>JGI20177J14857_1000581_pt1 | contig 11021 bp, 9 predicted proteins | sample NGESurdeep072012_6_FD_14857 | JGI IMG/M metagenome (IMG submission 14857) | reverse complement strand
ATAAAGCGCAGCACCCCGGCGGCAATTAGTCGTCGACATCGCGCGCCCCATATGGCTGGCCGATCTAAGTCCGGCTCAAATAAGATTTCCGCCAAACCCGATCGCCATCATAACGAGCAGCGCCAGCCCGACGGCCACAAGGCTTAAGCCCAAAATCTTGGAGCCGAGCGTCAGCGGCCGCGATGGCGCGTCCACCAGATGCTGTTGCAGTTGTCCGCTTTCCGCCAAGCGGGCGTATTCGACGGCGTATTCGCGCTTGAACTCTTCGAGCGGCATCGAGCCGGTGAACATGACGACGTCGAGCGGGAACTTGTCCGGCCGCCAGTGATTCACGAAATAGTGCACCGTGAACAGGTAGGCGGCGGCGAGCAGGGCTTCATCGCCATGGGCGACCGTGGCGACATTGAACGCCCATCCCGGCAGGTACGCTGCGGTGAGCGTCTTGAACCACAACATGGCGCCGGTCGCGACCAGCATCGCGATGCCCCAGAACGGCGCCCAGTAATCGACCTTCTGCTGATAGTTCCAATGGTCGAACGTCGGCCGCGGCCGCCGGCCGAAAAACCATTTGAACATGGCGGCGAAGTCCGTGGCGTCTTGCCAATTCGGCATCAGCGAATAGGGCCCGAACACTTTGAAGCTCTGCCAATTCCGCGCGATGTGGATGGCGGCATAGACAATGTGCCAGGCAAAGACGGCGACCATGACCGCGGCCGCGACCCTATGCACGAGCCCGGCGATGGTCGGCCCGCCCATGGCCCGTTGGAGCAGCGGCGCCCAGGCCGTGGTCGGATAGAGCAATGTCACGCCGGTTGCGACCAGCAGAATGATGCTGAGCGCGAACAGGAGGTGAGCCCATCGCCACAGGGCGCTCCAACGCTGGACATAGCGGCCTTCTCCTTGCGGCAATGCTTGCGTGCGCACATGCGGCCGCAGCTTTTGCTGCTGGCGATCGCGATATTCGCGATAGAACCAGAGCGCCGAATGGATCCAGAAGAACACGAGCACGCCGCCGACCGCCAAATTCACGAACTTCGAGGCAAGCCAAGTATAGGGATAGCGCGCGAAGTCGTCGGTGGTGGCATGCGGCTGGAACGTCGCGAAGCCCGCCGTCGCGTCCTGATGGCACTTCTGGCAGGTCTTCAGCAGGTTGGCTGGCGCCACACTCGACGCCGGATCGCTGGTGCGCAGGATCGCGTGGCTGCCGTGGCAGTCGGAGCAGGTCGCGCCATCGGCAAAACCCATGGCGGTGACCTGGCCATGATAGGTCTCGGTGTAACCCTGCGCGGCCTTGGCATGGCAATTGATGCAGTTCTTGGTGATGGCGAGCCGTGTCCGGTCCCACTCGGCGGGCGTCTTTGCCACGCTCTTATGGGGCAGCTCGGTTATTGTCGTATGACAGTCGACGCAGCGCAGTACCTTGCCGTGCACGCTGCCGGCAAAATGATCCGCGTTCACGAACAGCGAGCGCGCTTGTCCATCGGCGCGCGGCGCCGAAAATCCCGACACGCCGTGACAGCCGAGGCAGGTCGCGTTGGCGAGATCCTCGGCGCCTTGGGCGATTGCGGCGTGCACCCAAACGAGGATGGTCGCTAGCACGACCGCCCGCAGCGCAAGTTTGCCAGCGTGCATGGCTCATACTCCTCTGCGTCCGAAAGACGAACGCGCGGCACAATGTGCCGCGCGCTCTCATGTTCGATCCGCAACCTGAAGCGCGGCTTCACTCAATCGAAAGCGAACACGCCGCCGACCGCGGCGTCTATCGATTCGCGATTACAGCTTGTGGCCATTCGCCTTGAATTTTTCGCCGGCCGGCTTGAGCGCGCCGCCGCCCGCCGGATTCTTATGGCAGAAGCCGCAAGCTTTGCCGGTTTGCTGAGCATATTGCGGTGTGGCATTGGCTGGCTGAGAAATAGTCAATGACATCGCGCCTGCGATCAATAATGCGGCCGCTATACCGCAAACAAGGACAACGGCTTTTGTGGCATGCACTTGCATATTGGTATTCTCCATTGCTGAGATGTCGTAACTGACTACCGCTCGCGATCGGCAACCTTCGCGCGCGTGATATTTTAGCAACTCAGTGAAACAAAAGCAGCTTAGCATAGTCTATAGGGCTTTAAATTTTTGATCTTGATCAAAGTTCGGATTAGACTTGCATGGATAAAGAAAATGGAGTGACATCTAAATGAGGGCTGGGGCAGGTAGTAACGAAGTAGGGTGTGCAGTTTCAAGTACATCCTGTTTCGATCGGGGCGCTTGAAGACCAAAAAACGGGCGGTGGTCACAAAGCGACGCGCTGTAAGTATTACGATCCTCCCCTACGCGATGGGTTCACCTGGTCAGCGGCATGTCGACGTTGGTCATTGTTAGCGGTCAGCGTCATGTCGACGTTGGTCATTGTTAGCGGTGGCGGGGGTCGTTCAGTGAAAAGCTATAGTCGGAAGACTGTCGAATTCGGGCTCACCGAGGCTTTGTCAACGGGTATTCCGGACAGGCCGAAATATAGATTGGGCAAGCAATTCGCATTGCTTGCGGCGTCGGCGCTATTCTGTTGGGCCACGCTTGGTTTGCCTCAATCGGTCAAAGCCGAGGACGCCTTTACTGTCGCGGGCATCAATTCGACGCTGCCCGCCTGGTCGCAAGCGGCCAAATCCGAACAGCCCAGCCAGCCCGATCGGCAAATTGCCGATGATGCGGCATTTTCGGCACTGAGTTCGTTCGCGCAGCAGATCGTGGGCGAAGCGCCCAAGTCCGCCGCCAATTCCGATCGCCAATTCGATGACCAGACATTCGCCGCGTTGCGGGAGTTCGCGAGCCGCGTCGGCACCACCCAACCCGAATCGATCAAGGACCGGCCGAAATTGGCCGAGGCGGAAACTTTGATGGATTTTTTGGCCGGCAAGGGCTCCTCCGAGGCCCCGGCCGCGACGTCACCTAAAGCGCCGGTCGCGGGGCGGAAAACCTCGAGCGCGCCCGTCGAAGCCCACTTCATCGGCTCGCAGGCTTGCCAGACCTGCCATGCGCCGCTCATTGCGGAATTCCAAAAGACGCTGATGGGCAAGATCGGCACGACGCAAAAGGGCAAGTTTGAATGCGAGAACTGCCACGGACCAGGGTCGGCGCACGTGAAGGCCGGTGGCGGACGCGGCGTCGGCGGCATCCTGTCGTTCGGCAGTGACGATCCGCGCCCGGTCGAGGAAAGAAACGGCATCTGTCTCGCCTGCCATCAGAAGGGCGAACGCAATTACTGGGCCGGCAGCGTTCACGAAGAGCGCGGTATCGCCTGCACCAACTGCCACACTGTGATGAAGAACGTGTCTCGCAAGCAAAATTTGAAGACCGAGGTCGAGGCCGAGACCTGCTTCCAGTGCCACCAGCTCAAGCGGGCACAGATGCAGTACTCGTCCCACATGCCGATTCGCGAGGGCAAGCTGACTTGCTCGAATTGCCATAACCCACATGGCAGCATTACGGACAAGTTGATCCGCCAAGCTTCGGTGAACGAGAATTGCTACCAGTGTCATGCTGAAAAGCGCGGTCCGATGCTGTGGGAACACTCGCCGGTGCGTGAGAACTGCCTGAACTGCCACCAACCGCACGGCTCGAACTACGAATATCTGCTGAAAGTGGCGCGGCCGCGGCTTTGCAACGAATGCCATAGCACCGTTCACAGCTCGACTGCCGGCGGCGGATTGGGTCTCCCGAACACCCCTTATGTGCTGGGTCGTGCTTGCGGCAACTGCCACAGCAACATCCACGGTAGCAATAAACCGAATGGGATGTTCTTCCTCCGGTAGGAACCGATGTTCGAGAGCCGACGATCGTACCAAGGGATTAAAGGGTAGGGGCAACGACAATGAAAATGCGGGCTGGACTCCTAGTGACATGCGCGGCGTGCGCCCTCGTCATCGGCTTGGGATTCGCTTCGCCGGTGCAGGCTGCCGACACGATGCCCACGAAGGCGATGCCGGCGGCTGAACCATTGTGGTGGTACGAGGGCTTTGCTGAAGTCGGCGGTCGCTTCGACCTAAATCACCCGGACAAGACGACACTAGGAAAGTTCTACGAGTATCGTGACCTCAGGCCCGGCGTGTTCGGCAATTTCTTTTTCGGTGCGCACAGGACCGTAGACCCCTTCGATATCGAAGTCTGGGGAAAGAACGTCGGCTGGGATGACCAGGCCTTCGGCCTCGATGTTACAAAGCCGGGTGACTACTATCTGACCTTTGGCTGGGACGAAACACCGCACGTTTTCTCTAAGAACGCCCAGACGATGTATAACGGTGTTGGCACCAACAACCTGACTCTTCCAACATTTTTGACGCCGCCGACGACGGCCGGCACGAACGCGACGATCCTTGCCAACAGCCACACGATTGATCTTGAGTATCGTCGCGACACCGCGAGCGCGGGCGCTCGGTGGACTCCCACCGATAATTGGGACGTATCCGCCGACTACACGCATATGCACCGCGAAGGCACTCAGGGATTAGGGGCGGTATCGTTCTCGGGCACCGGCGGCACACGATCGACTTTCGAACTGCCGAGGCCGGTCGATGACACCACCCAGAACGGCAATATTAAAGCCGAATATGCCGGCTCCACCCCATGGAACAAGCCTTTCAACGTTGCACTTGGTGGCGGCATCTCGGTCTACGACAACTCCGATACCTCTCTGACTTTCCAGAATCCGTGGAATCCGGGCAACGGGGCGAATAGACCGCTCAATAATCTTTATTCGCTGGCGCCGAGCAATAAGGCGGAAACGGTGAACGTGTCCGGAGGTGTCGGCCTGCCTTTCAACAGCCGCTATATGGGCACGTTCCAATACTCCAAGCTGCAGTCTGACGACGCGACCCTGCCATGGACGATCAATCCGCTGGTTCCGGCGGTCACGACCATTACGCCGAGCCGTGACGCGAGCACGATGCTGTTCAACAACGTGCTCCATACGGACATTACTTCGACCCTGAAATCGACCCTGAAATATCGCTACTACAACTACGACACCAACGATGACTCACCGGTCGTTGTGCAGCCGACGTGGTATAATAACCCCGATACGGATACGACTAAGACGACAACCGCGGAAACGCGCTACCCGCGAAACTTTACCAAGCAGAACGCCGACGCCGAATTGGCCTGGCAGACGTTCAAATGGCTGACCCTCGGCGCGTCTTATGATTGGGAACGCTGGAATCGTGAGTTCCGCAATGTCGCCGTCACCAACGAGAATACGGGCAAGGTATTCGCCGACTCGAAATGGGGCTTTTCGACGCTGCATGCGAGCCTGCAATATGGCCAGCGGCGATACGATCAATATATCAATTTCGATGGCGCCAATATCGATGCCTACCGGATGCAAGATCTTGCCAACCGCGATCGCACCAAGGGCCAGGTCATGTGGGCCGTCGACGTCACCCGAATGATCACGGTTACGCCGAACGGAGGCTTCCTCCACGATGACTACAAGACCGATATTGAATTTTTTACGCCGGGCGAAATCGGTCTGAAGAAAACAAATTCATGGAATGCCGGAATTGATGGCACGCTGAATGTGACTCGCGACTTGGCGTTCTTCGTTTCCTACAATTTCGAAGACGGCTATCGCCAAGTTTATGAGAATGCCGCCATTCCGTTGGCCAACGTCGAATCGTTTGACCGAATCCACACGTTTATTCTCGGCAGCAAGATCACGGTTATCCCTGCGAAGCTGTTCCTTGATGTGAACTACACCTATACCCGGTCCATATCGGAGTGGGATCTGAGTTGCACACCGGCCGGATGTCAGTACCCGGGGCTGGCGACGTTTCCAGACGTTCACAACACCATGAACCGTGTCGATGCGCAGGCGAAATACATGCTCGACGACACGTTCCTGCGCAACGCCGGCTTCGCCGGGAAAGCCTACGTGAAGGCCCGCGTACTGTGGGAAAAGAACTCGAACGACTCGTGGCAATCGCTGCAAAACCAGTATGGCTACCTCGTCAATCCGGTTACTAACACCACGACGTCATATTCGATCTGGATGGGCAACGGCAATCCAAACTACGATGTGGTGCTCGGCCAGCTGTCCTTCGGGGTAACTTGGTGAGTTGGCTATAGCCAAACAGCCGTAGAGGCATTACTCGGAATGGAGTCGTAACATGTTCGACCAGACCAAGTTGATTACATCGATTGCGGCTGTACTCCTGGGCGGCGCCCTGCTCGCGGGCCCTACTTTCGCCCAGAGCGCTTCGATCTTCGGAGGGGGAGCAGCCAATGTCGGCGTCGGCGCCGGCGGCGGAGGCGGCACTGGAATGGCCCCCGCGGGTGGTGGGCCCGGTGCAAGCGGCGGATTCCCCTTCGGCCGCTGGAGCAGCGACACGACCGGACCGGCAGCGGTAGCGGTAGCAGCTACGCCTACAACAGGCACGAAACAGCGGAAAAAGGCAAAGGCTGTGAACTAGTGAACTAGTGGAATTGCCTGACCGTGGCTCGCGTTCCGCGTTGTGACTATTGGGGATTTGACGACTAGGGTCTGTACCCAGATAATTCATTCAATAGTTTGGACGAGTATCAATCGGACAACTATAGGCTGCGCGAACGCTGATCGGTTGGTCGCAAGAGGAATTAGCGTCGGCCGCTGGCATCTCCCTGCCAACCATAAAGTTGTGCGGCCCATGTGAGCATGGCGCATGATATAGCCAGATCATCGTGCCGCCCTGGTGGGCAGCCGTAGATCATTCCGTTCTGCCGAAATTCAATTTCCAGGGCCATAAGCTGCTGTTTGAGGATGCCGTCAGCGCGTGGCATTGACCTCGCGGGCGGTCACCTAAACTCTTCGGACAACGCGCCTGGCTCGCGCCGCCGGAACGAAAATGGAAAGCTTGAGCGGCTCGGCTGTCGCTTACGGCGCCGCAATGACTCCAGCGTAAACACAATCTGGCGGGCTTGCCGCCAGAGCAAATGCTCGTAGCGGCTGAGGCGGTCAAGGGCGAAAGTCGGCAGAGCAGCCAAGCGCAAGAAGCCGTCCGCGATATCTTTTTTCACATCGAAACCGGGCTCGTTTCCCACCGCCGCGTCAGACTGCCGTGTTGCTATCAGGTGTAATTGATTTTGCTCCGAGAGATCGGCTGCCTCGACGAGGGTCGGGCGTGAAGACCCAGGTTCGACCTTGCCAGGTTCTGCGGTCACAGACTCAAAAAGGGCTGTCTCTATGCCGGTCGCGCGACGAAGCCGCCAGAGGATGCTCGCCAGTCGAAGCACCAGCTCGCGCTCTACAGCCGATTCAACGTCATAGTCGGCAATCACGGCGGCTTCGAAGGCTTGGTAATCCTCTGCATCCTCGAGCGCCGCAATGACGGTCTCGGCCGTGAGGCCATGGCGCAATGCATTGCGGCGCGAATGCTCTTTGCCTTCTGGCGTCGTTGGCCCGGTGCTTTTGAGCGCGTTGCGGCGATTGGCTTCGACCTGTTTGAGAGAACTCATTGAAGACCAACGTGTAAAATTGGGTTCGTTTTGTCGGAGAGAGGGCAACGCCGATCGGCGTGGACAGGTGCATTGCCTTTACCGTTTGGCGATCAATTACAATCTGTATTGAGCCACCATCAGGTTTCGGTCTTGGCGGCAATTTCATTGAGTTGCTGTGTATCTGCAGCTGCGGATTTTGGGTGCGTCTGCTCCCAAAGCCCCTTGGCAATAGGCAAGGCATCGATGTTGAGGCCCTCCCACCAGGCCACCTCATTGCCCGCCTGATGCAGCTGCCGATGATGACCGCGGCAGAGGGGGACGGTGAACTCGTCGCTGACTTTGAGACCGAGCGCTCTGGGCTGCGCAAACCGCAGATGATGCGGATCGGACGGCTGCCGGCCGCACACGAGACAGGGTTGCGAGGCAACGAATCTCAGATGGGCTTTGTCGCGAAGACGCTTGGGCTCGGCGATGGCCAGAACGCTCTTATCGATTTGCGCTGGCAACAGGCCCGGTGAGGCGGGGACAATCGAGGTTTCGGCGGTCGGCCGGACTTTCAGATTATGTCGACCCTGAGCCCGATCCCGAGTGACCAGATCCTGGCGTCGGCCGTAGTAGCGGGACGGCCGTGGAATAGGGGTCGTATCGTCCGGATGGAAGCCAAGATGGGCGTCGGCGGGCACGGGGACAGGAGGCGGTGAGGGCAGGGGCTTCTGGGATGATGCCGTCCTGCCGCCCCGATAGAGCTCGAGACCGAACGGCTTTCCGAAGGTCGTTAGTGCCCGTTTGGTGGCGTCGGTTTCCGCGGCCTTGAGGGCGATGTCGTGCACCTCGCCCGGTGACGTTCCGCGCCCTTCGCCGGTGCCATGGCCTTCCCGAATAATGGTCGTGCCGTCCGCATGCTGCGCATTTCGCTGATTGTGAGCGGCGATTTCAGGCGATCGTGAGCATTTATTTCACGCGATCATGAGCGGCCGCTTCGACCGACATGGTGATTGGTTCAGGCGTTTGAGACGGCGTCAAGGGTTTGATTGCGGGCGTTCTGTTTTCGCATGCTTTCTCCGGTGAGTTGAAGGCGGTGAGCATTGTGAACGAGGCGGTCCAGAATCGCGTCGCCTAGGGTGGGGTCACCGATGATGTCGTGCCAATGTTCGACGGGGATTTGGCTGGTGACGATGGTCGAGGCGCGACCATGGCGATCATCAAGGATTTCCAGAAGATCGCGCCGTTCGGACGCATTGAGAACCGACAGGCCCCAGTCGTCGAGGATAAGGAGTTGAACGCGGCCGATGGTTTTTAGCAGGCGGCCATAGCGGCCGTCACCGCGGGCGAGCGCGAGAGCTTCGAAGAGACGCGGGACGCGATGATACTGAACCGAACGATTGTCACGGCAGGCTTTGTGGCCGAGGGCGCAAGCAATCCAACTCTTGCCGAGCCCGGTTGCTCCTGTGACGAACAAGTTCTCATGGCGGTGGATCCAATCGCCGACGACGAGCCTGGCAAAGACGGCGCGGTCGATACCGCGCGGCGTGCGCAAATCGACATCTTCCACACATGCATTTTGGCGCAGCGCGGCGAATTTGAGGCGCGTCGTAAGACGTTTGGTGTCTCGCTCGGCAGCTTCACGATCGACAAGAAGTCCGATGCGCTCCTCGAACGACAGGGCATCGAGATCCGGTGATTGTCGCTGCTCCTCGAAGGCTTTGGCCATTCCGGTCAATCCGAGCGCGATTAGTCGTTCATGGGTGGGGTGCGTCAGCATTGAGATCTCCATGGTTCAGTGGAAATAGCCCTGACCGCGGATATTGCCGTGGCGCAGGGGTTGCTGGTCGAGCGTCTCGTCGAGGAAAGCGCGATCAAGGCCATTCTTGAGGATCGAACGGATCGAGGCGACGGAGCGCGCCTTGATCAGAATGCCGCGTCGGCAGGCCGCATCGACGCGCGCATTGTCGTAGCTCCTGGCCAGCGACAGAATGCCGAGGCAGGTGCGAAAGCCTTGTTCGGGATGAGGCCGGGCAGCGATGACAGCCTGGAAAAAGGCGGCGGTAGAGGGACCAATCCTCTCTCCGGCCGCGATTAGCCCTCCCGGCGTCCACATGCCATAGCGGCGATGCGCGCTCGGCATGTGATCGGCAATCGTCGTATGGCCGCGCCGGTTGGGTGCACGGGCATGGCTCGCGATCCTCTGACCCTTGTGGAAGATCTCGACCGTCTTGTCGGCGATGCGCACATCGACGAGTTCACGGATGAGCCGATAAGGGGTGGAATACCAATGGCCGTCGATCTCGACGTGATAGTCGGGCGCGACGCGGCAACGCTTCCAGCGCGCAAAGACGTATGGCTGGTCCGGCAGCTCTGCCAGCTTGAGCTTGTCGATCTCGGCAAAGAGTTCGGCACGGCTGGAGCCGAAACCGCGCATCTGGCGGGCGTTGAGTTCGACGACAAGCACGCGAATGGCGGCATTGAGTTCCGCCAAGGAAAAGAAGCGGTGATTGCGCAGACGCGCCAGGACCCAGCGCTGCGCGATCTGGACGGCGACCTCAACCTTCGCCTTGTCCTTTGGGCGTCTCGGCCTCGCCGCGAGGATGGCGGTGCCGTAATGGCTCGCCATCTCGGCATAGGTTCGGTTGAGACCGGGATCGTAGCGATCGGGGTTGGTGACGGCGGCCTTGAGATTATCGCAGACCACGAACTTCGGCACGCCGCCCAGAAACCGGAACAGATTGGTATGCATGCCGATCCAGTCGGCCAGGTTCTCGCTCGGGCAAGCCTCGGCGTAGGTGTAGTTCGAGGCCCCCATCGCCGCGACGAACAACTTCATGGCGTGCGCTTCGCCGGTGATGGGATCGAAGATGTCGATGGTGTCGCCGGCGAAATCGACGAACACCTTCTCCCCACCCATGTGGGTCTGGCGCATCGTCGGGCGGGCACGCTTCTTCCAGGCCTCGAAGGTCGTACAAAACCACGTATAACCAAAGCCGTCGGGATTGGCGGCGCGATACTCTTCCCACAACAGCAAGCGTGTCACGCTGCGGCGGCGCAACTCCTTCTCCACGTAAATCCAATCGGGTACCGGTCGCCGGTCGCTTTGCGAGGCCGCCGTCGGCGCTGGGAACAGCAGTAGCTCCAGCCCCTCGTCGTCCATCCCATCGGGCAGCGGCCAGGTCAGCCCCGCAAGCCGAGCTCGCCGCAGGTAACCATGCACGACGCCATTGCTCGCCCCGATCACGCCCGCGATGACGCGCTCGGTCAGGCCCTGGTGCCTTAAACGTAGAACTTCTCTGATCCGGCGCATCGACAATCTCTGGGTAGGCATCGGGCTTCCTCATTGGTTGAATGAGAAACCCGTAGCCCGGTTGAGTTGTCGGCCGAAGCGTCCAGCACCTCCAAAAGGTGCTCACGATCGTCTGAAATCGTTGCTCACGATGCAGTGAAATCCGTGCTCACGATCCCGCGAAACGCGCACGCTGACGCCCGCTCGTTTGCTCGATCGCGAGTTTCTCTTGGCTCGGCGCCCAGCAACCGGCGGGCCGCGCGGCATGGGTTGGATGTACCGCGTCCGCGAA
>JGI20177J14857_1000571_pt1 | contig 11106 bp, 10 predicted proteins | sample NGESurdeep072012_6_FD_14857 | JGI IMG/M metagenome (IMG submission 14857) | reverse complement strand
GCCGAGGCGGTGGCGGCCGAATACAAGGTCAAGGACCTCGACGATCTCGGCAATCCGATTGAGCGGGCCGGCCGGCTGGCGGACCATTTCCCGGCGCCGTTCGCGAATGAACTTGCGGCGAAGGCGACCCACGGCGTCGCCCCGCCCGACATGTCGACGCTGGCCAAGGCGCGCAGCTACAGCCGAGGCTTTCCCTGGTTCGTGTTCGACATGGTCACGCAATACCAGGAGCACGGCCCGGATTACATCGCCGCCTATCTCAATGGCTACAAGGACGCGCCGAAGGGCTTCGTTCTGCCGGAGGGCGGCCACTACAATGAATATTTCCCCGGCCATACCACCGCCATGCCGCCGCCGCTGCAAGCGGGGCAGGTGACCTATGACGACGCTTCGCCGCAGACCGCGGAACAGTATTCCAAGGACGCGGCGGCGTTCCTGATGTGGGCGGCCGAGCCGCACCTCGACGCGCGCAAGCGCATCGGCTTCCAGGTGATGATCTTCCTGATCGTGCTGGCCGGGCTCATGTACTTCACCAAGAAGAAGGTGTGGTCGGCGGTGCACTGACTTTCTTTGTCATGCCCGGGCTTGACCCGGGCATCCATTCGGCTGTCCAAATTGTTTCATCGCTTCATGGATTGCCGGGTCAAGCCCGGCAATGATGAGAACGATTGGCAGTGATGGCATCATGACCAAATCAGTCCTCGGCATCATCGGCGGGTCCGGCATCTACGATCTGCCGGGGCTGCAAAACGTGCGCGAGCAGCGCATCCCCAGCCCGTGGGGCGAGTCGTCGGGCGCCCTGCGCATCGGCGACATCGATGGCTTGCCGGTGGTGTTTCTGTCGCGCCACGACAAGGGCCACCGGCTGTCGCCCTCCGACATCAACTACCGGGCTAATATCGACGTGCTCAAGCGCGCCGGCGTCACCGACCTGGTGTCGCTGTCGGCCTGCGGCTCGTTCAAGGAGGAACTGCCGCCCGGTACGTTTGTCTTGGTCGACCAGTTCGTCGACCGCACCTACAAGCGCGAGAGCTCGTTTTTCGGCAAGGGGCTGGTGGCGCATGTGTCGATGGCGCATCCGGTGTCGCCGCGGCTGCGCGCGCGGCTCGGCGAGGCCGCTTTGTTGGAAGGCATCGAGCCGCACTTCGGCGGCACCTATGTGTGCATGGAAGGCCCGCAGTTCTCCACGCTGGCGGAGAGTCTGACTTACAAGCAACTCGGCTATTCGGTGATCGGCATGACCAACATGCCGGAGGCCAAGCTCGCGCGCGAGGCGGAGATTTGTTACGCCACGGTCGCCATGGTGACCGACTTCGACTGCTGGCATCCCGACCACGATGCCGTCACCATGCCAGACATCATCAAGGTGCTGATGGAGAATGCCGATCGCGCGCAGCGTCTGGTGGCGCGGCTGGCGCGCGATTTTTCCCGTGAGCACGAGCCGTGTCCCATTGGCTCGGACCGCGCGCTCGACACCGCGCTGATCACCGCCCCCGAGGCGCGCGATCCCGTGCTGATCAAAAAGCTCGACGCGGTCGCTGGTCGGGTGCTGGGAAAAATATGACACCAGAAGAATATAAGGACGAAATCATACTGCCGACGCTTCGTGATTATTTTGGAGAACCACGCAGCCGACGAAAAGCGATGCTCGCGAGCATGACGCTAATTCATCTGCATGACGCACTCAAAATGAACGGCAAAAGACCATCATCCGAAACGACAACAGAATTCTTTGAAAGCCTTCAGTCAGCATGTCCCGAATGTTGGGCTATTTATCTCGTCGCAATTTCGGCTAAACATATGGAACATGGCAAATCTGGTTTCACAATCGACAAAATTGTTGAAAGGCCACCGGCATTTTATGGGGTAGCTGTTTGGGGCTTAAGCAGATGNGATGATACAACTGGCGGCGTTGAAGCAATGGATTTGAATATGAGCATAGATGCTTCACTGCGAGTGGCGTTTGAATTCTTGGCGGGGAAATTCTTAGCCGGTACTTTTGCGATTTGATCTCAAAGGTGAGCGAACGCCATGACCTCTCCCGACTTCGACCTGCGCGCTTCGATCCGCTCGATCCCGGACTATCCCAAGCCGGGCATCATGTTCCGCGACATCACCACGCTGCTCGGCGACGCGCGTGCGTTCCGCCGCGCGGTGGACGAATTGGTGCAGCCCTGGGCCGGCATGAAGATCGACAAGGTCGCCGGCATCGAGGCGCGCGGCTTTATTCTGGGCGGCGCGGTGGCGCACCAGGTGTCGGCTGGTTTCGTGCCGATCCGCAAGAAGGGCAAGCTGCCGCATAAAAGGGTGAGCGTCGCCTATGCGTTGGAATACGGCGAGGACATGATTGAGATGCACGCCGACGCGCTGGTCGCGGGCGAGCGCGTGGTGCTGGTGGACGATTTGATCGCCACCGGCGGCACGGCGGAAGCGGCGGTCAAGCTGCTGCGCCAGCTCGGCGCCAACGTGCTGGCCGCCTGCTTCGTCATCGATTTGCCGGAACTCGGCGGTGCCGACAAGCTGCGCAAGATGGACGTGCCGGTCAGGACGCTGATCTCGTTCGAGGGGCATTAGCGCGTGATCCCGAAAAGTGGGAACCGGTTTTCGGACAAGATCACGCGCAGCTAAAATTTACCGCGGCGGATCCCACGGACCGCTTGGGCCGGGCGCCTTGGGGCCCGCTTCCGGCGCCCACGGGCCAGACGGCGCGGCGCCTTGCTGCGGGGTGTCGCCAGCCCATGGGCCGCCCGGAGGCGGCTCCGATGCGGCGGAGGCCTCCTCGGGCGCCGCAATCGCCAGCGGGCCGGGATCATGGCCGCCGGCGAATTTCACCAGTGCCTCGACCCGCTTATCGACCGCCGGATGGGTGTCGAAAATATTGGAAAATCCCTCGCGCGGATTGTCGATGCACATTTCCATCACGGCGGAATTGGCGCCGGGGATTTCGCCGCGCCCCTCGATCTTGCGCAGCGCCGAGATCATGGCGTCGGGGTTTTTGGTCAACTCGACCGAGCCGGAATCGGCGAGATATTCGCGCTGGCGCGACAGCGCGAAGCGGATGATGATCGACAGAATCCAGACCAGCGCGATGATCGCCAAAGCGATCACGATCGCGATGCCGGCGCCACCCTTTTTGTCGCCGCCACTCGAGCGCCGGCCACCGCCCCAGAACACGTTCTGGAAGAAGACGCGGAACACCAGTTCGCCGAAGAACGAAATCACGCCGGCGATCACTACCGCGATCACCAGCATGCGCACGTCGCCATTGCGGATGTGGGTGAGTTCGTGGCCGAGCACGGATTCGATTTCTCGATCGTTGAGCGCGTTGATCAGCCCGCGCGTCACCGTGATGGAATATTGCTTGTCATTGAGGCCGGTGGCGAAGGCATTGAGCGCGTCGTCGTCGGCGACGCGCAGCTTCGGCATGGTGATGCCGCGCGAGATGCAGAGGTTCTCCAGCAGATTGTAGAGCCGCGGCTCTTCCGTCCGGCTGACTTCATGCGCGCCGGTGACCGCGTCGATCATCCGCTGGTGGAATTTGTAGGCGATCGCGATCCAAATCACGGTGCCGACGGTGGCAAACGGCAGCGCCTTGATGAAATCGAATTCGGCCGCGCGGATCAGGTAATCGAGCGGCTGGTTGTCGTATGCGGTGAGCGACTCGGCCAAGAGCGCGCCGGCGAACACCATCACATAGACCAGGAAGAACAGGCCGATCAGCAGCGCGACCGAGCGGCGCTTGTTCGACTGGATATGGGTGTAGAGACCGTAGGCGGCCATGCTCCGTCCTTCGGCAAGGGGCGCGGCGACCCGCGTCCTAGAACTTCACGCTCGGCGCCTGCTCGATTTGCGCGCGGTCCTCGCCGACGTCGAAGAACTGGCGTTGGCCGAAACCGAACATGCCGGCGAACAGCGCGGCCGGGAACTGCTGGATGCCGGTGTTATATTCCTGCACCGCGTTGTTGTAGAAGCGGCGCGAGGCGGCGAGCTTGTTCTCGATGTCGGAGAGGTCCGACTGCAGCTGCTGGAAATTCGCGTTGGCCTTCAGGTTCGGATAGTTCTCCGACAGCGCGAACAATTGCCGCAATGCACCGCTGAGCATATTTTCCGCCGCCACCTTCTGCTCCACGCCGGGCGCGGCGATGGCGGTGTTGCGGGCCGCAATCACGGCCTCCAAGGTTCCGCGCTCGTGGGCGGCATAGCCCTTCACCGTCTCCACCAGATTGGGGATCAGGTCGTGGCGCAGCTTGAGTTGCACGTCGATGTCGGCGAACGCCTGGTTGGTCCTCTGCCGCATGGCGACCAGGCCGTTGTAGATGCTGATCGCCCAGATCACGATCACGACAACGACGCCGAGAACGACCCAGCCGGTGGTGGACATGGAACGGCTCCTGAAAGGGAAACGTTGGAACGGAACTAGCTTAGCCTAGATGGGATGCAGCAAGCCAACGGCAACCGGGTAGGGGGCGGCCGGCACGGCGTCCCGCCCGCGAGATGCCCCATAACCTATTGATATTGAAAAAAAGGCCCCGAGCCGAAGCTCGAGGCCTTATCGCCAGACGGCTATTCGGGGGGTAAGGGGGGAGCCGCCCGACTGAAACACACCCCCAATAACGCAGCCACCCGGGATTGGTTCCGGGGTTCGCAGCGATCACCAAGACTTTATCCACAGGGGGCAGACGGTCTTAAGGCGGTCACGATCCCAAGGTTCCATGCGCCCAAGAGTTCCATGATCCCAAGAGTTCAATTGAGTATCGCGTTGGGATGCAAATCCATTCGGAGGGCCCGGCCATGAGTTCCATGATGATTAGGTGCCCCATTACCGGTGAGCCGGTGTCGACCGCGATTGAGGTCGAGCCGACTGTGTTCCGCAAATTGCCCAAGGTCAGCGCCCGCATACTCTGCCCGAACTGCGGGCAGGAGCACGTCTGGGCCACAAGTTCCGCTTGGCTTGCCGACGAGCCGAACAACGGGCGGCGCCGGACCGGGACTGCGGGTTAGCCGGCTTCCCGGAACCGCACCGCGACTTCCAGATCGACCGACACGAGTTGCGATACCCCGCGCTCGGCCATGGTGACGCCGAACAGGCGGTTCATCCGCGCCATGGTGATCGGGTTGTGGGTGATGATCACGAAGCGCGTATCCGTGGACTTCGTCATCTCGTCGAGCAGGTCGCAGAAGCGCTCCACGTTGTGATCGTCGAGCGGCGCGTCCACTTCGTCCAGCACGCAGATCGGCGCCGGATTGGTCAGGAACACCGCGAAGATCAGCGCTAGCGCGGTGAGCGCCTGTTCGCCGCCCGAAAGCAGCGAGAGCGTCGCCGGCTTCTTGCCCGGCGGCTTGGCCATGATCTCGAGGCCGGCCTCGAGCGGATCGTCGCTTTCGATCAGTTGCAATTCGGCGGTGCCGCCGCCGAACAGCCGGGTGAACAGATGCTGGAAGTGCTTGTTGACCTGTTCGAACGACAACAGCAGCCGCTCGCGCGCCTCGCGGTTGAGGCTCTGGATGCCCAGCCGCAGTTTCTTGATCGCTTCCACCAGGTCGTCGCGCTCGGTGGCGAGCGTGATGTGCTGGGTCTCGACCTCGCGCAGCTCTTCCTCGGCGCGCAGGTTGACCGCGCCCAGCCGCTCGCGCTCGCGGCGTAGCCGTTCCAGCGTTGCCTCGATCTCGGCCAGGTCCGGCAGTTCAGCGCCGGGCTTGATGCCGGCGAGTTCGGCGACCGCCGATGGTTCGATCTCCAGCATGTCGTGGATTTCGCGGCCAATGTCGGCCAGCCGCCGCTTGGCGCCCTCGAAGCGCTCCTCGGCGCGGGCGAGTTCCTCGCGCGCGGCGCTGGCGGCTTCCAAAGCGGCGCGGGCGTCGCGGTCGGCTTCCGCCAGCGCGTTCTCGGCCTCTTGCAGGCGGTCCGCGCAGGCGCGCCGCGCGGTTTCCGCGTTCGAAACTTCGCCGATCATGATCTTGCGTTTGCCGGCGAAAATCTGCGGCGCGTTTTCCAGTTCCGCGCGGTCGCGCTTGGCCTCGGCGATGCGCTGGTCGAGGGTGGCGATCTGGAGCGCTGCGCCGTCGCGGCGCTCGATCCAGCCGGCTCTGTCGGTGGCAAGCGCCGCCAGGCGCCGGTCGGCCAGTTCCGCCTCGCGCACGATCGCCTGCTGCTCGGCGTGCACCTCGGCCAGCTTGGCGCGCTTGCCGGCGATGTCGTCGCGCACGGCGGCGAGCTTGCTTTCAATTTTGGCGGCGGGCGCCAGCGCAGACAGCGCGCGCTCGGCCTCGGCCTTGGCGGCAATCGCCTCGTCGCGGCTCGCTGTCAGGCGCGTGCGCGCCTCGGCCAGCGCGGACAGCCGCGCCGCCTGGCGGTTGAGGTCGCGTTCGCGCGCGCGCGTCTCGGTCTCAGTGTGGCTCGCGGCATCGAAGGCCGCTTGCGCGCTATCAAGCGCGCGGCGCTTGTCGTCGACCTCGGCGCGTGCCGTCACCAGTTCGCCGTCGATCTCGGCAAAGCGGCTGCGCTGCGCCAGCCGGCGCGCCGCCCCGGTCGGGGCATGCGCGGCCGCGACGTAGCCGTCCCAGCGCCAGAGATCGCCTTCGCGCGAGACCAGCCGCTGGCCGGACTTGAGGGTTACGGCGAGTTTGCTGCCGGTTTCGCGGTCGACCACGCCGATCTGCGCCAGCCGGCGGGCCAGCTGCGCCGGCGCTTTGACAAAGCGCGAGAGCGGCTCGGCGCCTTTCGGCAAAACCGGGTCGCTGGCGTCGCTTGCAACTTTCGACCAGTGCATAGGCGCGGAGGCATCGACCGGAGCGTCGAGATCGTCGCCGAGCGCGGCGCCCAGCGCCTTCTCGTAACCTTTGTCGACCGAGACATGGTCGATCACCGGCGGCCACAGATTGCGCGTCTCCAGCGAGAGCATCTGGCCGAGCGTCTTGGCCTCGGTCTCCAGCCGCTGCACGCGCTTTTCGGATTCACTCAAGCCAGCGCGCGCGGCTTCCATATCCACGCGCGCATTGTTGTGCGCGGCCTCGGCGGCGACGGCGGCGGCTTCCGCCTCGGTCAGCGCTGCCTGTGCGCCTTCGACCGCGGCGGTGAGCGGGGCGTGGTTGGCGCTCTTGAGCGTGGCCAATTCGCGTTCGATCGCCGCGATCTCGCCGGCGATGCGCGCGATGCGCTCGCCTTGTTCGCGCGCGGCTTTCTCGAACTGGTGGCGCTGGGCGGTGAGATCGGCGAGCGCGGTGGTCAGATCGGAGAAAATCTTCTCGGCGGCGCTGAGTTCACCATCGGCCAGCGCCACTTTGGCATCGACGCCGCTACGGCGGCCAGCGCTTTCGCGCGCTTCCTTGCGGATGTTGTCTTCCTCGGCGGCCAGACGCGCCAGCGCCGCTTCGGCGTCGGCGGCGAGCTTGCGCTCGCGCTCGCCGTCAGCGGCGAATTGCACCAGCCGCAGATCGAGTTCGGCGATGCGGTCCTTGGCGCGCGCTTCCTCGCGGTCGAGGTCGGCCAGCGCGATATTGAGCCGGTGCAAAGCGGCGCCGGCGCGCGCCTCGGCCTCGCGCAATTCGGGCAGCGTGGCGGAAGCCAGCGCCTGGCGCTTGGAGGCCTCCGCTTGCGCGCCGGTGCGGGTCGCGACCTCGCGCACGCAAACATCCTTGGCGTGCTCGGCCTCGGTCACCTCGCCGCTCGCGGCGGCCCAGCGCAGATGGTAGAGCGTCGCCTCCGACTTGCGCACTTGCGCGGACACGGTGCGATAGCGGATCGCCTGGCGCGCCTGTTTCTTCAGCCCGTCGACCTGGGCGGCGAGCTGGCCGATCACATCCTCGATCCGCAGCAAATTGGTTTCCGCCGCCTTCAACCGCAGTTCCGCCTCGTGCCGGCGTGCATGCAGGCCGGCGACCCCGGCGGCTTCCTCCAGCACGCGGCGGCGCTGTTCGGGCTTGGCCTGGATGATCTCGCCGATGCGGCCCTGATGCACAAGCGCCGGCGAGCGCGCGCCGGTGGAGGCGTCGGCGAACAGGATCTGCACGTCGCGGGCGCGCACTTCGCGCCCGTTGATGCGATAGGTGGAACCGGCCTCGCGCTCGATGCGGCGGGCGATGTCGATGGCGTCGGAATCGTTGAACGCGGACGGCGCCGAGCGTTCGGCATTGTCGATCGATATCCCGACCTCGGCATTGTTGCGCGCCGGGCGATTATTGGTGCCGGAGAAAATCACCTCGTCCATCGAGGAAGCGCGCATGGACTTGTACGAGGACTCGCCCATCACCCAGCGCAGCGCTTCGACCAGGTTGGATTTGCCGCAACCGTTCGGCCCGACCACGCCGGTGAGCCCCGGCTCGATCAGGAAATCGGTCGGCTCGACGAACGACTTGAACCCGATTAGGCGCAGCCGCGTAAGTTTCATAATTCAGGCCTCGAAGTTTTTTGTCTGCGCATGATCTTGTCCGAAAACCGGTTCCCACTTTTCGGGATCATGCGCCGCGCGGGAGCCCGCGGTCGCGCTTGGTGTTGCATTTGGCAGAATCGTAATCCTGTCCGGGGCATAGCCCCGAAGGCTGGCTGGCTTGTGCTGCATCGGCCGGAGAATGAATCGCCGCGCCCGCTTGAGCAACAGGGCAGCGGTGGAGAAGCGTGGTTTTCCAGACCTTTCGGCTTGGCCCGGCTCAGGAATGGCGCTGCCGCGGGCAGCGCGCCGCGCCGAAAAACCCTTATCCGCCCTTGAGATAGGGGTCGATCACCTTGGCAAAGTCCTCGATCGAGACGGCGCCGTTGACCAGCGTCCCATTGATGAAAAATGTCGGGGTCGACTGCACTTTGAACTGGTTCATGGCGCGCTGACGCACGCTTTCCATGGCATCCCAGGCCTTCTGATTCGTCAGGCAGGCGTTGAAACTCTGCTCGGTGAGGCCGGCCTGCTTGGCAATCGCCATCAGCGGCGGGATCGGTTTTTCGACCGCCCACTGCCGCTGCTGGCTGAACAACGTGTCGATCATGGAATAATATTTGTTCTTGTCGTCCTTGGCGGCGCAATGCGCGAGCACGAACGCCGCGCCCGCCAGATTGTCGAGCGGGAAATCGCGCAGGATGTAGCGGACCTTGCCGGTGTCGATGTAGCGCTTCTTAAGTTCCGGGAATGTCGCCTCCTGGAAATGCGCGCAGTGCGGGCAGGTCATTGAGGCATATTCGACGATGGTGACCGGCGCCTTGTCGTCGCCCAAGGCCAGATCGGGCAGCGCATCCGGCTTCATCAGGTCGGCGGTGGACACCGCTTCCGCCAGCGCATCGCTCGGGAACGGCGGCAGCACAGATGCGCCGAGCACGGCGGCGGCGAGCGCTATGGTGACGGTGCTCTTACAGAATTCACGTCGGGTGATATGCAACTGATGCTCCGTGGGCTTTTAGCTAGGGCCGAATGGGAGTTGGCTAGCTCGATACTACAATTGTGGCAATGGCGGGCCGCCCTGCCAAGGTCCAGAAAAGGCTCACTTTCGCTTGATGGCCGCACCTAGGCGGGCGAGCGCCTGGCGCAGGTCCTCGTCCTCGATCGCCGGCAGGCTGGCGGCGATACGGGCGGCGACCTCCGGATCGAGCGGCGGTGGCGGGGTCGGCGGCTCGCGGCGGCGCAGCGGCGCCTGCCGCAAGGCGATACGGCCGATCGCCTGCCAGCCGAAGAAGCGGTTGACCCGCTCCAGGATCACCGCCGACAAGTGCTGAATTTCGAGCGCAGCCGGGCCTTCCACCCGCAGCACCAGGGTGGCCGGTTCCGGAACGCCGTCGTCCATGTCGCCGGTCGTATTTGCGCGTGGCCAGGTGATCTTCATCGGCTCGCTATGGGCGGCGATTTCCGTGCCGACGATATCGGCCCAGCGGGCGATGATTTCGGTCGAAGCGAAGCCCTGCGTCTTGAGGCTGTCGCTCAAGGTCGCGCCCAGGAACTCCGAAAGCGGCCGGGGAAAACTGCGCGAGGGCTTGTTCATGAACTGGGGTTCTCATGCCATCGTCGGCGCCATGAACCTAGCAGTCCGATTGCCGCGGCGGAAGAAAGCAGCAAGCGTCCCGGACCCGGCCGACCTAATGGCTTGGTACGACCGCCACCGCCGCGTGCTCCCCTGGCGCGCGCGACGCGGCGTGAAGCCTGACCCATACCGGGTCTGGCTGTCGGAGATCATGCTGCAGCAGACCACGGTGAAGACGGTCGCGCCCTATTACGCGCGGTTCGTGGCGCGCTGGCCGACGGTGGCCGCGCTCGCCGCAGCCAGTCTCGACGACGTGCTGCGCGCCTGGGCCGGGCTCGGCTATTACGCGCGCGCGCGCAATCTGCATGCCTGCGCGCGCGCGGTGGTCGAGCGCCACGGCGGGATTTTTCCGAATAACCTCGAAGCGCTGCGGGCATTGCCCGGCATCGGCGACTACACCGCGGCGGCGGTGGCGGCGATCGCGTTCGATGCGCCGCGGTGCCGGTGGACGGCAATGTCGAGCGCGTGGTGGCGCGGCTTTTTGCCATAGAAGAAAAGCTGCCCGCGGCCAAGGCGACCGTTAAGCGGCTGGCGGCGTCATTACTGCCGGCGCGCCGCGCCGGCGATTTCGCGCAAGCGCTGATGGATCTCGGCGCCACCATATGTTCGCCGAAGCGGCCGGCCTGTGCGCTGTGCCCGTGGAACGAGTCGTGTGTCGCGCTGGCACTTGGGCTTCAGGAGACATTTCCGCGCAAGGCGCGAAAGCGCGAGGGTAAATTGCGCCGCGGCGCGGCCTATGTCGCGATGCGCGCCGACGGCCGCGTGCTGCTGCGCAGGCGCCCTTCGAGCGGCCTGCTCGGCGCCATGACCGAAGTGCCGGGCAGCGCATGGGCGCATGATTTCGATTTGAAATCCGCGCTGCGATCCGCCCCGACTTTGCGAGCGAAGGCGCAATGGCGAAAGTTACCCGGCGTCGTGCGCCACGTGTTCACGCATTTTCCGCTTGAGCTCACAGTGTTCATCACGCCCGTGCCGCGCGCGGCCCCGGCGCCGAAAGGCGCGCGCTGGGTGAAACTTGTCGATTTGCCGGGCGAAGCCTTGCCGAACGTGATGCGCAAGGTGCTGGCGCACGCGCTCGAAACCAAATGAACAAACCCAAAAGAGGAT
>JGI20177J14857_1000564_pt1 | contig 11178 bp, 5 predicted proteins | sample NGESurdeep072012_6_FD_14857 | JGI IMG/M metagenome (IMG submission 14857) | reverse complement strand
CCACCTGCCGGTCGAGGATGGTGTGGCGGGCCTTGTATATCTCGCCCATTCCGCCGGCCGAGACAAAGCCCGTCAGCTCGTACGGGCCAAGCTGTGCTCCAACTGCCAGGCGGGCGGCAGGTTCGCCGTCGCCGGCTCCATCGAAGTTCAGTAAGATTGAATTTCCTATACCTCGGACGACCACCTGAACAAGTGGATCCTGTTCATTCTGTGGATCGTGTTTTGTCCGGCGGTCTGGTTCATCGTGCAGACGGATCTGAACAAGAAGGCGGGATGATGGCAGCCCCTGCCTGAGGCCGGCCTGATTGGTCAAGGAGAGGTCGGCGCGCGAAGCCGCTATGGTGTCGGCTCGCGTTTCGTCGTTCGCCTACCCGCACCAGCAAGATGAGAGTGGCGCGCGCATTGCACCCGTGAACGGCCTGACTCGTCGCGACCCTCTTTCCACAAATGCGCAATAGCGAACAGGCATGACGCCCTCGTCTCGAGATGCTTCGGCGGTATTTCGCGATCCGACGGGTCTTCGCTGGCGTCGTGTCCGGCGCGTCGCAGTCACCCTGGGTATTGCGAGCACGATTCTCGGCGCGGCCCTCGTGATCGGGATTCTCGTTCCTCCCACCCTTCCAGGGCTTGCTGCCGGACTGCGCGCGCCCGGAGTGCTCGGGTCACTTCCGCGTCTTGCCATCAATCGCACTGAGCGCGCACGACTCGCCGCTCGCCAGCGACTCTTCTCCGCCATTGGCCAGCCCCCACCGGAAGCGAAGCGTGGGCCTCTCCCTCTATGGCGCGCAGCGGCAGCGCGCGCGACTCAGCCAGGACGTTCGATCACCGCGGGATTCTACGTCAACTGGGACGACAACTCGTTCGTGTCGCTGAAAGCGCACGCCGCACATATCGACTGGCTCGTGTGTGAGTGGCTGTTTCTGAGCCCCGGCGGTGATTCGCTGCGCGCCCGCATCGATCCCCGCGTGCTGCTTCTCCGGCAATCGCTTCCCGTATCGGAGCGACCGAATGTGCTGGCGATGCTCACGAACTACGATTCCGCACGCGCCGATTTCAACCCGGCGCTCTTGCAGCGGCTCGTCACGTCGCCTGGCCGTCGTGCAGCCGTCGTCAAGCAGACGGCGGCGATCGTGCAGCAATACTCGCTCGCTGGCGTGACGCTCGATTTCGAGGAGATTCCAGACGCGCTCGCGCCGCAGGTGCTGCTCTTTCTGCGTGAGCTGGGCGCGGCGCTCGAGCCGCTGGGCGCGGTGGTCACGCAGGCGGTCTCGCCGGACATGAGCTTGCGGTCGCTCGAGAGCTTCGGCGAGGCAAACGACCACGTCTTCCTCATGCTGTACGATCAGCATTCCGGCCGGCACGATGCCGGCCCGGTGGCGAGTCAGGACTGGTACGTTGCCCAGGCGCAGCGAATGCTCTCCGTCCTGCCGGCTGAGAAGACCATTCTCGCCATTGGCGCCTATGGCTATGACTGGAACGACGCGCAGCCGAACGCCGAAGGCGACGAACGCACGTTTCAGGATGTGATGCGGGCGGCCAGGCGTCATCAGGCAGTGGTGCGATTCGACCAGTCGTCACTCAATCCGTACGCGACCTGGAGCGATCCCGACTCGACGGATCACGTGGTGTGGTATCTCGATGGAGTGACCGCCTACAATCAGATGCAGGCGGCGCACACCCTTGGCGCGAGTGGAGTGGCAATCTGGCGTCTGGGATCCGAGGACCCGTCGCTCTGGCGGGTGCTCGGACGCGAAGCGGCGATCGGGAGTCCGGACTCACTGCGACACATCAGCACCGGGTACGATGTGGAGTTCGATGGCACCGGCGAGCTCCTGCGTGTCGAGTCGGAGCCTTCGCCAGGGCTGCGCGACCTGCGCATCGCCCCCGACTCGGCGTCCATCATCGACGAGCACATTCGTACGTATCCATCTCCATATGTGGTAGCGCGGACCGGAGCGATCCCGCATCACGTGGCGCTCACGTTCGACGACGGTCCCAATGGGCGCTGGACACCGGCGATTCTCGACACGCTGCGTTCGCGTGGTGCACCGGCGACGTTCTTTCTCATCGGACAGAATGTCGAAAGCAATCTGGTGCTCACGCGCCGCATCGTGCGCGACGGGCACGAAGTCGGCAATCACACCTTCCGTCATCCCAACCTTGCGCTGACCAGCCGCCTCGTGACGCGGCTCGAGTTGGATGCCACCGAACGATTGTTGGAAGCAGTCCTCAACCGGCGCATCGGATTGTTTCGGCCCCCCTATTTCGGTGATGCCGAGCCAACGACCGCGGCTGAGTTGGTTCCGGTCGGGATTGCCACTGATCTGGGCTACACCGTGGCCGGGCTCCACGTGGACTCCGACGACTGGCGCCAACCGGGCGCCGCGACGATCGTGCGCAATGTGCTCGACGGACGGACACGCGCCCTCGCCTGCCTCGATTCGTTGCACCAGAAGCGTGACGAGGAGACACCACTCGAGAAAGGCTGTAGCGGAAGCGTCGTGCTCCTGCACGATGGCGGCGGCGACCGAGCGCAGACGCTTGCCGCACTCGGCCCCCTCATCGACGCCTTGCGTGCGCGCGGCGACACCCTGGTGCTGTTGTCCACCCTGGCGGGCATGACCCGTGAACAAGCGATGCCGCCGCTCCCGGCTTCTGGCGAAACCGTGCGCTATGCCGAGCTGCTCGCCTTCGGCACGATCGGGATACTCGAGTGGCTGCTGAACTGGGTGTTTCTTGCGGCGGTGGTGCTCGGTATCGCACGCATGGTGCTGACGACGCTCCTTGCACTCCTTCAACGTTTTGGGTCGTTCCGGCGCAGACACCGGATTGTCGATCCTGGTTGGTGCCCCTCTGTCAGCGTGGTCGTGCCCGCATACAACGAAGCGAAGGTCATCACGAAGACCATCGCCAGTCTGCTCGACCAGCACTACGCTGGCGACCTGGAAGTGATCGTCGTCGACGATGGGTCCCTGGACGGAACGGACGACTGTGCTCGCGCCGCCTATCCCGATCACCAGCAGGTCCGGGTCTATCGAAAGCCCAACGGCGGCAAGGCCAGTGCACTGAACTTCGGAATCGCACGGGCCAGCGGCTCGATCACGATTGGCCTCGATGCCGACACGGTGTTCCTTCCGGGGACCATCGCGCGACTGATCGCACCACTCGCGGATCTGCGCGTCGGGGCGGTGTCAGGCAACGCGAAAGTCGGCAATCGCATCAATCTCGTGACGCGGTGGCAGGCCCTCGAATACGTGACGAGCCAGAACCTCGACCGGCGCGCCTTTTCGCTCCTGGATTGTATCACCGTCGTTCCCGGAGCGGTTGGTGCCTGGCGCACGGACGTCGTTCGCGAGGTGGGAGGCTTCAGCGACGACACCCTTGCCGAGGATCAGGATCTCACGCTCACCATTAGAAGACGCGGATACTCGATCGCCTTTGCGGACGACGCGATCGCGCTCACGGAGGCGCCGGACACCTTTCGCGGACTCGCCAAACAGCGCTTTCGCTGGAGCTTCGGCACGCTCCAGTGCATGTGGAAGCATCGCGACGCGCTGCTTCGGCCCCGCTACGGGACGCTCGGGTTTGTCGGCATGCCGAGCGTGTGGTTGTTCCAACTCCTGTTCACCGCGATCTCGCCGCTCGCGGACCTGTTCTTTCTGTGGAGCCTCTTCAACGTCTGGCTCGTGCAGCAGGAGCACGGTGCGACCTACGCCGTGACCAATCTGGAACAGGTGCTGACGTTCTACGCGGTCTTTCTCGCGATCGACTGGCTCGCCGCCCTCGTCGCGTTCTCCCTCGAGCCGAATGAGAGATGGAGCCTGACGTGGCTCATCTTCATCCAGCGCTTCGCCTATCGTCAGGTCATGTACTGGGTGGTCGTACGGTCGTTCCTTGCGGCCGTCCGTGGTCACCTCGTGGGCTGGGGCACTCTCGAACGAAAGAATACCGTGTCCGTGTCGGCCCGGGCGCAATAACCGTTTGATGCTCGAGCGGCCACGATTGAAAATCCAGTCTCGAGACGGGGGCAACGTGCGGTATGCGAGTACGTGGCGTACCTGAAGTCCCAGGGACTCCAGGCAGAACAAGTCCTGGTGCGCGTCAAGGCAACGCTTCAGCACGCGGGGCTCGCGAAGAGAGGCCATGGGTCCGACGCGTTCGTCGAGGGCCTCATCACCCTGTGCCTCGAAGAGTTCTACAAGGGCTGAGATTCGGCCCGAGGTGCGCGCATCAGGCCGCGCGCCCTGCCTCGTCCTTCGGCCACGCCACGCCCCACACCGCGACACAGGCGATCTGACGCACCTCCGCACCCGCGCCACGTTGGGGGATCGGCGCAGCGCGCGGAGTCCGCCGTCGACCGCCGCGCCAGTCGCTCGTGGCGCGAGTCGACGACCGACTGCCAACAGCGCGCCCCACCACACCCCCTGAGGGTCTCCCCGCGCGCCCCGGCGCACCGGTCGGGGCCGTTCGACGTGCGTGGCGGTCCCGAATGGGTACGGAGCCACGGGGTGACGACCCGCCGGTGAGCTGACCGGACGGCCCGCGAGGCGGGCACACGGGCGAACGACCCCACCCGAACCGCACGCGACGTCGTGGCGCGAGTACTGCGGGAGTGGAATCTTCGTACTCGAGGACATGATCCCGGGAGAATACGTTCCGCTCATCTTCTCGCGGAGCGTCTCGATGATCTTGATGCGCACCACCTCGACGAGCGCCTGGAGATCGAACCGGGATCGTGCAGAGCGACGCGCGCTACGCGAACGTGGACCTGCTGTACGCGTCACTGCCGACGGAGCGTCTGCGCACCGCGCCGCCCGCGGAGCCCACAGTGAACGGCATGGCGGAGGCGCTGCTGACCGTGCGCGTGCCGTTCGAGGAGCGGGACTTAGCGGCGGGACGCGAGGAGTTCGCGTGTCATCGCACCCAATACGCGCCCGCGGAGATGGACGCGGTCAACAAGTATCTGGCGCACGCGTGGAACGGCACCGTGTGGCTGCGTCCGTGGAACGGGACGCTGCACGATCCCGGAATCTTCAGACAGTAGGCGGGCGCAGTCGCTTACGCAGGTAAAACTGTCGGTAGCCTGGCGGATAGCCATCGAGAAACCCAGAGTTTTGCTACGTAGCCGCGCTCACCCCGCTATCGATTCGAACGTCGCCCTTGATCGCACCCCCGCGCGCTCAACAGCTCTCCCTCTCCGCGCGTTATACATAGAGATGCCGCAACAGTCAAAGTTCACTCAATGATGCTGATTCGATACGGGGAGACTTCTTGACGCTGCTGGAACGCGCCATTGCAGTCGCTGCTGTTTCTCTCTTCGCGATTCACACGCGGGTCGAGGCCCAGGCCACTCCCACCATCGGCGTGATCACCGGCCACGTGATCGACTCCGCCACCAACACACCGATCAGCGCCGCGACCGTGGACGTTAAGGTCGCTGGAGCTGCGGCTTCGGCGGCGCACGCCGTAACCGGCGCCGACGGATCCTTCCGTGTCGAAGGTCTCCAGCCGGGGCACTATAGCGTCCGCATTCGGCGCCTTGGATACACACCACGACCGCTGCCGCCGATCGAAGTTGGTCCATCGTCGTCGAGCATCGACGTCGGCACAGTGTCGCTCAATGCCGCGCCGGTCCAGTTGCAATCGCTCCAGGTAACCGGCCAGAAGCAGGAGGTTCTGCTCGCTCCCGACCGCAACACGTACATCGTCCATGACATGCCGACCACTCGCGGCGGCACCGCGCTCGACGTGCTGCGCAACGTTCCTTCTGTCGATGTCGACATCGACAACGTCGTGAGCATGCGCGGCAACACTGGCGTGATCGTCCAGATCAACGGCCGTCCGAGTCCGTTGAAGCCGGCGCAGCTTGGAAATTTCCTCTCCCAGCTACCCGCCGACATCGTCGACAAAGTCGAGATCGTGACCAATCCATCGGCGCGCGACGACCCCGAGGGAGTCGCGGGAATCATCAACATCGTCCTGAAAGAGAAGCCCGAGGCCGGCAAGAGCGGCGCGCTCACCATCGGCGGTGGCACCACGGGACACGTCGATGTCGGCGGCAACGTCGGTTACGAGCGCGGGCCGCTGTCCTTCTACGGCAGCTACGGATTCCTGCGTGACAGCCGTCCGAGAAAGGAGGCGCTCTTTCGCGAGAATCTGTATCAGCATCCAGTGACTCTGCTCGAGGAAGCAGCGACACGCACCCAGATTCCGCTGGTCCACACCTTGACCGGCAGCCTCGACTACGCACCGGGCGCGAGCGACGCACTCTCCCTGGAGACGGTGTACAGCACACGCATCGAGCTCGAGACGTACAACGTCTTGTACAATGATCTGAGTGCGACGCGCGATCTCACCGGGCTCAGCGACCGATTCACGCGCGGCACCAATCACGAGTTCAGCTTCGAGTCAGCGCTCGCGTACAAGCACAATTTCGCGGATAAGGGACACAAGCTGTCGAGCGAGCTTCGCGTCACCCGCGACGGCGAAGGTGGGCCGACGAGCACAATCGCGCGTGATTTGGCCCTCGACGGGATACCCGCCGACACATCCGCTCTCGAGAACCAGACTCCATGGGAGCACCCGCGCGAATACTCATTGAAGGCGGATTACGTGCGGCCGCTCGCGGACGATCTGCGCCTGGAGACCGGATACAAGGGATCCCTGCAGCGCTTTCATACGACTCTCGATACCAACGTCTTCGACTCGGCGCAGAGCGCGTACGTGCCGGACCCGACACGCATTAGTGATTTCACCTATCGCCAGCTGGTCAACGCCGCATACGGAATGCTCGGCGCGGACCGCGGCAAGTTCCAGTTCCAGGGTGGAGTCCGTGTCGAGCGCGCGTCGACTCAGTTTCATTTGCAGAACAGCGGCACGCAGTACGACAACCAGTACAACAGCTTTTTCCCTAGCGCGCTCATTGCCTACCATGTAGACGACGAGCATCAGATCAAGCTGAGTTATTCGACGCGCATCAGACGGCCCGACGACGGCGATCTGCTCGACCCGACGCCGCACCTTCTCGATCCACTCAACATCTCCCGCGGCAATCCGTACCTGAAGCCGGAGTACATTCGCGCGCTCGAGTTCGGAATTCAGCGCTCGACCGATCGAATGACCGTTCAGGTCACGCCGTTTTACCGCCACACGCTCGATGCCATCCGAACGATCCGCACGATCGACACCGCGGGCGTATCGACGAGGACATTCGCGAACGTTGCTTCAACCGACGCCTATGGAACCGACGTCACCGTCGCGATGAGTGGCGGAAGAGTGAGTGGATTCGTGGGTGGGAGCGGATTCAGGCAGGTCAGTGACGCCGCCAACCTGTCGCCGGGCTTTTCCGCCAGAACCTACGGCTGGACGGCGCGGACCAACGCGACGTTCCGCGTCTCGAGCTCGGTCGATGTGCAGACGCTGCTCTCCTATCAGGCGCCGATGATCGTGGAGCAAGGACGGAATGCTGCTCGTACGCGTATCAGTGCTGCTGTGCGACAGAAGTTGATGAACGACCAACTGAGCCTGACGCTTCGCGTGATCGACCCGTTCAACACTTCTCTCGAGAGATCTACGACAATCGATCCGGCCTTCTATCAGGTCTCAGACCGCAGGCGACTGATTCGCGGAATGCTATTCAGTGTCAATTGGATTTTTGGCAAGTCGAAGAAGGAAAAGGAGAGCGAAGGGATCGACACGGGCGACAGCGGCTCACCGTGACCCTGCGCGATCGATTCGTTAGGACGTAGTTGACCACGCCGCCCGCTCCTTTGCCGTCAACTCAGGAACGACTCGGCGCCCCTCCTTTTCGGAGCGGAACGCTGCTTCGATGATCGCCATCACCGTTGCGCCCTGCTTCGGCGGCACAGGGTTCGGCGCTCGGCCGAGCAACGCTTCGCGCAACGCGACATAGTATCCGCGCTGATCACCACGTGCCGTCTTGAGCGCGCGCGTCTCGCCGGTGGCCCCGACGTACAGAATCGCATCATCCGGATCGAGCCCCCAATCCGGAGAGCCCGGCAACACGCCGGCGCGGAGCTGATCCTCCTGCACGTCGGGCTTCTGTTTCACCACGCTCGCCCGCTCGCCATGCACTGCGAAACGCGCGCTACCGCCGGACACGAGTGAGCCGGCCCCGAGCGTCGCGACCATTTCGCCGTAGCGCAGCACGAGCTTGAAGAAGTCATCGGTTCTCGCGCCGCGGCGTTGCTTGGCGAGCGTCGCCTGCACACTGTCCGGAATTCCGAATAGCAACAGCGTCTGATCGATGAGGTGGGGCCCAAGGTCGTAGAGGAGTCCCGCACCAGGACCGGGAACTTCGCGCCAGCGGTCACGGACCTCCGGGCGATAACGATCGATGCGCGATTCGAACAGAACGATCCTTCCTAAGAGATCCTGGCGTATCGCGTCCTGGACGGTGAGAAAATCGCTGTCCCCGCGTCTGTTCTGGAATACCGAGAGCAGAACGCCCTTCTCTGTCGCGACAGCCCCGAGATGTCTCGCCTCCTCGACGGTGATGGTGAACGGCTTGTCCACCACGACGTTGCGGCCGGCGCGCATCGCCAGCTCGGCGAGCGGCGCGTGCGTTTCATTGGGGCTCGCGATTACGACGAGGTCGATATCGGGATGCGTCGCAAGCGCCTTCGGATCGGACACGACGTCGACATCACCCAGGACGGCCTTTACATCGGCCGGATGGCTGGATGACACGACGGTGATCTTGTAGCCGTCTGTACCCTTGAGCAGCGGCACGTGAAAGGTCTTCGATACGAAACCGAAGCCGATCAGGCCGACGCGAATTGCTGAGTCCTGGCGCATGCGAGATGATGGTGCGCCGGGTGCGTGGTTGCCAGAAGTGGTCACTCGAACCGCACCTACCTCAGCGCCCGAGCGGGCTGGCCTGGCTCGACTATTTGTAGGCCAACCCGTGGCCGAATCGAAACAGCGGGTTTTCCGAGTCGAACGGTACATCCTCTTTCTGTTTCAAAACCGACTCCCAGGAGGAAGGCATGTCGAATGGCAGCTTTCCTTGAGGTTTGAAGCGGCCGAACAGGACGTCGAAGATGGCGTCGTCGGTCGCCCCGAAGTTGGCGAGGATCGCCTTCGCCGAGCCCGCGAGCTCGGGAATCACGAGAGGTCGCTCCAGAAAAACGGTGACCACCGTCGGCTTCTGTCGCATGATGGTCAGTACCGGCTTCAACTCTCCTTCCGTGTAGTACAGTCGGCCCTGGTGTAACAGCGATCCGCGGTCGTGGTCGAACGGCGGATCCAGGTTCAGGATGGCGACGTCCGCTTCCCCGGGCGTCCTCACAACGGTTCCGTATTTTGCGGCGACCGCCGAATCGAGATTCTGGATGTAGATTCGCGTGCCCGGCTTGAGCGGCAGGATCCCCTTCCCGTTCGTCTCCTTGTTCGTTAGCAGCACTTGAGAGCGCCGCTGCGATTCGTTGCCCAGCCGCCTTGCCTGTGGGGAGCCTACTCGCTTGGCAACGGCATCGACGTCCACGTACGGGTTGTCGAATTGGCCCAGCTCGAACTTGAGCGTCAGCAGCCTGCGCACCGATTCGTCGAGCCGCGCTTGCGGGATCGCTCCCTCGCGAACGAGCTGCACCACGTATTCGGGATGCATCTCGCCACCGAACTGGTCCACGCCGGCGTCGAGCGCCTTTTTGGCCCGCTGTGGCGGCGTCAGACTCTCCACGCCGTAGTCCTTCACGCCGGCGTAGGGGAGAAACCGCTCGAGGTCGAGCCCCAAGATCCTTGTCGGCGTGAGGAGCCCCCAGTCCGTCAGGACGATCCCGTGGAAACCGAGCGAGTCGCGCAGTATGCCGGAAATCATCTCGCGGTTGAAGTTGAAGCCCACGTCCTCCTTCGTCAGCCCGACGGGCACGCCGTAGTACGGCATGATCAGCGCGGTGCCGGCCGCGATCGCCGCGCGAAAGGGGATCAGGTGGTACGCGAGGTTGTGGCCGGGATAGACCTGGTTCTTGCCATATCGGAAATGCGGATCCCATCCGTCCTCCTGGGGACCGCCGCCCGCAAAGTGCTTGGTGACGGTGGCGACGCTGGTCGGTGAGATCGAGTCGCCCTGGAAGCCGCGGACGTACGCCGCCGTCAGTTTCGCGGCGAGCCNGGCGTCCTCGCCGAACGTCCCGCTGATGCGCGCCCAGCGNGGCTCGGTCGCGACGTCCGCCATGGGGTGCAGCGCGACCTGAATGCCGACCGCGCGATACTCCTGCGCCGCGATGCGACCGAACTCCTGCACCAGCGCGCTGTCGCCGATCGCGGCCAGGCCGATCGGCTCCGGCCATTGGGAAAACTCGGGCATCGCATACGCGGCGACCGACTTCTTGAGAACGGCGGAGTGCCGGGGATCGGAGCTGAACGTGACGGGGATGCCCAAACGCGTCCGCTCCGCCAGGCGCTGCACGGCGTTGTGCCACCGCGCGGTCTCCGCGGCGCTGCCGAGCTCGAACAGGTTGAAGAAGGTCATCTTCTTGTCGAAGAGCGCGACCTCCACCGGCAGCAGGTTCATCGGCTGGAGCGGACCCGCGATCTCACCGTTCTTTCCCGGCCACACGAAGGTGTGGAACATCGTGCCGGCCTTTTCTTCGAGGGTCATCTGCCCCAGCAGGTTCTCCACGCGGACCGGTATCGGGTTTCTGCGGTCCTCGTATGGATCGAGCTTCCCGTTCTTGTTCAGATCGCGGAAGGCGAAGCCGTCCACCCGAAGCGTGTCGGCCGGACGACCCATCTTCTCGCGGGCGGCATACACAGCGGAAGTCCTGCTGTAGGCGTAATAGCCGACCAGCCCGAGCAGGATGATGACGACTGCGCCCACCACATAGCCAACTACTTTCAGTGCCTTTTTCATACTCGTGCCGCGCCTCACGCAGATAAACGTGGTCAGAAATTCGAGAGCTCGGGCAAATTGTCAATAAAGAAATAGATTATCTGCATGAGCAGACCCGTCGGCGTCACCGCGAGCGCCATAGTTGCGATTCTCGGAAGCATTTTCGCGCTGCTGGTCGCGGCGGTCCTGGTTGCATCCCCGCATATCGCGCCACCGCAGTCCCAACCGCCTAACAGTGCTCAGGTTGTTATCGTGGGTGCTGCGATGTTTGCCGCGCTCGCCGGCATTGGCATTTGGACTTCCGTCGGCCTTTTCCGCCTCCGCCC
>JGI20177J14857_1000553_pt1 | contig 11291 bp, 9 predicted proteins | sample NGESurdeep072012_6_FD_14857 | JGI IMG/M metagenome (IMG submission 14857) | reverse complement strand
TAACTGCTTGTCGATCCCTGGAAACCGCTCGCCAAGATGCCGAACCAGTTCGCGGATCGATCTTCCCGGGACCTCGACTCGCTCGACGCCGCCGGTGAATTTGCGTAGCAGCGCGGGAATCACAACAGTTGGCATTGCAGGAAAAGAAGAAGGGGGCGGCTTCGCCCGCCCCTTTCGATCACTCGTGATCAATCCGCCGCTGCGGAATGTTGTGTCGTTGTGGCGCCGCGATGCTTCAGGATCGCCTTGAGCAACCTGGGCGGCGACATCGGCGTCTGCGTCATCCTGACGCCCACCGCGCGATAGATCGCATTGGCGACGGCTGCTACCGGCGGCACGATCGACACCTCGCCGACGCCGCGCACGCCCAGCGGATGGCCGGGGTTTGGTTCCTCCACGATGATGGTTTCGATCATCGGCAAGTCGAGGCAGGTCGGGATCCGGTAGTCGAGGAATCCTGTGTTACGGAGCGTGCCCTTGTCGTCGTAGAAGTATTCCTCATTGAGCGCCCAGCCGATTCCCTGCGCGGTTCCACCCTGCATTTGTCCTTCGACGTAGCTCGGATGAATCGCCTTGCCGGCGTCTTGCGCGATTGTGCATCGCAGAATTTGCACCTTGCCGGTGTCGGGATCGACCTCGACATCGACGACCGTGGTGGCAAATCCAGGTCCCACGCCGCGCGCATTGACGCTGGCGCGGCCGGTGATCGGTCCGCCCGTGCGGGGGAAGCGTGGCGCGAGCTGCTTGATCGATATCGGGGGCACGCCGTCGCCTTTCGCGTGGAGCATCCCGTCGCGGAATTCGACTTCGTCGGGTTTTTTCTCCCAGACCTTGGCGGCGCGCTCGATCAACTGGCGCACGGCGTCCTTGGCCGCCTCGTACACCGCCATCCCGGTTGCGAAAGTGACCCGGCTTCCGGCGGTGACGTCGGTATGGCCGATCGAATCGGTGTCGGCGGTGATCGGGCGCACGTCGGTCACCGGCAGTCCGAGCACTTCCGCGGCGATCATCGCCATCGACGCGCGCGAGCCGCCGATATCCGGCGAGCCCGTCACGACGCTGGCGGTTCCGTCGGTGTGGATATTCACCATTGCCGACGACTGCATCCCGGCGTTGAACCAGAATCCCGACGCGACGCCGCGTCCGCGGAACTTGCCGGTCAGTTTCGACTTGTAATGCGCGCTGTTCTTGATCGCTTCGCAGGTCTGGATAAATCCGATGCGCTTGAACGGAGGGCCCATGATCTGCGGCGCGCCTTCTTTGACCCCGTTCTTGATCCGGAAGTCGATCGGATCGATTCCGCACTTCTCGGCCAGTTCGTCGATCACAGTCTCGGAGGCGAACGCGGCCTGGGTTGTGCCCGGCGCCCGATAAGACGCGGTCTTGGGCCGATTGACCACCACGTCGTACGCGTCGATTTGAAAATTCTCGACGGTGTAGGGAGCGATGATGCACAGCGCGCCGGCTGCCACCGGAGAGCCCGGGAACGCGCCCGCCTGGTATGCCATCCAGATTTCGGCGGCGACGAGCTTGCCGTCCCTGGTCGCGCCCATCTTCACTTTGATTTTCGCGCCCGGGGTCGGTCCGCTCGCGCGGAGCACTTCCGCGCGCGACATGACGAGCTTGACGGGGGCGCCGGTCTTCTTTGACAGCAGCACCGAGAGCGGCTCGAGGTAAATGGTGGTCTTGCCGCCGAAGCCGCCGCCGATTTCGGCCGGCACGACTTTGATTTTGCCGACCGGCATCCCCAGCACGTGCGCGCTCAGCGAGCGCACGTCGAAGGCGCCCTGGGTCGAGCAGTAAATCGTTGCCTGTCCGTCGGAGTTGTAGATGCCGACGGCGTTGTGAGGCTCGATGTATCCCTGGTGCACCATCGCGGTGTTGAATTCGCGCTCGACCACATAGTCCGCCGCCTTGAATCCGGCCGCGACGTCGCCGCGTTTGAACTGGTAGTGCTGCGCGACGTTGGTCGGCTTGTCACCTTCCTCGTTGTTGCGCAAATCCTTGAGCAGGATCGGAGCGCCCGGCTTGGTGGCGGCTTCGACGGTCATCACGGGCGGCAGCACTTCGTATTCGACTTCGATCAGGCGGAGCGCTTCCTCGGCGATATGCGGGCTGGTCGCGGCGACGGCGGCGATCGCATGGCCGTCATACAGGACCTTGTCGTGCGCGAGGATGTTCATCGACAGGTGCATCGGATTGACCGTCAGCTCGCCGGACTGTTCGAGCATGTTCTCCGCATCCGGGAGATCCTTCGAGGTGACGATAGCCTTCACGCCGGGGAGCTTGAGCGCCTTGTCGATTTTGATCGATTTGATAATCGCGTGGGCGTGCGGGCTGCGCAGCACCTTGCCGTGCAGCATCCCGGGGAATGCGTAGTCGGCGCCGAACTTGGCGCGGCCCGTCACTTTGTCAACGCCGTCGGGCCGAATCGGACGCGTGCCGATGACTTTGAAATCGCCTGTCGTGGTTGATGCCGCCATGCCTTACCTCTCGGATCGCCAGCGCGTATTGGTAGTCCTGTCAGTACTGCGATGCTCTCATCGTGCGGCCGCTTTGCCTTCGCCCTGCGAGCGAATAGCCGCAGCCGCATCGAGCACCGCTTTCACAATCTTGTCATAACCGGTGCATCGGCACAGGTTACCGGCCAGCGCGTAGCGAACGTCGTGCTCGGTCGGTTTCGGATTGCGATCGAGCAGCGACTTCGCCGAAATCAGGAATCCGGGCGTGCAGATGCCGCACTGCAGGGCCGCGTGCTCGAGAAACTTGTTCTGCAAAACGCTAAGCACGCCGTTGGTGGCGAGTCCCTCGACGGTCGTGATGTTCTTGCCTTGAGCTTCGACGCCGAGCATCAGGCACGAGCAGACCGGGCGGCCCTCGACCAGCACGGTGCAAGCGCCGCAATCGCCGGTCAGGCATCCTTCCTTGGAGCCGGTGAGTTCGAGCACGTCGCGCAGTGTTTCGAGCAGGCTTTGGCGCGGCTCGCACAGGAACTCGACCGTTTCGCCGTTAATCGTCGCTTCTACCAAGGTCTTTTTGGACATTGTTTTATCTGCCGTTTGTGTTTGCTCGATGTGATTTAGTTCTTTTTCGCGCGTTCGGCGGCGATTGAGAGCACCCGCCGCGTCAGCACCGCGGCGATGTGGAGCCGAAATTCCGCCGTCCCGCGCATGTCGTCTATAGGCGAGCACGCCGCGCTCGCCGCACGGCCGGCGGCCTCGAGGGCCGCGTCGTCGAGTTTCATCCCGATGATCGCGTCGGCAGCTTTGCTTGCGAGGATCGGAGTCGGCCCAACGGCGGCGAGTGCGATCCGCGCCGCCTTCACCTTGTCGCCGTCGAGCGTAACCGCCGCTCCCACGCCGACCACAGCGATATCCATCTCGTTGCGCGGGATGAAACGAAGATACGCGTCGCTCGAATGCGGCGCGGGAGCAGGAACCAGTAGTTCCACCAGCAACTCGCCGGGCTTAAGCACGGTGCGTCCGGGCGATACGACGAAAGCCTCGACCGGCACCTCGCGCTCGCCATTGGGGCCGACGACTCGCGCGCGCGCACCGAGCACTATCAGGGCAGGCGTCGTGTCCGCGGCCGGCGATCCATTGCACAGATTGCCGCCTACCGACGCGCGGTTCTGAATCTGTAGTGAGCCGATGAGATGGGCCGCTTCGGTCAGGCCGGGGTAATGACGGCGCATCACATCGCTCTCGCTGATCTCGATGCAGGGCACGGCCGCGCCGAGCCGCAATCCCTTCTTCGCGTCGAAGGAAAGAACTTGCAGCTCCTTGATTTTCTTGACGTCAACCAGATGCTCAGTGCGGCGGACTCCGGCGCGCAACTGGATGATGATATCGGTGCCGCCGCAGAACGGGCGGGCGTTTTCACCGTGGGTTTTGAGGATGCTGACCGCCTGATCGAGCGTGGTGGGGGCGTCGTAGTTGATGGCGTGCAAGACTGGGAAACCTCCGGGCCGGGGTAATTATTAGCCGCCTTTGTACCTTGGATAGCCTAGTTGCCGCCCGCTGAAAAGGGGACGGCAGGAGGAGCGAGGTCTGGTGGTGGTTCAATCTTCGAAACCGTTCGCGGACTGGTCGTCATTTTGACGCGGCAGTTCCTCGACGCGAGCGCCCTGACTTTGCTACAAGGCAACTCATGAGCAAACGGGCCGTCGAGATGTACAGATCGATGCCGGCCATCTCGGTCGATCTCGAAAAGCAAATCTCCAAGATTCGACCGAGGCTATCCGAAAAACGTCGGCCTTTTATCATCGAATTCGCGGGCACGCCTAAATCCGGCAAGACTACGACGATCAATGCAATCAACCAATTTCTCAAGAGAAATGGGGTGATTGTTCGCACGTTTCAGGAGCGTGCTTCGGTTGCCCCTTTGGTAGATAAGGGCACCGCCCTCTTCAATACATGGGTGACATGCGCAACACTGAACGGAATAATTGAGGCGCTGGAAGACGAAAAACTGGATGTTCTAATATTAGACAGGGGCTCTTCGATGGCCTGGTTTGGATCGACTGGCAGGAAAAGACCCACCGAGTGTCCAAAGCGGAAGCGAACGGATTTCGCAGATTTGTACTGACTCCTCGGTGGCGTGGCCTTGTTGATTTGGTGTTCGTTATGCACTGCGACGCCGAGACATCTCTCAAAAGAGAACACGCCAAGCAGATTACTCTCCGCCGTGGGGCTATAATGAATAGCGGCACTCTGGCACAGCTCAGACGGCATTATTTGAACGCCGCCGGCCGTTACAAACACGATTTCAAATCAATCATGGTCATCAACAACAGCGGAGGCTCTGAGATGAAGATGGTTGCGGGCGTCGCACAGCGCATTCTGAGATGGCTGGGCAAATTCGCAGACGAAGAGGTTCTCTGCCTCCCGCGAAAGTCTGTGGAAGGTCAGATCAAACTTTCCGAAAAGAAGGTGGTGACGCCTAACTGGAGAGCAGTTTCCAAACTCGTGAACCGACGTGGAACGTACGTTAAGAGATCGATAGCGGAGTCGTCGGACGAGCTTCTGCAGGTGGTTCCAGTTTGCGTCATACGGAACGGCGACCGTTTTCTCACAAATGTGCGTTACGAACCGGGTGAGTCATTACATGACGCGCTAGGGAATTGGGCTGGGGGGCACGTAAGAAAACAAGATCTAGATCACGCGCAGTCGAAATGGGCAAGCGTGCTGGCGGGACTACGACGAGAACTGCACGAAGAGCTCTCGTTGGAGGATTTGCCCCGTCTGGAGCCGATCGGAGTTGTTCACAGTTCAGAAGATGAACGCGCCGCGCGCCACATAGGTATAGTTTTTCAAGTGATCTTCTCTGATCCCGCGAACATCGCCGCTTTCGACAACAAGACAATTCGCGAGCGACCAGATCGATACGTTACGACCAGTTGGATGGAGAGAAAGGATCTTTCTCGCACGCTTGATTCTCAAAGAGACTGGTCAAAGGCCATAAGCAGTTTCTTGGTTGAGGCGTAGTCGCGGTCATACCGCTACCCCTTGAAGCCGAGGCGGGAGGCTACCTGCGCTGCGGCGAACGCCAGCGCCGGCGCCATCGGACCCATCAGGGCGAAGCGCGGATCGGTGGTCTGCCCGCGCACGTAGCGCACGTAGATTTGCTCGACTACGGTCGCAGTCTTCCAATCCGCCCACGCCCAGTAAAACGGGATGCCGCTCACGTCGCGGCCGGTGCGGCTCGAATAGCGATGCACCAGTTCGTCGCGGCTCATGAAGCCGGGCCGCAGCGTAGGCGCCGCGCCCTGCGAGGTCGCAAGCAGTTCGGGCGGGTCACTCTTGTCGCGCCAATAGCCAATCGAGATGCCGAGATCGACCAGCGGATCGCCGATGGTGGACATTTCCCAGTCGAATACTCCGACTACCTCGCCGTGGTTGACGGCGCCGAGCATGATGTTGTGCAGGAAGAAGTCGTTGTGCACGAGCACCGGCGGCGGCGACACCGGCATGTTGTCGAGAAACCAGGCGCCGAGTTTCTCCATCAGCGGCACTTCGCGGGTTTTGGCCTTCTCCCATCGGCCCATCCATCCGGTGATCTGGCGCTTTAAGAATCCGTCGGGCTTGCCCAGCGAGGCAAGTCCAATCGCCGCGTAATCGACGTCGTGCAAATCGGCCAGCGTGTCGATGAATCCTTCTGAGATTGCGCGAAACGTTGCCGGATCGGAGCCAAGCTCTACCGGCAGCGGCTCACGATTTTTGATGACGATCCCGGTGCGCCGTTCCATCACGAAAAATGGCGCGCCGACGATCGACGCGTCGTCGCTGTAGAGTATCGCGCGCGGCGCCGGCTTGAAGACTTCCCACAGCCGCGAGAGCACCTTGTACTCGCGGCCCATGTCATGCCCGCCCACGGGCAGCGGCCCGAATGGCGGCCGGCGCATCACCCATTCGCGGTCGGCGAAGCGCAGCAGGTAGGTCAGATTCGACGATCCGCCGCGAAACTGCTGGACGGTGAGGGGAGCGTCGGCGCCGGGAATCTTGCCGCGCAAGTAGGCGGCGAGTTTGGCCCAGTCGAGCTGCTCCTCGTCGCGGACCTCGCCAAATTCGGGGACGATTTCTACCGCTTCAGCCATAGCAAAAACACGATTCAAGGATCCTTATTCGCTTCCCTCGCTCAGGATGCGGCTCGGACACGCCTGAGAGATCCTTCGCAGGAGCTCAGGATGACCCCTCGGGCACGCCTCGGGGTCACTTGTACTTGCGCAGTTCGCGCCGAGCGATGGTCATGCGATGCACTTCGTCGGGGCCGTCGGCGATACGGAGCGAGCGGCTGTCGCGCCACATCCGCGCAATCGGGATGTCGTCGCTGACGCCGGCCGCGCCGAAGACCTGGATGGCGCGATCGAGCACGATCATCACCATATTCGCGCACATCACTTTGATCATCGAGATCTCGTTGCGCGCTTCGCGCTTGCCCGCGGTGTCCATCTTCCACGCCGCATGCATCACCATCAGGCGGCATGAGTCGATCTCGATTCGCGAGTTGGCGATCCATTCCTGGATGTTGGCCTTCTCGCCGAGGAAGCTGCCGTGCGTGAAGCGCGTGTTCGCCCGCTTGCACATAAGTTCGAGCCCTCGTTCGGCGACCCCGATGATTCGCATGCAGTGGTGGATGCGTCCCGGGCCCAGCCGCGCCTGCGCGATTGCGAAGCCGCCGCCTTCCTCGCCGAGTACGTTGGTCAGCGGCACGCGGCAGTCCTTGTAGATTATCTCGCAATGCCCGCCGCCGCCGGTGTGGCCCATCACCGGCACGGGGCGAATCAGGTTGAATCCGGGAGTGTCGGTCGGAACGATTATCTGGCTGGCGCGGCGATGCGGCTCCGCGTCGGGGTCCGTCACGACCATCGCGATCGCGAAGCTCGAGCCAATCCCATTGGAAGTGAACCACTTGTGGCCGTTGATCACGTAGTCGTCGCCGTCGCGAACGGCGCGGGTCTTGAGCTGGGTCGGATCGGAGCCCGCAGTATCAGGCTCGGTCATCGAGAAGCAGGTGCGCATCTCGCCGTCGAGACAGGGCTGGAGCCATTTCTTTTTCTGCTCGGGAGTGCCGAACTCGGTCAGGATTTCCATGTTGCCGGTATCGGGCGCCATGCAGTTGAACGCGCGTGCGCCAATCGGGCTGCGGCCCATCAATTCGCACAGGGGAGCGTACTCGTGGTTCTTGAGACCGGCGCCGAATTTTTCGTCGGGCAGAAAGAGGTTCCAAAGGCCCTCGGCCTTGGCTTTTTTGCGGACGTCTTTGAGGCATTGGGGCTCGGCATGCCCGCTCTCGCCCATCTCGCGCCCAACTTCCTTTTCGATGGGAAAGACGTACTGGTCCATGAAGTCGGAGACGCGCTTGCGCAATTGCTCNGTTTTGGGGGTCAGCGAAAAGTCCATTTTGATCCTCGCGAGGCCTGCTGATTTGTATCGCAACAGGTAACTCAGTTCGCCAATAAATGAAAGCGGGCGCGAATCGGAGGAACGGCCCAGGACGACGGGCGCCGTTACGCGGCGGGTTTGCGCATCACGTAAAAGACGTATCCGTAGGCGTCGGAGTACGCCCGGAAGAGATCGGGCTCGCGATCCGCCTCGTCGAGGGTTGCGAGGACCTCGCGATCGCCGGCGTACTTTTCTCTCAGCTCCGCGACCCGCCTCTCGGCCGGCCCGTAGTAGCTCCACCAGTCATCCACCGGAAGCACGAACCCGTCGGGGTCCACGTATCCCGCTTCCGCAACGATCTGGCAGTTGCGCTCGATCGATCCCATGCCAGGATAGCTCCGCGCCCAATATGCGGCCGCCTCGGCCGGCGGATCAGGCACCAGCCACGTCAGTTCGGAGACCGCGATCCATCCTCCCGGCTTCAGGAACCGCCGCCACGCGCCGAGGCCGGCGGCGAATCCCGCGATATAGATGGCGCCCTCCGACCAGATCAGGTCGAATGACGCGTCGGCGAAATCCATATCGAACATCGACGTGTTGACCGTCGTCACCTGCGCCAGAACTCCTGCCGCGCTGGCGCGTTCGGTCAGTTCATCGAGGAATCGCTGGCGGATATCGACCGCCACGATCCGGCCGCCGGTGGCGCGCGCAAGCTCGATAGTCTGCGCGCCGGGACCGCATCCAACGTCCAGAATTCGCGGACGCGGCGGTATCCCGCGGGTCAAGCCGAGCGCGCGCAGCGTTGTCTCGGCGGATCCGGGCCCCTGTCGCGGCAGGCCCTCGGTCAACTCGCGGAAGATACTCATCTTCACGGGATACTGCCGACGGACGCGGGAGAACTCAAACGCCCGCCCGGGGCCCTTCCATCGAGGGAGGGAGAGAAGACGCGCGGGCGAGAGGCGGACGATTGAAGAGAGATCGTGCGATGGGCGAGGATAGTTCCGGCGCGCGGCGCATTTGCGGGAGATCGAAATGGAATTGGCAAAGCGATTCGTGGACGTGGGAATTTTCACCAACCGGCTGGACGAGATGCGCGCATTCTATGGCGAGCGAATCCGGCTGCCCTACGAGGAGATGATCCCGGTCGGCGGAGGCGTGAGGCAATATCGCTTCGGATTGCTCGGATCGGTGCTCAAGATAAATCAAGTCCGCGATCCTATCCCGGCCCGCGTCGCGGGCGGCTACCGAAAGCTTTCGATTTCCGATCCGCGCACGCCGATGCCGCTTCCGTTGCAGGACCCCGACGGCAACGAGGTCGAGCTGGTGCCGAGCGGCCAGCGCGGCGTCAATCAGATCGAAATCCATATCGGCGTCACCGACGAGGCCGCCTTCGAGAATTTCTACGCCGGCGCGCTACAGGCGGAGAGAATTGGCGCGGGCCGCTTCAAGCTGGGCGAGACGATTATCAGCTTCCGGCACGATCCCGCGGCGGTGCGCGCCCGGAAGTCAGCGTCGGCCAGCGCGGTGGACATGATCGCGTCGATGCGCGCAGTGGGGATGCGTTACATCACGGTGCAGGTGCGCGATTGCGACGGAGAGCATCGACGCTTTATGTCGATGGGTGTTTGGGAAGGCGCGGCGCCGGTGACGCTGGGCGTGGTGGCGCGGATTTCGTTCATTCGCGACCCCGACGGCAACTTCATCGAGATTTCGCAGCGCGCGTCGCTGACTGGTCCGATCCCGGCTTAGCGGGCGGCACTGATTTCCACCGTGCCGATCGCGGTTGCGATCGGCACGGTGGCGTTCGAACTCATTTCAGGGAATTTGCTGCTGCTACGCCCAGCGCGAGCGCGGGCGATTGCGCGTCGATCGATTGCGCGCGCCCGACGAGCGGAACACGGTCACCGGCTTGGGCGCGTGAATCTCAATTTTCTCGAAACCTTCGACGTGCTCGCGATCGAGCACATTGCCGAGCGTGCGTTCCAGCCGCGCCAGGTTGACGCGTTCGTCCTGCGTGACCAGGCTGATCGCTTCGCCCGCCTTGCCCATCCTGGCCGTGCGGCCGATGCGATGGATGTAGCCGTCGGTCTCGTCGGGAAGATCGAAGTTGATGACGTGCGAAACGTCGGGGATGTCGAGTCCGCGGGCGGCCACGTCGGTCGCGACCATCACGCGAAACTTTCGCGCGCGGAAGCCCGCCAACGCCGCATTGCGCTGGCTCTGCGAGCGGTCACCGTGGATCTGCACTGCGTTGACATGGGCCCGTTGCAGCATCTTGGCGACCCGGTCGGCGCGGCTCTTGGTGCGCGTGAAGACGATCGCGCTCTCCACTTCGGGCCGCTTGAGAATCTCGAGCAGCACGGGTCCCTTGTTCTCGAGCGTGACCGGATAAATCGACTGGCGAATCTGTGAGGGCGGCGCGGATTTGCCGCCGACCGTGATGCGCTCGGGCGTGGTCAGGAATTCACGCGCGATCATTTCGGGACCGGACGCCATCGTCGCCGAGAACATCATGGTCTGGCGATTCTTCGGCACCATCCGCATGATCCGGCGCAGTTGCGGCAGGAAGCCCATGTCGAGCAGCCGGTCGGCTTCGTCGATGATCACGACTTCAATTTTGTCGAGCTTGACGATACCGCGCTCGATAAAGTCGATGAGCCGTCCGGGACACGCGACGAGCACTTGCGCGCCCTTGCGAATCTCGTCGATTTGGCGCCGTTCGGCTTCGCCGCCGACCACGGTCGCGCAACGGATGCGAGTGTGGCGTGCGATCAGATCGAACTCGCGCGCGGCCTGCGCAGCCAGCTCGCGGGTCGGCATGATCACCAGCGCGGCGAGATGCCGGGTGTTCTTGCGATGCAGCCGATCGATAGTCGGGATCAGAAAGGCCGCGGTCTTGCCGCTGCCGGTTTCAGCCGTGGCAACCACGTCGCGCCCGCTGAGCGCAACCGGGATAGCTCCGGCCTGGACCGGGGTCGGTGTGTGATGACCGCGGTCTTTGATTGAACGATGGATCTCGGGTGATACGGGAAATTCAGAAAACGACAAACGGTATCCTATGGTTCAGAGCCCCGGATTCCAGTTCGAAGATTATGCCGAACTTATGGGTCTGATGGGTTGAGGGGGTGGCGTCACGGAATCCGACGCGCGCATAAAGTCACGATTGACTTGCGAATAAGCTACAGGAACCAGTGCANCGGCNCAATACCCACCCCACCAGCAGTTAAATCGAGTCTGCCTCAGAATTTGCCGTGCCTGCCCACTCCNGACGCGAAGCGCTCNGCGCCGGCGCGCGTCTCGCCTGATTGGATCGTCGCGATCCCGTGGCGGTACTCGCTTTTGAGCGCGTCGTCGAGCGCCAGCGTCCAGCCCTCGTATGCAGACATCCGGTCCGAGCGCATGCATCGC
>JGI20177J14857_1000549_pt1 | contig 11299 bp, 11 predicted proteins | sample NGESurdeep072012_6_FD_14857 | JGI IMG/M metagenome (IMG submission 14857) | reverse complement strand
CCATCTGCTCGCCCGGCCATCTGCTCGCCCGGCAACGCCGCACGCTACGCCGCCAACCGATGAGTGGCCTCGGACGTGCCGGGGTATTGCGTTTGGCCCACCGTGGTAGGAGGGTCCGCGGTATCCGACGGCGAGCACACGCGGAGGTAGGCATGGGCCAGCCCGACGGCGTCAGCGTCACCGGTCCGATGAAGGACGACTACGCCGAGATCCTGACCGAGGAGGCCCTGGCCTTCGTCGCCGGGCTGCAGCGGCAGTTCGGCGGTCGCCGCCGCGAGCTGCTCGAACGGCGCGACCGGGTCCAGGCCGAGCTCGACGCCGGCGGCACGCTGGACTTCCTCGCCCAGACGCGCTCGGTGCGCGACAGCGACTGGAAGGTCGCGGAGGCGCCGCCGGCGCTGCGGGACCGGCGGGTGGAGATCACCGGTCCGACCGACAAGAAGATGCTGATCAATGCCCTGAACTCCGGCGCCAAGGTGTTTATGGCGGACTTCGAAGACTCCAACACCCCGACCTGGGACAACCTCATCCAAGGCCAGCGCAACCTGATCGACGCGATCGAGCGACGGCTGGAGTTCACCAGCCCGGAGGGCGCGCACTACGCCCTGGGCGCCAACCCAGCCGTCCTGATCGTGCGCACCCGCGGCTGGCACCTGCCAGAGAAGCACCTGCTCGTCGACGGGGAGCCGTGCTCCGGTGCCCTGTTCGACTTCGGCCTCTACTTCTTCCACAACGCCCGGCGACTTCTTGACAAGGGCGCCGGTCCCTACTTCTACCTGCCCAAGCTGGAGAGCCACCTCGAGGCCCGGCTGTGGAACGAGGTGTTCAACTACGCGCAGGACGGGCTCGGCCTCCCCCGCGGCACGATCCGGGCCACCGTGCTGGCCGAGACCATTCCGGCCGCGTTCGAGATGGAGGAGATCCTCTACGAGCTCCGCGACCACTCCAGCGGCATCAACGCCGGCCGGTGGGACTACATCTTCAGCGTGATCAAAAAGTTCCGTAACCGGGGCCAGCAGTTCCTGATGCCGGACCGCAACGACGTCACGATGACCGTGCCGTTCATGCGGGCCTACTCCGAGCTGGTGGTCAGCACGTGTCACCGCCGTGGGGCACACGCGATCGGCGGCATGGCGGCCTTCATCCCGAGCCGGCGCGACCCCGAGGTCAACGAAAAGGCGATGGCCAAGGTTCGCGACGACAAGCAGCGCGACGCCCGGGACGGCTACGACGGCAGCTGGGTCGCCCACCCCGACCTGGTGCCGATCTGCCTGGAGGCTTTCGACGCGACGCTGGGCGAGCGGCCCAACCAGCTCGACCGGCAGCGCGACGACGTGCACGTCACCGCCCAGCAGCTGCTGGACGTCGCGTCGACCCCGGCCGGCATGACTGAGGGTGGCCTGCGCAATGACGTCAGCGTCGGCCTGCAGTACCTGGAGTCGTGGCTGCGGGGCACCGGCGCCGTTGGGATCTTCAACCTGATGGAGGACGCCGCCACCGCGGAGATCTCCCGCTCGCAAGTGTGGCAGTGGCTGCACAACGACGTGACAGTGGCCGAAGGTCAGAAGGTCACCCCCGACCTCGTCCGCCGGATCATCCAGGAGGAGCTGGACAAGATCCGGGCGACGATCGGGGAGCAGATCTACGACGCCGGTCGCTTCAAGGAGGCGCAAGAGCTCTTCGAGCAGGTGGCGCTGGACGACAAGTTCGAGGACTTCCTGACTCTGCCGGCGTACCAGCACATCGACTAGGACCGGGAGAGCCCATGGACCGGGACGCGACGATTCTGGACGTGATGACTCTGCCCGTGCTGGCGGCCCGGCTGCGGGCTGCGCTGCCGGCCCGGGCGGTCCTCACCGACCATGCCCAGTGCCGGACGTACGAGTGCGACGGGCTGGCGCACTTCACCGTCACGCCAGCGATCGTCGTCCTGGTCGAGACGCCGGAGCAGGTGCAGACCACGGTCCGGCTGTGCGCGCAGTCCGGCGTGCCATTCGTGGCCCGGGGGTCGGGCACCGGGCTGTCCGGTGGTGCGCTGCCGGTCGCGGACGGCGTACTGATCGTCACCAGCAGGATGAACAGCATCCTCGAGGTGGACATCCCCAACCACCGCGCGGTGGTGGAACCGGGGGTGATCAACCTGTGGGTGACCCGGGAAGTGGCGCCGCAGGGCTACTACTTCGCCCCGGACCCCTCCAGCCAACTGGTCTGCTCCATCGGCGGCAACGTGGCGGAGAACTCCGGCGGGGCGCACTGCCTCAAGTACGGCTTCACCACCAACCACGTCACCGGGGCGAAGGTGGTGCTGCCCGACGGCGAACTGGTCACCCTCGGCGGGAAGGCCACCGATCATCCCGGGTACGACGTGCTGGGGGCCTTCGTCGGCTCTGAGGGCACGCTCGGTATCGCCACCGAGGTGACCGTTCGGCTGATGCGCCGACCGGAGGCGGTGCAGACGCTGCTCGCCGGGTTCGCCGGCACCGACGAGGCCGGGGCGGCCGTGTCGGAGATCATCGCCGCCGGCATCGTGCCGGCCGCGGTGGAGATGATGGATGCGCTGGCCATCGAGGCGGCCGAGGCGGCGGTGCACTGCGGCTACCCGGCCGGCGCCGGCGCCGTACTCATCGTCGAGCTCGACGGGCCGGCCGCCGAGGTCGCGCACTCGTTCGCCGACGTGGAACGGATGTGCTCGGCCAACGGTGCCTTCGAGATCCGCATCGCCACCGACGAGGACGAGCGGACGCTGTTCTGGAAGGGCCGCAAGAGCGCCTTCGCTGCGGTCGGCCGGATCAGCCCGGACTACCTCGTTCAGGACGGCGTGATCCCGCGGACCGCGCTGTCGGAGGTGCTGAGCCGGATCGCCGCCCTGTCGGGAGAGACCGGGGTCCGGGTGGCCAACGTCTTCCACGCCGGGGACGGCAACCTGCACCCGCTGGTGCTCTTCGACGGCTCGGTGCCCGACCAGGACGTCCGCGCCGAAGCGGTCGCCGGCGCGATCCTCGACATCTGCATCGAGTACGGCGGGTCCATCACCGGCGAGCACGGCGTGGGCCACGAGAAGAGGAAGTTCATGGGCCGGATGTACGCCGAGCCGGACCTCGACACCATGCAGCTGCTGCGGTGCGCCTTCGACCCGGACGGTCGGTGCAACCCCGGCAAGGTGTTCCCGACGCCGCGGTTGTGCGGCGAGCTGCCGGCGCGGCGCAAGGGTGTGCATCCGTGGCAGGAGGCCGGCCTCGCGGAGGTGTTCTGATGGATGCACTCGCGAGCCTGCACAAGGTCTGCGGCGAGGAGCACGTCCGGCCGGGCGCCGCCGCCGACGCGGTCGACGGGGTTGTGCCGGCCTACGTCGCCGCCCCGGCGTCCACCGACGAGATCCGAGAGCTGGTGCTGGTCGCCCGCGACGCCGGCTTGCGCGTCGGGGTTCGGGGCGCCAGCAGCAAGCTGGGCTGGGGAATGCCGCCAGCGGGGCTGGACCTGCTGCTCGAGCTCTCCCGCCAGGATCGGGTGCTCGAACACGCCGCCGGGGACCTGGTGGTCCGGGTCGAGCCCGGGGTGCGGCTGGTGGCGCTGCGGGAGCAGCTGGCGCCGGCCCGCCAGCAGCTCGCCTTGGATCCGCCTGAGCCGGGTGCGACAGTCGGTGGGGTGATCGGTGCCAACGCCAGCGGTCCGAGCCGGCTGCTCTACGGCACGGCTCGCGACCTGCTGATCGGCATCACGGTCGTGCTGGCCGACGGCACCGTCGCCCGCGCTGGCGGCAAGGTGGTCAAGAACGTCGCCGGCTACGACATCGGCAAGCTCTACATCGGTGCCGTCGGGACCCTCGGCCTCGTCACCGAGGCGATCTTCCGGCTGCACCCGGTGCCGGCTGCGCGTCGGGTGGTCACGGTCGAGGTGGCTACCGCCGCGGACGCCGGCCGGCTGACGCAGCTGGTCACGGACTCGCAGCTGGTGCCCACGGCGCTGGAGCTGGACTGGCCAGACCCGGCTGGGCCGGGGCGGCTCACCGTCGTGGTCGAGGGCATCGAGCCGGGAGCCACCGCCCAGGCGGAGTCGGCGGCGGGGCTGCTGGGAGGCGGTGCGGAGATCACCGACACGGTGCCGGCCGGCTGGGGCCAACGGCCGTACGGCGGCGAGACCGGACCTGCCATCGGGCTCAAGGTCAGCGCCGAGCCGGCCGCGCTGCGGCCGGTGCTCGACGCCCTGTGGCGGGTCGCCGACTTGCACCACCTTGCGACGGCCGTCCGGTCGTCGGCCGGCTCCGGGGTCAGCTACGTCGGCCTGGGTGCGGCGGCCGACGCCGGGCGCGCCGGCGGACCGGCGGTCGAGATCGCCGCCACGGTGATCGAGCTGCGCGCCGCGGTGGCGCCGTACGACGGCTCGGTGGTGGTCCTGCAGGCTCCACCGGAGGTCAAGCGGCTGGTCGACGTGTGGGGTCCGGTGCCGGCGGTGGAGCTGATGCGCCGGATCAAGGACCGGTTCGACCCCGAGCACCGGATGTCCCCGGGCCGGTTTGTAGGAGGGATCTGAGCATGACCGACGGGCACGCGGGACAGCCGCTCGGGCCGCTGCCAGCGTTCGACGACCACCACCCGCCGGCGCGGGAGCTGATCGAGGACTGCGTGCACTGCGGCTTCTGCTTACCTACCTGCCCGACGTACCTGCTCTGGGGGGAGGAGATGGACAGTCCCCGCGGGCGCATCTACCTGATGAAGGAGGGACTGCAGGCCGAGCCGCTGGGCGACACGATGGTCCGCCACTTCGACCAGTGTCTGGGCTGCCTGGCCTGCGTCACCGCGTGTCCGTCCGGCGTTCAATACGGCAAGCTGTTCGAGGCCACCCGGGCGCAGGTGGAGCGCCGGCACCGCCGACCGCTGAGCGAGCGGCTGGTGCGCAGCGGCATCTTCCAGCTGTTTCCCCGCCCCGGCCGGCTGCGGCTGGCCAGCGGGCCGCTGCGGCTCTACCGGCGGACCGGCCTGGACCGCGTGGTCCGGCGCAGCGGCATCTTGGACCGGCTGCCGCCGGCGGTTGCCGCGATGGAGGCGCTGGCACCGCCGCTCGGGCGGCCGGAGAAGGTGCCGCCGCACACGCCGGCCGTCGGGTCGCAGCGGGCGAGCGTCGGGATGCTGGTCGGCTGCGTGCAGCGCGTCTTCTTCCCGGGCGTGAACGCCGCCACCGCTCGGGTGCTCGCCGCCGAGGGGTGCGACGTCGTCATTCCGGCCGACCAGGGCTGCTGTGGCGCGTTGAGCCTGCACATGGGTCGGGAGGCCGAGGCCCTGGGTTATGCTCGCCGGCTGATTTCGACGTTCGAGCGGGCCAAGGTGGACTCGGTCGTGGTCAACGCCGCCGGCTGCGGCTCGGCCATGAAGGAGTACGGGCATCTGCTGCGCGACGACCCGCTCTACGCCGAGCGGGCCGAGGCGTTCGCCGCCAAGGTCCGCGACGTCGCCGAGATCGTCGAGGAGCTAGGACCGGTGGCCCCCCGCCATCCGTTGCCCACGACGGTGGCCTACCACGACGCCTGCCACCTGGCCCACGGCCAGGGCATCCGAGCCCAACCGCGAAAGCTGCTACGCGACATCCCCGGCCTGCAGGTGCGCGACATCCGGGAGAGCGAGATCTGCTGCGGCTCGGCCGGCGTCTACAACATCGTCGAGCCGGCGCCGGCGCGCGAGCTCGGCGACCGCAAGGCAGCCCACGTGCTCGACACCGGAGCCCGGATGCTGGTGACCGCGAATCCGGGTTGCCTGCTGCAGATCTCGGCGGCGCTGGAGCGGCGCGGCGAGGCACTGCCGACCGCTCACACCGTGGAGATGTTGGACGCCTCGATTCGCGGCGTACCGGTGACGGCATTGCTGGACCGGGCGTCAGACCGAGCACCGGACCGGGCCCCGCGGCAGGCCGAGGCTGCCACCAGCGCCCGGTAGAATCTCGTTCGGTCCGCCGGCGAGAGGTCCGCTCATGCAGCAGCCCGTGTTCTGCGACGTCGCGGATGTCCGGGCGCGCTTGGGGGCTGCTGGCTACCTCGCCGACGACGCCATCGCCACGACGGTGTTCCTGGCCGACCGGCTCGGCAAGCCGCTGCTGGTCGAGGGCCCCGCCGGAGTCGGCAAGACCGAGCTGGCGAAGGCAGTCGCAACGGCCACCGGCTCGGAGCTGATCCGGCTGCAGTGCTACGAGGGGCTGGACGAGGCCCGGGCGCTGTACGAGTGGAACTACAAGAAGCAGCTGCTGCGCATCCAGGCTTAGCCAGCTCAGCGAGAAAATGAGTCCGCTTGGCCTGATAGATCAGCCGGANACTTTCGACCCGCCCGCCCGAGACCAGCTGACCGTCGGACGGCCGTTCGCCGNCACGACTTAGCAGGTGCGCCGAACAGCCCGGCGGTACAGCTCAAGAAGCCCTGCAGCCGCTGCTCCGCGACGACGCGAGCGAATCGCTCGGCGATGCTTAGACGTCGACCATCGCCAGGCACTGGTCAAGGCGCCCGGCAAGTACTCGCTGAGCGACCGCTTGGACTCTCGGCTGCCGGTAGAAGGTAGCAACGCGGAGCAGGTGGTGCAGCTCCTCGTCGAGGCTTCCTTGCTCCTGCCGAGCTGGTGCCGGACCGCGGCGGACGACAACGGCCGATTGCCGGGCGCGCACAGCGACCGCGACGTAGAGGGCCTCGTCCAACGCGGCGAGTACCGACTCATCAGTAATCCCGGACGCCAGGTTGAGTCGCCGGGCCAGGCTTAGGGCTGGCAAATGCCAATGATCGCGCAGATCCAGGTAGCCATCCCAGATCCCGAGGACGCACTGGTCCGGGCGCAGTCGCATGTCCCGTACAGCGAGTCGATCCCGGATGTAGCGCTGAACGGAGGAGGCGATGGTGGGGCTGCCCTCGCGCAGGGCAAACCGCAGCGGGGCCAGCGTGCGAAAGTCGCGATGATGCGCCCGCCACCGCTGAATTGCCCTCGCCCGGCACACCCAGGCTGGCAGGCCAGCTCCTAGCGCCATGATCCCGCCGGCGAGCAAGGCCGCCACGTTCAGGACATGCATCACCTCCTGACCGACGACGGCGGGTCGGCCACTGCCAAAGGCGGGCACCGAGAAGTAGATGCCGTACTGGTAGCCAAAGCGAATTAATACGACGAAGGCGCCGGCGGCGATGAGCCGCAGTCCCACGCGGGTACTTCCTGGCGAAGGCCGGGACGACAGTTCCAGCGACGTCGGCGACACCAGTTCTGATGACGTGGCGGACGACAGCCGCCAGCAAAGGCGGGTGATTCCGACCAGGGCATAAACCGCCCAGACGAGGAGGGCCAACCAGTAGACGAGGGTCGCAACATCTTCTGGCCTTGTTCGCCCAAAGGCTTGCAGGTTGGGGTGGCGGGCCGGGCCAAAGTGAAAGGCAGCGGCCATGACCAGCAGCACCGACAGGAGCCGCTGGCGTAGCCGACGGACGGCAAGGCGGCCCTCTGCTTGGTCGCTTGCCCGATCGCTTGTCGAATAGTGGAGAAACGCCAGGGTGCACCAGGACGCAACCATGCCCGAGCCGTAGGCCAGCAGGTTGCTGATATTGGCCACCCCAAGGCTGCGGCCGACCTCGGTGTAGACGGAGGGGTAATCCAGGGTCACGCTAACCGCGAGGCTTAGAACAGCCACCCACAGGTACCGACGGGCAACGCTGTGCCAGGTGCGCACCGTACTGGGGAAGCGGTAGACAGCCACGCCCCAGCACACGGTGATTGGTACGAGGCCGACAGCGTCACCCACTCGCGCCGCCGTCGCTGTCGCCCATCACCCAGCTCACATGCCGCAGGGGTGCACCTGCGTCGTCGCGCGTCTCCCTGTCTTCGCCTCCGCCGCGGTCCAGCCACCGCAACATCAGCAGCGCGAAGTCGTCGGCCTCCTGCTCCTGCATGCGGCGCTCGCGGGTCTTCCTCTGCCGCCCTCCTCGGGCGAGGAGGGCGAGTACCCGGTCGGGGTCGAGAGATTGGCTGAGTTCCGGGTCGGGCAGGTGCCCGAGCAGCATGTGCCCGATCTCGTGCAGCAGGATCGCCAGGCGGTGCTTCGCCAAGGTGTCGGCTTCGACGTACAGGTGGTCATCATCGGCAGCCCCGTAGTACAGCCCGCACATCTCGTCGAGGCGAGCCAGGCCGGAGACGTAGTGGACGTGTAGATCCCGGCCGCGCAGCTCTGCCAGCCGGCTGCAGAAGACGTCAATGTCGAACGGGTCGGGCAGTTCCAGGTTGGCGAGAACCTCCATACAGACCGTGCGGATAAGCCGTCGGCTCATCTGCCGGGTTCTCCGTGACCTGGCCGCCGTGGGCGCCCATGTGTGCTCGGTGGTCAATCGTGGCCCGCGGTCGTCCGCCACCGCGTCGCTGCCACGAAAGAGCACAGATCATCCTTTGCACGCCCGATGGTCGACCCACTAGCCGACGCATAGTTGGAGTTATCAGACAGGAGTTGCGCCGCTGCCATCCTCGCCCAGCGCCGGCGCGGACCGGTGGCCGCCCTCTAGTCGCCGAGTCCGCTCGATCAGCACCCGAACCATGTCGAGACCCTCAGCTGACAGCCCAGCAGCCCTGAGCGCGACGTTGCGCACGTTGGCGTCCCGCATCGCGATCAACAGCGCAAGCTGCGCCTCGATCTTGTCGGTCTCAGCGTCATCGAAGAAGTAGGCGGGCGAGACACCGAAGAACTTGGCTAGTACTTCCAAGTGCCTCTTCGTGGGGTTGTCCTTGCCGCCTGTCCGCAGCTGGTGAAGGTAACTGGCGGAAGCCGTCGGGCCACCTTGCGCCTCGATAGCCGCCGCGACCTCCCGATAGCTGAACTCACCGCGGCCCGCTGGATGAATGGTCTTGAAGAGGTAGTCCAGCTTCTCGGCGAGGGTCTTTGGAGGTCCACCACCGCCGGGCTCTGGCACAACCACCGCCTCTCCGTTGCGACGCCCCCGCCACCATCGCGAATCTTGTCAGGGCCGCAGAGTCGGTGACCCGTTTCTCGTCCAAGTGGCGTTTCGGCCTGTCGGTTGACGCCGCCGGCATCGCCGGCCCTAAGCTGCTCCCCACTGGCGTCTGCTAGTGAGGACGACTGGGCCACCAGTGGCGCGTGGGTGGACGCCGGTTGCGGCCGCCGGCGGCTGGTACCGAGCAGCCAAGCGGCGATCTAGTCGACGCGCGGCGGAGGAGGAGCAGGCATTGGGAGAGCGCAGCGCGACGCTGCTGCCGCCGCCGGCGCACCCGGAGCGGGTGGCGGCGCCGCAGCCGGACGTGTTCGCCCCGCCGCCGCCACAGCGACAGCTGCTGGTGCGGCAGCACTCGGCGGCGGGCGAGGCCCGGCCGGCGTGGCTGTTCGTCCCGGCGCACGGCGGGTCCGGGGCCGCGCTGCTGGCCCGGCTGTCCTGGCAGCCCTACAAGGCGGCGGTGGAGGCCGGCGCGGCCGGCCGCCCGGCGGCGGGGGTGGACCTGACATTCGGGGTGAACGCCGGCCGGGCCTGGCCCAACCCGGCGCTCGAGCCCACCAACTCGGTGGTGGTGGTGTGCCAGACCACGATGCGCGGGCTGGCCTGGGCACGGGACCTCGCCGCGCAGTACCTGTCCGGCTGCGTCCCGGCCGGGCTGCGGCTGCTGGGGGTGGTGACGATCGCCGACCAGCCGGGCCGGCTGCCGCCGCCGCTGGCCGCGGCCCGCGGCCTGCTCGCCGGCGCCTACCCGCACTGCTGGGCGGTGCCCTACGTGCCGGCGTACCGGCTGCTGACCGGGCTGCCGGACGAACCCTGCCCACCGATCCACCCGGCGCTCGACGACGTGCTGACCGCGATCCGCCGCACCGTCACCTCCGAAGGACGGCCCTGAATGACGCTCATCCTGGCTTTCGACTCCACTCCGGTGGCGATCCCCGGGGTCACCAAGCTGCAGGCGGTCATCGGCTACTCGGCCTGGGTCGCGACCGCGCTGTGCCTGATCGGCCTGATCGTTACCGGCGCGCTGATGGCGGTCGCCCACCACCACGGCACCAGCCAGCACGTGGGTCGCCTCGGCATGGTGGCCGGCGGCTGCCTGATCGTCGGCGCGGCGTCGCCGATCGCCGGCAGCATCCTCGGGTTCAACCTGTTCACGTCCGACCCGGAGGCCATCCCGGGGCTGGCCGGCGTCCAGACGGTCATCGGCTACGTCTCCTGGGTGGCGGCCGCGGTCTGCCTCATCGGCCTGATCATCTCGGGCGCGATGCTGGCCGTGTCCCACCAGCGCGGCACCGTCGACAGCACCGGCCGCCTCGGCGGCGTCGCCGCCGGCTGTCTGATCGTCGGCAGCGCCTCGACCATCATCGGCGCTCTCATCTGACGCGACCTGGGACGGAAGTGGTGGCGATGGCGACCAATACCAACAGCGACGAGTCGGGCACCCGCACCCCGCCCGCGGACCAGGACTGGTTCGGCGGCCGGCGGTGGACCGGGATCGCCGCGATCGGCTTTCTCATCGTGGTCGCGGTCTGCGTGCTCATCGTCGTGATCGGCCGGCACGGCAGCCCCGGCCCGAGCCCGGCGGCCGGCCGTCCCGCGGCCCCGGCGGCCCCGGCCGCTGCGCTGCCGACCGCGGTGCCGACCACCGCGCCCGCGGGCACGGCGTGGACGATCTACGAGACGGTGGCGCTGCCGACCCTGCCCGGGGCCGGCCCGGCGCACGTCGACGGCGCGATCGCCACCGGTTACGCGCACACCCCCCTCGGCGCGCTACTCGCCGCAGCGAACCAGAGCTACCGGTACTTCCTCGCCGACGATGCCGGCTGGCTACAAGCGGCGGACGCAATGCTCGCTCGCGGCGGTGGCTACGACGCCTGGCTGGCGGTCCGCTCCGCTCACCCCTTTGGGCCAGGAGGGACGACCGGCGGGGGCGGCAGCTTCGCGCAGATTGCCGGCTTCCAGTTCGTCTCCTACAGCCCCACCGATGCGGTCATCCAGATCGTCACCCGGGACAGTCACGGCGTCTTACAGGTCGGCGCCGAGCACGTCATGTGGGACGGCAGCGACTGGCGCTACGTACCTGGCCCAGATGGAGGCCAAGCCGTCAACGTGCAGCGGGTCGACAGCCTGGCTGGCTTCATCCCGTGGAATGGCGTCTAGATGCCAAACCCATGTGATGTTCCGGTCCTTGGCAGTGCTTGTGATGCGGTCGGTAGTGCGGTCTCGTCGGTGGCGGGCAGCGCCTTCCAGGCCGTCGTCGACGCCTTCGCCAAAGGCCTGGCCGACGTCGTCAAGGCCCTGATGACGTTCTGGCTGCACACGCCCGACCCGGACGTGTCCTCATCCTC
>JGI20177J14857_1000548_pt1 | contig 11305 bp, 9 predicted proteins | sample NGESurdeep072012_6_FD_14857 | JGI IMG/M metagenome (IMG submission 14857) | reverse complement strand
CGCGAGCCCGAGTCTGACGCCGTCCAGGGCCCGGCCGAGACGGTACGCAACAAGGATCGTGAGCGTGCCGAGCGCCGCCGAGACGAGCCGCGTCACCGTAAGCGTCACACCGAAAAGCTCAAATCCGATCGCCGCGATCAGCGATGAGAGACCGGATTGCTCGTAGACGAGCGCGTGTGAAGCGGTTGCAAGAAACGGCTGAAGTCTGTGCGCATGCAGTGAGGACGACAGCGCCTCGCGGTAAGGAATCGAGAGATCGACATGGGCGGCGACGGCGTGCTCAGCATAGCCGTTCGGGACCTGGGCCAGAGCATAAAACCGGAGGACCGCTCCGAGCCCGAGCGGAACGAGAAACAGCAGTGGGCTTGCCTCTCGTCCGGTTTCTTCTCCGCCGTACAGAGCCAAGCAGATCCCTGCGAGCAAGCCGGCCAGCGTCGCCAGCCCGAGATCACCGCGTAGCAAGAGGGACGCGCTAGCGCCCAGTGAGGGCACGATAAGGGCGAGCGCGACGTCGTGCCGCCATGTCCGCGGCCGGTACTGCCGCAGCAACATCAATGCCGCGACACCCAACAGGGGAAAGAAAATTGGCGCGACGAGGATCCGATGAGCCACTCCCGCGGCCAGGCCCCCCAATCCCCGCAGCAGCTGGACCGGCGCCGAGAACGGGGAGAGCGTTAAGTGTCCCTTCCTGTCCTCGCGGGCCAGAAAGTAAACGAAAAGGTACGCCGCCCCGATGCTGGCGGCTCCGGTGAGCACCTGGAGTAGCCGCCGGGAAGGTCTGCCGGGATCCCGACCGCTCTCCGCGCAAGGGCCAACCGAAGCATCACGACCCAAGGGGCTCTTCCTCGGAATCGATTCTGACTATGCAGTCCCGTTCGGGCCTCGCTTCAGCCGGCGGGGCCTGGCCCCAGCATTCGGCTTCCAGCCCTTTAACGAGGAGGAGCAGTGCCGCCATAGGGATCCGCCGGGCTGTGAACAGGGTGGCTGTTGCGCCAGCCTCCGACATTTGACACGCCAACCCTGTCCCTGGCCCGCTCTACGACGTCCGCCGCCCAAATGGGGAATTCCTGGGCGGTGACATACAGGTAGCGGTCCTGCCGGGTCCGCGGCCTTCTCTGCCAGTTCACATAGTGCTTCACATTCGCGACTCCTGTGAAGAGTATCGCCGCGGTCAGGCCGGCAAAACCCAGCCCCCTGGCAGCCGAAAGAGACCTTGTCTTGGCTGGGATCAGGGCCAGGAGAACTACAACCTCGTCCAAGGCGACCGCGGCAAAGTAAATGAGCGTGGGCATATAGCCGATACCGCGCGCTCCATTCGGCGTGCCAACGGTGGTGAGCTGGGTAAGGCCCCACCCAGCGAGCAGCATCAACCACCAGAGCCATGTTTCCAGTCGGCCTCTGAGCCTGCGAAGGAGCAACGTCAGTGCCATACCCAAACCCACTAGAAGACCGGTCGCCCTGTCGAGCTGCGGCTCGCCCACAGGCGAATACTGGGCGGTGTTGTTAACCCTGCCGTCCCAGGGGCCCCGAATGTTCCTGTTCAGCTGGCGTAGCATCGTGCCCACCGGATCTGACTTGTACCCGGGATCGTTCAGAATCAGCACAACCTTGCTGCGCCCATTGAACCAGTTCCAGTTACGGGCGATATAGACCGCCTGAGGTGCGAAGGTCGCGGTCTCGACCGCGAGCAGAAGCAAATAACCGATCACCAGAGCTTTGCCCCGCGTGCGGTTGAGCAACAGCGCGATGGGGAAGAACGCAGCCACCGCGACAGTGATTGCCCTCCCGGCCGGGTACCCATAGAGACCCAGCGCACAGAAGAAGCCGGCTGCGCCGAAAGCAGACCACCCTCGGCACCGTGCGCGCGTGGCATCTCCCACGCTATCGATCGCTAGAACCAAAAAAAGCATGGCCGCGAGCATGTAGAAGCAGATGTCCAGGCAGTTCCAGCCGCTGCGCGAGAAGTTTAGGTACCACACGCTCGTGGCAAGCAGGATTGTCGCGAGGATCGAAGCCAACACGGAAAACTGCCGGCGCAGCAGTATGTAGAAAGGAATAAGGGCTAGGGTGCTGATCACCGCACTAGGTAGCCGCAGAGCCATAAGGTTGAAACCGAAGACCGCAATGAAGGCCGCCCCCTTGTATATGCTGAGGGCAGGTTGCGATGTCCAGTCGAACCCGAAGAAGCCGTTCCCGGGTGCGAGTCCATAGAGTATCCTTACAGCTGACTGGCCATTGTCAGCCTCGTCGGCCAGCATCGTGTCAGGGAAACCGCCCAGGTCGTACACGCGAACAGCAAAGGCTGCCAAGGCGAGAACCCCCAGCAGAAACCACTCGATCTTGCGTAACCCCAGACCAGGCCGGCGTGGGGTCACAAGCTCACTGCTAGAGCCGGGAGGCATGAGGGCGGTCCCTGTGGAGGGCTAGAGGCAGTACATGCAGAGAGGAACGGAGGCAGAGCAGCACGCGACGGAGGTTCCAATTGAGCACGCTGACCCCATTGAGGTAGCCTGAACCCACCACCAGGTCCGCTCTGGTAGAGAGCGTCAGGAGGAGCGGAAGAAAGATGGCGGGGTGAGAGCCGTCAGCATCCATTGATACGATTCGCGAGAAACCATTCTTTAGCGCCCACGCAATTCCCTCCCGGTATGATCCGGCGAAGCTTCGAGGTCCAATGCGTCGAAGGACGTGGAGTCGCGGGAACTCCGAACGGAGCGCGTCGGCCGCGTCGGCTGTGCATCGACGACGAGAATCGATGCACGGGTAAGAGACAAACCGACGGAGCGGATATGAGCCTCGATCGTCTCCCCCTGGCAGAAGGTGGGTGTCACGATAAGGGTTTCGGGCGCAAGCTCTTCTGCCTCGGAGAACTGCGAGAGCTCGAAGAGACGGGCGTCGAGCATCGAATCCTTCAAGCAAGAGGTCTCATTTCCTGAGATTATACCGCGGTGGGCACGACCCTGGCCTGCTCTGGGAACTTCAAGACGAAGGATGGACGCTGCGCGAGGAGATGATGGGACGGCAAACTCCCGCCGATGGAGCGGGGGAAGGCTATCGAAAGCGCCGTTTCGGGCCCCTGTCGGCGTGTAACCTCGGATTTCTTCCCGGGGAGATAATGCAGCCATGACAGCGGCGGCGCGTAGTCTTCATCGCAGACTGGCCACCGGCGCTGCGTGCCTCTTGATCGCCTCCGGCGTGCTGGTGATCCGGTCGCCGGCAGCACTCCGCTCGTGGCTCGGACCGCACTCCTTTCTTCTGCCGCTTCTCTTTGGAAGCAACCCAGACCGCCTCTTCCCAGGCGGGTTCCCGCCCACATTTGGAGCAGGCCTGGTGCTCCTCGTGATCGGGATACTGACCCTGACTCCGACCATCATGTTGGACGGACGGCCTAGGCCCGAGCCCAGACCCTCTCTGCAGTCTTCGACCCCGACAGACCGGGTCGTGTTGCTCCTGCTTCCCCTTCTCGCGCTGGGACTCTTTGCGCTCGCGCAGAGGAAGGGTTTTCACAACCATTGGACCATGACCCTCGCCTTCCTAGGAATCCTTCTTGTGGCGGTTGGCCTCGTGGCGGTGAGGGAGAAACGTTTGGGTCTTCGTCTGGGCTTCAGACTGACCAGGCTCGAGACAGCGGCCCTCGTGCTCTGCTCGCTCGCCGTCCTGGCGCTCTACGCGAGCGCGCTCGACTCTTGGAAGTTCTCCTTCATTGGCGATGAGTGGACGTTCTTCTGGATGGGAGGCTTCCCGTCGCGGCCGCTCTGGAAGGTCCCCTGGCTCGAGGCCAATGGCGTGTACGGGCAGTGGCCGATCTTTACTTCCGGCTGGCAGCTCCTCTTCATGACCGCCTTGGGGAGAACCAACTTCGCCTGGCGTCTCTCGATGTCCGTAATGATGGTGCTTTGCTTGACACCGCTGTACTTAGTCTTGCGGCACATTCTCGGCGGCACGAGCCGGACGCCGCGCCTTGCAGCGGCGGTCGGCTGTGCCTGGTTCGCCACATCGGAGCTCATCGTCGACTGGGCGCGCATTGGCGAGCCAAACGCTGTCTTCTTGCCGCCCCTGATCTTCGGGCTCTGTCTCTTCCTCGCAGCCCGGGAGAGGCAGAGCAAGACACTCTACCTGTTGGCTGGACTCGCGGGCGGGCTTGGCTCGCTGTTAAGCTCCCTGAGCGCCCTCCTGGCTATGGGCGTCCTCACCAGCCTACTCGGCATCGAAATACTGACAAGGGTGCGCTCTCAACGCAAGGAGTGGCGCTCGCTCCTCGCCCCTGCAGCCTTCCTCCTGGCGGGATTCGTGCTCGGAAGTGCCCCCATCCTGGTCGAAGTCGGCTACTGGAAGGAGCTGATTTCGCACAATCTGGCGTCGGCCGAAGCGAAGCAGAATCAACACCTCCTCCTGTTGCGGACGCTCCAGTCCGTCTTCGCATTTCTCGACTATCGGGCCCACAGTCACTTCCTTTGGAAGAACGTGGTGGATCCCGTTACGGCCTTCTTCACGGCCGCCGCATTCGGCATGCTCCGGTTTCTCGGGTGGCGCCGCTTCCTTGATCTCATCGTCACTCTCCTGGTCGTCGGCTTTCTTGCGGGCGGCATTTCCCAGTATTACTACCCTCCGCAGACGAGGATCCTGGTCATGATGGTACCTGTCTCGCTGCTGGCGGCCACGGGCTTCGCCGGGTTGACGTATCGCGCCCCCCGTCCCGTGGCACCCGTGCTGGCCTTGCTTTTCGTGTCGCTCTCAGGTGCATATAGCGTTCTAAAGCTCCAGGATTGGAACCCTTACACTCACTTCGTCGAGTTCCCGATGCACGAGATTCGGCGCTTCGAGGAGTCAACGCCAGGGACACTCCACGCGTTGATCCTGCCCGAAGAGAAGTGGCCTTTGCTGAACGACGTCCTGCTGGCATATGGCTACGAAGGGCGTGCCGCCTTCTTCGACAACACGCCTGCGGGAATGGCCCGGCTCGCGGCGTTCCTGCGGCGGCGTGCGGCTCAGACAGAGGTCCGGAGCTGGGAGTTCGGAAACAGCCGTGACATCAAGGCGCTCGCAGAGAAGAGTGGCGCTCGCTTCGGCCCCCCAATCCGAGGTCGCGCGCCGGAAAGCCCAGCGGGTAGAAACCGTTTTCTTCGCAGCCTCTTCGATGCCATGAATCCATGAAGCTCGCCGATAAGGTGAGGAGATTTAGCCAGGTGGGCGGCAGCCAGGCATCCGCCTGGAAGTCGCTGCGCCACAATCAGCTACGGTGTCCGGATCGGACGTGAAGGCGGGAGCCTTCGTTGCGGTTCTTCCTCGACCGATTCGTCCTTGCCTGCCTGCGGCCGCGACACGCAAGCATCGGCCAAAGCCGATTGGACTGGAATTCCGAGCTCGTCTGCGATAAAAGGAGTAGTCTGCTCACCGTTTTTGGAGGTTGGAAAGCATGACGTTTCGAAAGATACTTCCTTTGCTGGCTCTGGCAGCAGCGTTCGTCGCCTGTGGCAAGGGAGCCAAGGAAGGAACGCCGGCCGCTGGCACGAGAGGGACGGATATCCAAACGGATCCTTTCAAGTTCGGTGACTCTACCGACGCGAAAGGTAAGGTGACCCACGAGGGTGACTTTATTCCTGCGGGCTCGGCCGCGGCTATGTCGTTCTACGTTCGCAACGCACCTGCCCGCACCCAGGTGCGCGTCGTCTGGATGGACGCTGCAAGCAAGGTGGAGATAGGCCAAGAGGTTAAGTCGATCGACAGCGACGGTTTCGTGGCATTTCAAAAGCCGCTGCCTGAGGGCAACTATCGCGTGGAAATGTTTCACAAGCTACCCGAAGCGAAGGAGTGGCGATACCTTGGCACCCACGTCTTCAAGGTCGCCAAGAAGATGAGCTGACCGACTCTCGATCGAGCTGACGCCGCCACCGGAGTTGCCCCGGTGCCGGTCAGGACGCGCTCCTTGACCCTCTACAACCGGCAGCACCTGCGTCCGTCTCGCCAGGTCTACCGGAGCAGTCGTAGCTGGTTGCTCTTCGTCAGGTCACCCAGTAGACCTGGTTCGCGATCCGCTCCAGCGCTTCCGAGGCGTACCGCCCGCGCCTCCAGTTCCGCCTCAGGCCTCCGATTCGCGCGAGCATCCGCATGGCGTCTCTGCCGAGCCGGACAGTCGAGGGTCCGGACTGCCGCAGACGTACTGGGATTCGTTTGATCTCCAAGTTGTACTTCAGCGCAACGTAGAGCAGCTCGACGTCACCGGAGAAGCGTTCGTCCAGAAGTAGCGGGAAGAGCGCGTCGGCCACATCGCCCCGGAACCCCTTCAGACCACGCTGCGTGTCAAACAGGCCGCCAGTGACCAGAAGCCTCACGAAGAAGGAGAACGTTGAGGTCGCGGCAGCGCGCAGGAGCGGCAGCCGGGCGCCGTCCCTTGGCGCAACTCGGTTTTTTCAGGGCGCACACCATCCCCAGCCCATACAGCGCTGAACCGCTCCGCAATTGGTTGGACAGCAGCAGGATCTGGCCCCAGGTGGCTAGCGACAGGGCGGCCCCCAGCAGAACCAGCGGCAGCGCACGCAAACGGCCGGCAGTGAGCCCCGCAAGCGCAATCAAGGCGACCGTCCCACTGATCACGCAGCCCAGCCCGATACGCTTCGTGAGCAACCACTGGAGGCCTTGCCAACCGCTGGTTCGCAGGTAGGTGGCCGCGGGGACCAGCCATGGCAACACACGCTCGTCGCGCGCCGCCTCCGCCGCGCCGATCGCCGACACGCTAAGAAAGACGGCGGCCAGCGCCACGAGCAGGAGGAGCATGGACCACCACTGCCACTGGCCGGTTGAGCGCGGACCGACTTCGCCCGTGTGGTCGCCGCGCTCGAAAGGAGCACTTACCGTCGTAACCGTCTCGCCCTTCACGAATCCGCGCGCACAATTAGCGAATGGTCGTCAGCCTGTCCGTGATGTTTGCGTGCGATCTCGCTTGATCGTCCACCAGAGTGTGGCAGCACACCACAGACCTGCACCCAGCGCTGGACTTGCCCCGATTTGGTGGACAGGTTGGGACGTTCGGTGTCAGTCACGGTGATCACGGTGTCGTGAACGTGGGTTGATCAACAGGCTGGAATTCGCGGTCGCCGAGAAGGTTGAAAGGCAGCTCGGCGTCGACGCCCGCGCCCGGCGGAGGTGAGAGCACGGACGAGGGAACGATCGACTCGACGCCGCTCGGAGGCTTCCAGATCCACTCGAGGATGCCGGGCGCGTGACGGACGTGGTAAGTGAGTTCGACCGAGTGAGGGCCGGCATCGAGCGTGATGCTGTTCCGGACAGGCTCGTCACTTTCGCCGTTGGCCTGGACGACGGAATTTCCATCCAACCGGAGCTCGACCGGTCCTCCTGCGGCGCGGAGAGCCATTTCGTAGCGGCCTGCCTTCGGAGCGTTCAGGGCTCCCCTCCAGGCCGCCTCGAACGGTCCCCCGGAGTGGAACTCCTCGGTGAGACCACCGAAAGCGATCGCGGCATCGAGGCGGTGCTGCGCACGGCCCGGATCCTGGATGATACCGAACAATCCTTCTGGAGGTCGGTCTGTGGGTCGGAGCCTTTCGGTCGGAACCTTTTGCCAGCTCAAGCTGTCCGGATCGCTTGACTTCTCCGCCGGGAGGAGCGTCCACTCGAAGAGCGCGGCTTGTCCGCTTCTGCCGACGACTCCTTCGAACAGGATTCCATGATCTCCCCGGGCGAGACTGACGTTGGCGACCGCCGACGCCTCACCAGCCGGGACCTTCAGCACCTCCTTACCGTCGATGACGAGGCGGGCAGGCCCCGGACCGATGCGAAATCCATAGTTCCAGTATTGGTTCACCCGGAGGGCGGCTGACCATCGCATGGGACTGGGAAACCGGGTCCATCCGGGCGGCGGTTCGCCCAGAGCCGTCACGGGGACCGGAGGCGATCCCGGTGCGAGCACCAACGCACCTTGCTGTCGTGCCCAGGCTTCTTTGGGCACGCGGTAAATAGAGAACATGAAGACACCGGGTGGGTGCGTGACCCGGGTCACGCTCCCTCCGGGCAGGACCTCTGCGAGGTACGGGAGGTAATACGCCTGCCGGGGATAGACGACGAATGCCAGATCTCGATCGGCGGGTATGGGCAACGGAAGGTGGCTGCCCGGAGAGAGGACGCCGGCGCGATACGCGTAGGGGGCAAGGAGCCTGACCCAGCCGGAGTTGACCATGTGGAACGAGCTACCAAGAGAGACGACCCAGGCATCCTTCCCCTGCTCCGCTACAGTCGCTCCCTCCACTCGCGTGTAAGGCCATGCATCCTTGGCGGGGTATTCGCCGAAGTAGAAGCGTCCTTCCCGCCAGGCCAGGACACAAGCCACGAGCGCAACGGCAGCGATAGCTCCGCGGCGCATGAGCAGGCGAAGGCGCTCCGAGGCCTTCGAAATCGACTCGACCCGGCGCGCCAGGTCGTCGAGGACGAGAGCGGGAAGGAGCCCCAGCAAGGGCACGGCCGTGGCCATCCGTTGGACGTTCGGCGTCTCGACAGTCACGATGACGCCCACAAAACCGGTCCAGAACCAGACGGAGAGAAGAAACAATCGAGGGTCCTTCACCCGGAGGGTCACGCTCCCCAGACCGAGCAAGGTCAGCGCGGCGAGGGCCGGCGGCAGGATCGGCCGACCGATCGGCCAAAAAAAGTTTTGATCATTGTACTTATTGAAGATTCCGATCGAGTGATCGATCTGTGCCTTCAGAAGCTGACTAAGGCTCCAGTTTGGATCGTAATAACTCAGCCGGAGAGGATTCTCTTTGACGAAGATCGACGTTTCGTGCGCGCGGACCGTGAGCTCGTTGGGGATCTGCCAGACGTGCAGGAGAAACGGAGACGCGATCACCAGGGCTCCGAGGGCCGCGAGCAGAAGGCCGGCGGCGACTCTCCCTCTTTGTGGACCCCGCACCAGAAGGTAAAGGCAGTACACCACGGCCAGGACCGACCAGAGACGGCCCGTCGGGTAGAAATAGATCGAGGCGCCGCCCGCGATTCCCGCGCCGATCCAGGCCCAGGCCTTTCCAGCCCTCGCCGCCTCCAGAAAGAGCGCGGCGCTCAAAGCCCAGAGCGTCGCTGTCGGTCCGGCCTCGCTCGTCTCGCGTGAAAACTGGAGGGCCACGCCGAGCGTCGAGAGAATCATTCCGGTCAGAAGCCCGGCCCGCCAGCCGAAGTGCCGGACTCCCAGCCACGTGAGAATGATTGCGGTGAGGAGGCCGCAGATCGCGCCAAGAACCCGGGCACCCGCGAAGTTGAGTCCGAAATACTTCATGACGAGGGCCAGGAGCTTGAAATAAACCATGCTCAGGTGATACCAGCCCGTGCCGAAGACACTCGAACTGTTCTGTCCCCGCACGATCTGAATAGACACGGCGGCTCTGTCCCCCTCGTCGGCGTTGATGCCATAGGGGACCTTGTCGAGTCCCGGGAACCGGGACAGCGCGGCGACCGTGGCGAGCAGAAGAAGAATCAGAACGACGCTCCCGCGGCCCGCCCGCGTCCGAGGCCAGGATGTCGCGCTCCAGCGCGGCGCGCGGACTGTCGATTTCCCCGCCAGGATTCCGCCAAGAAGAAGGAGGGCCGGACTCAGTAGCCACAGAAAGACCGTCGTCGCCGATTCGTTCCCCCTTCTGAGGCGGGACAGCATCACGATGTCCGCGACGATTGCGAGGACGGCCGCGATGACGAGCAGTAGCCTGCCGCGCCAGGCGCGGACGCGGCTCCCCTCCCTGGAAAGCCGCGACTCACCGGGAGACCGGTCGCTCGGAGGAGCTCCGGTCGAATCCGCGGCCGACAACGAATCACCCGGCGAAGGAAGAGGCCACGCCCCGATGCTGAAGAGCACGATAGCCAGCAGGTAAAGCGCTCCTCCCAATCCGGAGTAATTCCCGGACCGGATGACGGCCTCTCCCCAGCCGGCCAACCCGACCGCCAGAAGTCCCATGCCCAATGAGCCAGTGCCGCGCGGGTGTTTCATTGCGGAAAGCGGGCTGAACTGACGTTACACCGCTCGAGCCGGCCCGTCCCATCCCGCAGAGGTATCGAGGCTTCGGCGTGTCGCGAAATCATTGACCATCTCACGATATAGAGAACCGATCCGGAAGTATACGACCAGGACGGCCGTTCCGGCGAAATCTGAGCGAGGTCGGATTCCGGATCTCGGTTCTCCGGCTGGCCGGAATTGCAGCCTCCCGATCGGGTTGGCCCTTGACGAAGCCCCCCTGATGTGACTCTGCCGGTTCCGCCGATGGACCCGCCGCGCGAGGTCGCCTTCATCGTTCTGCTAGGACTCGAGACGAGGGCCGACTTGATACGGACTGTCGATCCAAGTGCCCGAACGGTGGAATTGGTTCGACCGTTTGCCGAAGCCTGTTCTGTTCTTGCTCGTCGATGCAAACTCCGTGCGCCAGGTCTTCGAGACGGGAAGCGTCGAAACGCTCCGTGCGGGGTTGGTCGGCTCCGCGCTTACCGAGTTCGATCACTTGAAAACCCCGCCCTATGACCGGCGGCCGCGATTATCGACCTGATCTCCTTCTCTTCGCGCGCGTCTTCGATCCGTTCTAGCTGGTTCGGTCGGTTATTAATAGCCGGGTCTTCAAACCCGGAGGAAAAGTTGTTGTCACGCGATGGGTGCGCGGGGCCGCTGCGCAAGAGTGACGCGGGACCAATGGCCCGGCCGGCGGAGACGAATCAACTTCACATCGACGCCCTGGCTTGACGGCCGCCCGCTGTCGAGGGTCAGGCTCTACGAGTGGAGGCCCTGGGAATCCGCAGCCTCAGCAAGGAGAGATAGCTAAGGGTGGTGGTCAGAAAGTGCATCTTCGAGACGCCCTGCCGGCGAAAGATGAAGTGGATCGGCTCTTCGACGATCCTCATGCCGAGCGCGCTTGCCCGGATGAGCAGTTCGGGAAGAAACGCGAAGTTATCGTTTTCGAACGTCATCGCTCGAAGCACCCCGGCTCTGTAGATGCGAAATCCGGAAGTCTTGTCTTTGATTCGAAGGCCAAACACCATCCGCATGACGACGTTCAAGGTGCCGCTCAAGGCCAGCTTCCAGGCCGGCGTGCCGTCCGCACGTCCGCCCTCGACGAACCTCGAGCCGACCAGGATGTCGGCATTGCGGTCTTTCATGGCGCGGAGGAGGCGGGGGATTTCCTCCGGCTGGTGATTGAGATCCGCATCCATTGTGATGACGTAGTCGCTCGCCGGAGAGACAGCGGCAAAGCCCCGTCGGAAGGCTCCGCCGAGCCCCCGCGGCTTCTCCTCGTAGAGGATGCGGATGTTCGGGATCTCGCGG
>JGI20177J14857_1000547_pt1 | contig 11321 bp, 8 predicted proteins | sample NGESurdeep072012_6_FD_14857 | JGI IMG/M metagenome (IMG submission 14857) | reverse complement strand
GAAATGCGTGAGGCCGCCCGCCGCGAGGGCCGCTCCAAGCTCTATGACGGACGCTGGCGCGACCGCGACCCGTCCGAGGCACCGCCCGGGGTCAAGCCGGTGATCCGGCTGCGGGCCCCGCTCACCGGCGAGATTGTGATCGAGGACCAGGTGCAGGGCCGCGTGGTCTGGCAGAATTCCGATCTCGATGACCTGGTGCTGCTGCGCTCCGACGGCAACCCGACCTACATGCTGGCGGTGGTGGTGGACGACCACGACATGAACGTCACCCACATCATCCGCGGCGACGACCACCTGACCAACGGCGCCCGCCAGAAGCACATCTACGAAGCGCTCGGGTGGAACGTGCCGATCATGGCGCATATCCCGCTTATCCACGGGCCGGACGGCTCCAAGCTGTCCAAGCGCCATGGCGCGCTCGGCGTCGATGCCTACCGGGCTATGGGCTATCTGCCGGCGGCCATGCGCAACTACCTGGTCCGCCTCGGCTGGGCGCATGGCGACCAGGAGATCTTCAGCACCGAAGAAATGATCGCCGCTTTCGATCTGCCGCAGATCGGCCGCTCGCCGGCGCGCTTCGATTTCGCCAAGCTGGAAAGCCTCAACGGCCACTACATCCGGGCCAGCGCCGACGCCGACCTGATCGCGGCGATCGAAGGGCTTTTGCCGCATATCGCCGGCGGGCAGGAGCTCGCCAGCAAGATGACACCGGCGCTGCGCGGCAAGCTGCTCATGGCCATGCCCGGTTTGAAGGAACGCGCTAAGACTTTGGTCGAACTATTTGACGCCACAAGATTTCTCTGGGCCAGTCGCCCGCTCGATTTGAACGACCAAGCCAAGGTCCTGCTCACGCCCGAGGCCAAGACCGTGACCGCCGCGCTGCTGCCGGAGCTGGCGGCAATCGCCGAATGGACCCCGGCGGCCATCGAGACGGTAGTACGTGGCTATGCCGAGCGCGCCGGGTTCAAACTCGGCGCGGTGGCGCAACCGCTGCGGGCCGCGCTCACTGGGCGGACCACTTCGCCGCCGATCTTCGACGTGCTGGCGGTGCTGGGCAAGGACGAGAGCCTCGCNCGCTTNCGGGANCAGATCGATTAGAACCCCCGTCCTGTCGATAACTTGCGCCCGCGTCGTTGCGGTTTGATCTATGTCTATATGGCGGGCCGCGATGTGCACTATCTTGCAGCGCACACAAGGATGGGCTACCCAAAAAGCGGCCGGAACCACGCTCGCCCCGCCCAACGTTTCAGCTCCCGGCCACACGTTTTCACGCGCACCGCTCGCTGCCAAATCGAGGGCTCGACTATGGACGCCAAGACGGACGCCAAGAAGAAATCCGGCACCATCACCATCGGCAATAAGAACTGGGATTTCCCGATCTACGATGGCACCATCGGCCCGGAGGTGCTCGACATCGCCAAGCTCTACAACGAGAGCGGCATGTTCACCTACGACCCCGGCTTCACCTCGACGGCAAGCTGCGAGTCCAAGATCACCTACATCGACGGCGACCAGGGCGTCCTGCTCTATCGCGGCTATCCGATCGATCAGCTCGCCGAGCACGGCGATTTCCTGGAAACCTGCTACCTGCTGCTCTACGGCGAACTGCCGACACCGCAACAGAAGCACGATTTCGACTATCGCGTCACGCGCCACACCATGGTGCACGAGCAGATGGCCCGGTTTTTCCAGGGTTTCCGGCGCGACGCGCATCCGATGGCGGTGATGACCGGCTGCATCGGCGCGCTGTCGGCGTTCTATCACGACTCCACCGACATTTCGGATCCGCATCAGCGCATGATCGCCTCGCTCCGCATGATCGCGAAGGTGCCGACGCTGGCCGCCATGGCCTACAAATATTCGATCGGCCAGCCGTTCGTCTATCCGAAGAACGAGCTCGACTATGCGTCGAACTTCCTGCGCATGTGCTACGCCGTGCCGGCCGAGGATTACAAGGTAAACGCGGTGCTAGCGCGCGCCATGGACCGTATCTTCATCCTGCACGCCGATCACGAGCAGAACGCCTCCACCTCGACCGTGCGGCTGGCCGGCTCATCCGGCGCCAATCCGTTCGCCTGCATCGCCGCCGGCTGCGCCTGCCTGTGGGGGCCCGCGCATGGCGGCGCCAACGAAGCCGCGCTCAACATGCTGCGCGAGATCGGCACGGTCGACCGCATCCCGGAATTCATCAAGCGCGCCAAGGACAAGAACGATTCCTACCGGCTGATGGGCTTCGGCCACCGCGTCTACAAGAACTACGATCCGCGCGCCAAGATCATGCAGAAAACCTGCCACGAGGTGCTCAACGAACTCGGCATCAAGGACGATCCGCTGCTCGACGTCGCCATGGAGCTCGAGAAGGTCGCGCTGCACGACGAGTATTTCCTGGAGAAGAAGCTTTATCCCAATATCGACTTCTATTCCGGCATCACGCTCAAGGCGATGGGCTTCCCCACCACCATGTTCACCGTGCTGTTCGCGGTCGCGCGCACGGTCGGCTGGATCGCGCAGTGGAAGGAAATGATTGAGGACCCGCATCAGAAAATCGGCCGCCCGCGCCAGCTCTACACCGGCGCCACGCAGCGCGATTACACGCCGATTTCCAGAAGGAAATAGTCGGATATTGCGGGCGTCCTAGCCGCCCTTCCCGCCCTTGCCGTTGACCTTGGGCGCGCTGGCGCCGTCATAGGCCCACTGCACATAGACGCCGGCCCAAGTGAAGCCGCCGCCGAAGGCGGCGAGCAGCAGTTTATCTCCGCGCTTCAATTTCGGCTCGTAGTCCCACAGGCAGAGCGGGATGGTGGCGTTGGTGGTGTTGCCGTATTTGTTGATGGTCACCATCACCTTTTCCATCGGCAGGCCCATGCGCTCGGCCGTCGACTCGATGATGCGATTGTTGGCCTGGTGCGGCACCAGCCAGTCGATCATGTCGGCGCGCAGATTGTTGCGCGTCATTATCTCGGCTGCGACTTCAGCCATCTTGGCGATGGCGAATTTATAGACCGCGGCGCCTTCCTGGTGGACGTAGTGCAGGCGCTTGGCCACCGTCTGCGCGCTCGCCGGCATGCGGCTGCCGCCGGCCTTCTGATGCAGATGGATCATGCCGGCGCCGTCGGAGCGGATCAGCGTGTCCATGATGCCGGTACCATCCACGCTCGGCTCCAGCAGCACGGCGCCGGCGGCGTCGCCGAACAGCACGCAGGTGGCGCGATCAGTGTAGTCGATGATCGAAGACATCTTGTCGGCGCCCACCACCACCACCTTGCGCGCGGCGCCGTTGGCGATGAATTGCGAGGCGATGGTGAGCGAATAGAGAAAGCCCGAGCAGGCCGCCTGCACGTCGAATGAGCCGATATTGCGGATGCCGACCATGTCGCAGATCATGTTGGCCGTCGACGGGAACTGCATGTCCGGCGTGGTGGTCGCGCAGATCAGCAGGTCGACGTCCTCCGGCTTGGTGCCGGTCTTCTGCAACAGGCCACGCACCGCTTCCGCCGCCATGTGCGAGGTGCCGAGCCCCTCGCCCTTCTGGATGTGGCGTTCCTTGATACCGGTGCGTTCGGTGATCCAGGCGTCGCTGGTGTCCACCATCACCGCCAGTTCCGCATTGGTGAGCAGGTCCGGCGGCAGATAGCCATGGACGGCGGTGATCGCGGTGCGGGTCGAAATGGTCAAAGGCGGTTATTCCAGTTAACGGCCATGGCATAAGCCCATCTGGCTGAACAAGCCAAACTACGCCGTTGGCGGGGCGGATGCCACTGTTTCGCGTTCCGGTTGGCTCCGGGCGCCGGCGCAGTCCAGGACCACGGCGGCGGCGCGGTCGCTGGGGGCGGCCTTGCCAATGTCCATGATCGTATCGAGCCGGGCGAAGGCTTCGATCTGCCGCCACCGCTCCGGCGTATCGTTCAATAGCGGCACAAGGGCGGCGGCCAGCCGCTCCGGCGTGCAGGCCCGCTGCAGGTACTCCGGCACGACGTTCTCGCCCAGNACCAAATTGGCNAGGATATAGCTTTGCACCCGGATGAAGGTGCGGCCGATCAGTTCTTCAAGCAGCGACACCTTGTAGGCCGCCACCATCGGCACCCCGGCCACCGCCAGTTCGAGCGTCGAGGTGCCCGATTTGGACAGCGCCGCCCGCGCCGTGCGGAAGGCGGCGTCTTTCGCGGCCGGCTCGGTTACGATCCGCGCCGGCACGCGCCAGGACGCAATCGCCGCGCGCACCGCCTCATTGAGCCGCGGCACCGCCGGCACCACCACCTCGAGCGCGCCGACGCGCTCGGCCACCAGCGCCACCGCATCCCCGAACACCCCCGCCATGCGGTGGATTTCACCCGCGCGGCTGCCCGGCAGCACCAGCAGCAGCGGCGGATCGGAAAGCCGCCGGCGCGCCTCCTCGGCGTTGGGCCGCATACTCGCGACCCGCTCGCTCAGCGGATGCCCGACAAACGTGCAAGGCGGCCCGCCCAACTGCCGCATCGCCGCCGGCTCGAATGGCAGCAGCGCCAGCACATGATCGACATAAGCGCGCATGGCGCGCGCGCGTCCCGGCCGCCAGGCCCACACCGAGGGACACACATAGTCGACGATCGGGATCGCCGGCGCGCGGGCACGCACTTTGCGCGCGACGCGGTGGGTGAATTCCGGGCTGTCGATGATGACCAGCACATCGGGCTTGGCGGCAACGATTGCCTGCGCGGTCGCGGCGATGCGCGCCAAGATTTTCGGCAGCCTCGTGGTGATCGCGGCAACGCCCACGATCGCCAAATCGCCGAGCGCAAACAGGCTCGGCACGCCTTCGCCAGTCATATGCTCGCCGCCGACGCCGGAGAACCTTGCACCCGGATTGCGCCGCCGGATCGCGGCGATCAGGGCCGCACCTAGCCGGTCGCCCGATTCCTCGCCGGCCACCAGGAAGACATGCGGGCCGGCCGCGTTCGGTCGTTGCGGAACCGGCGCGAGCGTCATTGCTCGCTTCCGGCGGGCAAGCCGACGACAAAAATATTGGCGCGGTCGGCCGCCGCTATCAGCCGCTCCGGTTCGGCGACGATGGTGCTGCCTGCCACCACCGCGATGCCGGCAAGCCCGGCGCGGGCGGCGCCTTCGACCGTGCGCGGCCCGATCGAGGGCAGATCGAAGCGGCGATCCTGGCCGCGCTTGGGCGCCTTCACCAGCACGCCCCCGACGGTCGATGCGCGGATGTGGCCGCTCGCGCGTAACGCAGCGATGCGTTCGAGCATCTGGTCGGTGCCCTCCGCCGCCTCAACCGCCAGAACATGCCGCCCGGCCACAACCACCGCCTGCCCGACATCGAACGGTCCGGTGGCGTGCAGATAGTCGAACCCGAGCGCGATATCGGCGCGCTCGCCTTCGCTCGGCTGCACCCTGGCAAGCGCGCCTTTGGGCACCAGAATCTCCGGTGCCACCTCATGCGCGCCGAGCACACGGAAGCCCTGCTCCTCGATCAGCCGCGCCCCGCTCGACAACAGATAATCGTCGCCGCCACGGAAGGCGGCCGCGATACGCGGCAACAGCTTCAGCGTCGTCAGATCGAAGCGGACTTGCCAGAAGGCCGGTCGCACCAGCGATCCGATCAGTACCATCTCATGGCAGCCGGCGGCGCGGGCCGCGCGCGCGAGGGTGCCAAACTTCGCGATGCGGACCCAGGTATGTGGCCGCTGCGCATAGTCCTCCGGCCTCGCAATGCCCTGCAAAGGAAACAGCAGAACCTGCCGGCCGCGCGCGCTCACCGAATCCGCAATAGCCAGCGGCAGGCTGCCGCCGCCGCAAATCAGCGCGAGCGGGCCTTCCTGGCTCACGGCCGGCGCGGCGCTCATGCGTTCTCGTCTGCCTCGCCGCGCTTGATCGCCATGGTCAGCGGCCGTGTGCCGGCGCGGATGAAGTCGATCATTTTACGAACCTGCGCATCCTTCCCGTCATTGGCGGCGACGCGCTCCAGCCGGGCGCGGAATTCGCCGTCGCCGAAAAACAGCGCCCGATAGGCGTCGCGATAGCGATGGATATCGGCCTTGGCGAACCCGCGCCGCCGCATGCCGATCACGTTGAGGCCCACCAAATTCGCGAGCGGCCCCTGCACCGTGCCCCAGGGGATCACGTCGGCGCGAACGCCACTCAAGCCCACGATCATCGCGCCATCGCCGATGCGCACGAACTGGCGCACCGCCACACCGCCGCCGAACACCACATGGTCGCCGACGCTGACGTGGCCGCCAAGCACCGTGTTGTTGGCGAACACCACATTGTTGCCGACCTTGCAATCGTGCCCGACATGCGCGCCGACCATCAAGAAACAATGGTCGCCGACTTGCGTGACGCCGCCGCCGTCCTCGGTGCCGGTGTTCATGGTGACATTCTCGCGGATATCGCAATCGGTGCCGACCACCAGCCGGGTCGCCCCGCCGCGGTAGTGCACCGACTGCGGCGGCGAGCCGAGCGAGGCGAAGGGATGGATGACGGTGCGGGCGCCGACGGTGGTATGGCCGGTGAGATTGACATGCGCGATGAGCCGGCAGCCGTCGCCGATCGTCACGTGTGGGCCGACGGTGCAATAGAGGCCGATCGATACGTTCTGTCCGATCGCCGCCCCGGCATCGATCCGCGCCGAGGGATCGATCATGGCCGCGCTCATGCGTCGAAAATCATGGCGCCGACTTCCGCCTCGGCAACGATCTTGCCGACGACTTTGGCCAAGCCACGATACCACCACATGTTTCCGCGCTGGGTGATTTTCCGCATGTGGTATTCGATGGTGTCGCCCGGCAAAACCGGCTTGCGGAATTTCGCCTTATCGATGGTCAAGAAGAACAGCGATTTCGGCCGCTTCTTAAAGTTCGCGGTGATGCAGAGCACACCTGCCGTTTGCGCCATGCCTTCGATCATCAACACGCCCGGAAACACCGGATTGTCGGGGAAGTGACCTTGGAAATGCGGCTCGTTGATCGTCACGTTCTTGATCCCGATGCCATGTTCGTCGCCCTGCATGTCGACCACCCGATCGACCATGAGAAACGGATAGCGGTGCGGCAACATCTTGAGCACCGCCGCGATGTCGGCGGCTTCGAGTTTTGTCACGGCTTTATCCATGGCGCTTGTCTCGTTCGTCCGCTGCCGCTTCGGCGCGGCCTTTGCCGCGCGCGAGTCGCTCGAGCATCATGATTTCGCGGAACCACAGCTTCACCGGCTTGGCCGGTGTACCGCCCCAGCGCGCACCGGCCGGGACATCGCCGTAAACGTTGCTGATCGCGGCGATCTGCGCCCCTTCGCCGATCGTGACGTTGTTATTGACGCCGGCGCGCGCGCCCAACACGACAAAGTCTTCGAGCGTCGAACTGCCGGAAATGCCCGTTTGCGCCACCAAAACGCAGTGCCGGCCGATGCTGACATTGTGGCCTACCTGCACCAGGTTGTCGATCTTGGTGCCCTCGCCGATCACGGTGTCGCGAATGGCGCCGCGGTCGATGGCGGTACCGGCGCCGATTTCGACATCGTCCTGAATGATGACGCGCCCGACCTGCGGCACCTTGAGGTGGCCCTTTCCTCCCATCACGAAGCCGAAGCCGTCTTGACCGATCTTGCAGCCCGGATGAATGATGACGCGATCCCCGAGCAACGCGTTGGCGATCACTGCCCCGGCGCCGATTGAACATTCGCGCCCGACCCGCACCTCGGTCCCGATTACGGCGGTGGCCCCGATCACGCTGCCGGCGCCGATCTCGGCGCCCGGACCGACCACCGCGCCGGGCTCGACGGTGACGCCGTTTTCCAGCCGCGCGGTCGGATGCACATGGGCGCCGGTCACGTCGCCCGCCTTGGCGAGTGACGACGGTCGCAGCGAATGCGGGAATAATTCACGCGCCACCATCACGAAAGCGCGATAGGGCTCAAGCACAGTGAGCGCCGCCACGTGAGCCGGCAGATATTTGGCGAGCGCAGCCGTGGTCAGGCAGGCGCCGGCATGGGTCGCGGCGGCGGCCGAAACATACTTGTTATTGTCGAGGAAGCTGAGGTCGGACGGCGCCGCGCGATCGAGCGGGGCGACATTGGCGATGCGGCGCGTGTGCGCCAGTGCCGCCGGCAGCGTCGCACCGGCCAAGGTGGCGATCTCATCCAGCGTGAGACCGCGGGTGTATCGTAAAAATACCGGCTCGCTCATACCGCCAGTTCCGTGCCGCCAAGCGCGGTCAAGGTCAGAACTTCGTGCCGCCGCTGAAGCGGAAGAACTGCGTACGGTCGTAGCTCTCCTTGGTCAGAGCATAGGCAAAATCAAACCGCAGCGGCCCGAGTGGGGAATCCCAGATGAAGCCCATGCCGACCGACGAGCGAACCGCCATGTTATCGGCGACTTGCAGCGTTTCGCCGGTCACGGCCCAGGAGGTCGGGCCCTGATAATTCCACAGCGAGCCGGCGTCGGCAAAGGCGGCGACCCTGATGCCGATCTCCTTGGGCAGGAAGTAGAGCGGAGTTTGCGCCTCGACGCTGGCGCCCCAGTACATGGTGCCGCCCATCGCATCGTTGGTGGTCCCCGGCGTCATGTCGCGTGGACCAATGCCGGCCGGCGCAAAGCCGCGCACCAGGTTGGGGCCCATCTGGAAGTGATCCAGCATGCGCAGATCCCTGCTACCCCAGCCGGTCAAATGGCCGCCTTGCAGGTGGAGCACGCCAACGATGTCCGGAAGCACTTCGTAGTAAGTCCGCGTATCCGCGGTCGTCCGGATGAAATTCACGTCGCCGCCGATGCCCGCGACATCCTGCGTGATCGACGCATAGAGGCCGCTGGTCGGAGATTTATTGTTGTCGAGCGTGCTATAGGCCAGCGTATAGCCGACCAAGGAAGTCAGGACTGCGCCGTTGGCGAGTTCCATGCGTACCGGGAGCGAGGCTTCGCCGTTGGCGAAGCAGTTGCCACCATCGTTCAGGCCACCGCTACCGGTTTGGCGAAGCGCTTCGTTGGTCGGGCTTACGCCGGGTCCGCCATTCTGGGTAGCATAGGGTGAAAGCAGACAGTCGTTCAACACATCCGGCAGCGTGATTTTCTGCTGGTAAATCGAATAGTGCGGCTGCAGCGAGAGCTCTTCCGACAGCGCAAATCCGAGGCGCAAATTGGTTCCGATCGATTGCGTATTGTAGGATACGTACGACGTCGCCAGGCTCTGCCGCGCGAACAGGTCGATGCCGCCGGCCATGCGGTAGCCGAGCAGAAAGGGCTCGACAAACGACAAATTAACGCCGCGCGTATACTGGCCGAAGCTCACCGCCGCCTTGGCGAACTGGCCGCGGCCCATGAGGTTGCGGTCGGCAACGCTGACCTCGGCGAGGAAACCGTCGGCGGTGGAGTAGCCGCCCGCGATGGAGAACTCGCCGGTCGACATTTCCTCGACGTTGACATTGACGACGACCCGGTCGGGCGCCGAGCCGGGCTCGTTGGTGATCTTGACCGTCTTGAAATAGTTCAGGTTCTTCAGCCGGCGCTCGGCGCGGTCGATCAGCGCGCGATTATAGGCATCGCCCTCGCCGATATCGAATTCGCGGCGGATCACGTAGTCGCGGGTGCGGGTATTGCCGAGAATATTGATGCGCTCGATATAGGCGCGCGTGCCTTCCTCGACCACGAAAATGAGATTGATGATCTTCTTCTCAAAGTCGCGGTCGCCGCGCGGACGCACACTGGCGAAGGCGTAGCCGTGCTTGGCCGCCTCGATCGTCATCGCCTCGACGCTCCTCTCGACCAGATCGGCGTTGTAGACACTGCCCGCGCTGAACTTGAGGCTGCTGCGCAGCGATGCCGGATTGATCGCGCGCACGTTCGACACCACGTCGAGGGTGCCGACGTGATACTGGCTGCCCTCATCGATGGTGAAGGTGACGAGGAAGCCCTTCTTGTCCGGGTCGTATTCGCCGACCGCCGCGACGATGCGCACGTCCGCATAGCCGTGTTTGAGATAGAAGCGGCGCAACAGGTCGCGATCGGCTTCCACCCGGTCCGGATCGTAGATGTCGGTGGATTGCAGGAAGCTGAGCCAATTGCTCTCGGAGGTTTTGATCACGTCCTTCAAACGGCCGGACGAATACGCATTCGCGCCAACGAAGCGGATTTGCCTCACGCCGGTTTTCGCACCTTCGGTGATCTCGAAGACCAGATCGACGCGATTGTTCGGCAACTCGATGATCTTCGGCTCGACCTTGATGTCGAAGCGGCCGCTGCGGTGATAGATTTCGATGATGCGCTGCACGTCGGCCTGCACGGTCGGCCGCGACAACGTCCCGCGCGGCTTCGACTGCACTTCGACCTTGAGCTGGTCGTCCTTGGCTTTCTTATTGCCTTCGAAGGCAACGCGATTGATCACCGGATTCTCGACCACGGTGACCACCAGCCGGCCGCCGGAATGGTCGATGCGCACGTCCTCGAACAGGCCGGTGGCAATGAGCGACTTAAGCCCCTCGTCTTCCTGCTCGACGCTCAGCCGTCCGCCCGGGCCCGGCTTGAAATAGGACTGGACGGTCGAGGTCTCGACCCGCCGGTTGCCTCTCACGTCGATGGAATTTGCGCTCTGCGCGGCCGCAACGCCCGACGACGCCACGCCCACAAGCCCGGTACCGACAAGGGTACCCCCGAGGACCACACAGCAGAGGGTCAGTCCCCGCAAAAACCGCACACCAAGTCCCATGCGCTACGCGCCTTTATTTACCCATGTAGCCGCCCCCGCCCCCGTTGCGGAGTCGACAGACTGTTGGGCCTGCTTTGGCAGCTTTGTACAGCGTTTTAGTGGCACTGCAAACGAAACTCCCGACCAAAGTTTCCCTTTCCCCTCAAAACGTTGCCCTAGGGCAACGCTCTAAGAGGTAGCCAGATGCAAAATGTCATTAAAGGTCGCAAATATCATCAACATGACCACAATCGCCAAGCCAATCCGGAACCCGACCTCCTGGGCGCGCTCGGATAGCGGCCGACCGCGAATCGCCTCGATCCCGTAGAACAAAAGGTGACCGCCATCGAGCAGCGGGATCGGGAACAAGTTCAGAAGCCCGATCGAAACCGACAGCACGGCGGTCAGATGCATGAGCGCGACGAAACCGGCAGATGCCACCTGGCCGGAGACTTGGGCAATGCGAATTGGGCCGCCGAGCTGGTCGGCCGCTTCCCGGCCGGCAAACACCCCGCCGATGTATGACAGGGTGCGGTCGACCACGAACCATGTCTCCTGCACGCCGCCGACGATGGCCTGGAGCGGACCCATCTTCTGCGTCTTGATGTCGCCGGGCGCCATGGAACGGCTGATGCCGAGCACGCCGAGCCTGTGCGTATT
>JGI20177J14857_1000545_pt1 | contig 11334 bp, 10 predicted proteins | sample NGESurdeep072012_6_FD_14857 | JGI IMG/M metagenome (IMG submission 14857) | reverse complement strand
TAGCAACTGCCATTCTGGACTACTCGACACGCACGAGAGCTGATCTCATCGCCATCGCCACGAGTGGGAGTGGTGGAATGAGCCGGTTGGTGTTCGGGACTGTCGCGGACGAGGTAACCAGGAAGTCGACGAGCTCGCTGCTCGTGTTCCACCCGAAACGCCCAGGCGAGACTGCCAACGCTGGCGAACGCTCGAATGCAAAAAATTTCGCGGGAGTCTGACATGTCAGCTTCAAAGGCATCGCGGGCCGGGACTACCGCGAAAGATGTGGAGCCGCCCAAGGATGGAATTGATCTCGAGCGGATGTGGGCGGCGCGGTCTGGAGATGTGACTTTCCGCGAGATGCCGCGTGACGAGGTCGAGGCAATGCTGCTGCGCAACCGGGTCGGTCGCCTCGCCTTCTCACTCCACGATCGCGTCGACGTCCAGCCCATCCACTACATCTACGAGCGAGGCTGGTTGTACGGGCGCACGTCGGAGGGAGACAAGATCGTCGCTCTCGAGCACAACCAGTGGGTCGCGTTCGAGGTGGATGAAGTCACGGACCTCTTCGACTGGAGGAGCATCGTGATTCACGGAAGCTTCTGGATCATGCATCCGCGCGGCAGTCCACGGGCCGAAGAGCTGTGGACTAAGGCGGCGGAGCTGGTGAGCAAGATCGTGCCCGGCGCCCTCACCGAGACCGACCCGGTTGCGTTTCGGCAGACGCTTTTCCGCATCGCCGTCAGTGATGTGCGCGGCAGGGAAGCGAAGATGAAACCGCCGGCACGAAACAATCCGTAACGAGGCAGAAAAGAATGAACAGGAACTACTGCATCACCTCAGCGATTGTTTTCGCCCTCGCGGCTTTCGTGCACGCGTGGCGCTTCGTGCTCGATCTTCCGTTGCAGATCGGTGCGTGGAGCGTGCCGCGGTCTCTCTCGGGCTTTGCGGCGATCGGCGCATTAGGCTTGGCGGTGTGGGCCTTCAGAAGCGCTAAACTCGGCAAGCCCGCGCAGGTCGCTTATACCCGATCCTGAATTGCGCTCAGCCGCCGTTCCGGCAGTGGCTATCGCCATTGCCCAGCAAGTTGCCTCGATCACGCCAACGGCAGCGTGAACGAGGCCGTCGTGCCCTCGCCCGGCCTGCTCTTGATCCAGATCCTGCCGCCATGCGCCTCGACGATGCCTTTCGCGATCGCGAGTCCGAGCCCCGCGCCCTCACGGTCCGTGCGGGAGGACTGCCAGTAGCGATCGAATACTTTCGGCAGGTGTTCGGCGGCGATTCCCTTGCCGCTGTCGAGTACCGAGATGATCACGTCGTCCGTCCCCCCACGCGCAACGACCACGATCTTCGATCCTGTGGGGGAAAACTTGATCGCGTTTCCTACCAGATTCGACAGCGCTTGCTGAATCCGCTCACGATCTGCCATGACTTTCGGCAGAGCGGTCTCTATCTGGAGATCGAGGCTTATGACCTTCTCCTCGACGAGAGGTCGGAGAGTCTGCAGCGAATCCGTGAGCAGGACCGACGGATCCACTGGCACCGGTGAGATCGTCAGCTTGCCCGCATCCAGACGATTGACATCGAGCAGGTCCCGGATGAGCGCGTCCATCTGCTCGGCCGCCTGCGCGATCAGCTCGATGCTCTCGCGTGCTTGTGCTCCAACGTTCTCCGGAACGCGGAGCAGCGTGCGGCTCAACATCTTCACCGCGGCAACGGGATTTCTGAGGTCGTGAGACACGACGCCCAACATCTCGTCGCGGGCGCGCAGGCTCGCGCGCATTGTGTCGTGAAGGCGGGCGTTGTCCAGGGCGAGCGCCGCCAGCCGCGCGAAGTCCTCGGCGAATCCGAGATCGTCGCGGTCGAAGCCGCGCTTCGTCCGAAAGAGCGTCAAAACGCCGATGAGCTGGTCGCGCGCGACGAGTGGAAGGAATAGAGCGCTCTGTGGATTCATCGCCTTCACCGCCCTCAGATAGGCGGGATTGACGCTCGTTTCAATGAGGCGAGAGGCAGCATTGGGCTGCAACACCACGGGTGATGGCTTCTCGAGAATCTCTGCGAGCGGATGATCCTTCGGCGGAATGAGCGGTCCGGCCCGGCCGACCTCGTCGAGCATTTCTTCGATGCCCGGATCCACATGGGCAGCCGCGCCGGCCAGAAACCCATTACCGACTCGGTTTCCCAGGATGCAGCCATCGGCCATGGTCGGAACCGCCAGCCGCGCTACGTGATTCAACGTCTCCGATGACCCGAAGGACGACGCCAGCTTCTCTCCCGCCTCAGCCAGGAACCGCTGCCTCTGCTCGAGGCGCTTGCGAACCGTCATGTCACGCAACACTACGGAGAAGACGATGTCATCGCCCTGACTGACTTGTGAGATTGCGGCTTCAGCCGGAAACTCCTCTCCGTTTTTTCTGACGCCGGCGATCTCGCGCCGCTCGCTCATTAGCCTCGCCTTCACTTTGGAGCGGCCAAACTCCGCAGCCTGAAGGGCGTGGTTGCCCCGATAACGCTTCGGAATCAGGGTCTCGATTCGCTGACCGATAATCTCGTCCGGCGTCCAGCCGAAGATGGCCTCAGCCCCTTTGTTGAAAAAGGTGATGCGCTGAAGCGCGTCCATGCAGATCACCGCATCGGACGCGATTTCCAGGATCTCGGCCAGGATGTCGTGCGTTATCCGATTGGGCATGATGTCGGATTATCCCCTACAAAAAGGAGTTGTTTCCCTCTGAACAATCCTCCAACTCACGACAGAGCCACTTCAGGCAGGACCGTAACTTGGCTTGTATCGGAACCACCCCATTTGAGGTGAAGGCTATGCACGAGCGCGACCATCTAAAGATGCCCGCCGTTCTGTTCGGTAAGAAGGGTTCCCGTCGGGATTTCCTGCGGAATACCGCCGTTACCGCCCTGGCTGAAAGCGCGCTGGCCGCCTGCTCGATCGATGGCTCGGGCGCGCCGGACTGTGAAGGTAGATGATGCGGATCACAGCGGTGACACAATGGCGCCGAACCCCGCGCCACTCACACCAGCCGCCGTCGCCGATGCCATGGACAAGATGCACGTCGCGCCCGACGAGCGGTATGACGTCATCGTCAACTGCAACAATCCAGGGACGTGGGCATTCCACCGCCATATCCTTCCGCACGCCGAGTCGGATCATGGGATGTTCGGTATGGTTACCGCACTGATTGTGAAATGAGGTCCACATGACTGGAGTCCAGCGCACACCTAGCCGCGAAACGGGCAGGCCACAGGCTCCACCCTGGGTGCGCTCCCTGCTGGGAATTCCGCTCGAGATCAAACTGCTCGGTGCCAACCTGATCATCCTGGGCCTTGCCGTGCTCGTGCTATTCGGACCAGCTCGTCTCCAAACCGCACGCTTGACNGACGTCTNCGTTGTCCTGGCGGCTTTGGCCATCGGCGCAATCGTGAATTTTGCGTTGGTGCGGCTCGCGCTTCGCCCGATCAACGCTCTCGAGCGGGTCGCGAAGCTGGTTTCCGCGGGTCGACTCGCCGAGAGAGTCCCGGCCTCCATTGTGGCCGACAGGGAGCTTACCCACCTCTCGACAACCATCAACGAGATGCTCGACAGTCTCGCCGCCGGCCGCGATCGGATGCGAAAGCTCGGGGCGGAAGTCGTCTACGCCGAGGAGAGAGAACGCGCCCAGGTTGCCCGCGAGCTTCACGACTCGGTCGGCCAGACGCTCGCCGCTGCAAGCTTTCAGGTCGCCGCGGCAGCGCACGAGATTGGAAATCACACCGCCTCCCCCCGACTGGCGGCGGCGCGGGAGCTGTTGCGCACTTCGCTCGAGGAAATCCGCAACGTCTCTCGCTCGCTGCATCCGCGGGTCGCGACCGATCTGGGTTTGCCGACGGCGCTCGAGGCTTTGGGTGATGCGACCCGGCAGCGCTCGCTCGTGGATGTCCAGGTAAACGTCGATATTTCCGGAGTCGTGATTCCCGCCGCGCTGTCGACGACATTGTACCGCGTGGCGCAGGAAGCGCTGCGCAACGTTGAGAGGCACGCCGACGCCGGTCGCGCCACGGTGTCGCTCCGCGCCAGGCCCGGCTACGTAGAGCTCGAAATCAACGATGATGGTCGTGGATTCGAGGGACCGCTGGAGAAGAAACGCGGGGAGTCGGGCCTCGCCGCAATGCGGGAGCGACTCTCGCTTGCCGGCGGCGAGTTGCATATTGATACGGCGGGGGATCGCGGCACCCGCGTCATTGCGTGGATTGGAATGGATACGGAGGCAGCTTGAGAGACGGCGTCATTCGAGTGGTTCTCGTCGACGACCATAGTGTCGTGCGTGCCGGCCTGAAGGCGGTGCTCGGCAGCGCCAAGGATATCGAAGTTATCGGTGAGGGATCCACCGGCAAGGATGCCATCTCCCTCGCGGAGAGGCTCGATCCGGACGTGATCGTGATGGACCTCTCGATGGGTGAAATGGACGGCGCCGAGGCCACTAAGGAGCTGGTCGGAAAGAAGACGCGCGGGAAGGTGCTGATCCTCACGATGCACGCCGAGGACTCGTATCTCGTCCCCCTGCTGGAAGCGGGCGCCAGCGGATACCTGGTCAAGAGTGCCGCCGACCGCGAGCTCATCGACGCGGTTCGCGCCGTCGCCCACGGCGATGTTTACATGCAGCCGTCCGCGGCTCGCGCCCTGGCCCAACGAATCCAGCGAAGAGCGGAGCACGCGGACGAACGCACCATGTTCGAGAAGCTCACCGAACGGGAGCAGAACGTCCTCAAGTTCGTCGCCCGCGGGTACAGCGCGCCCGAGATTGGTGAGAAGCTGTTCATCAGCCCCAAGACCGTCGACACCTACAAGCAGCGGATCAACGAGAAACTTGGGCTAGCGCACCGCAGCGATTACGTCGACTTCGCACTGAAGATCGGGCTGCTCGCGGACTAGCTTCCGCGGGGGTTACGCTTGCGGAAAGATCTTTCGTAATGTGAGGTTGAATCGAGACTAGACGGCCGATTTGATTTTCATACAGCCTTCCCGAAAACGGGTGCGCTTTCCGTGATACTGCCTTCCCCGTCCGCCGCCGGACTCCGCAACAGCTCACGCTCACGAACGAGCGCATAGACTGCCGGGATCACCACGAGCGTCAGGATCGTGCTCGAGATCATGCCGCCGACCATCGGCGCCGCGATGCGCTTCATGACGCTAGCGCCGGCGCCGTTCCCCCAGAGGATCGGGAGCAGCCCCGCCATGATCGCGGTTACGGTCATGATTTTTGGACGCACGCGCTCGACCGCGCCTTCGACGATCGCGTCGTACAGATCGCGATTCGACGCGCGCTCGCCAGGCTTCTGCCTGGCCTTCCAGGCGTTGTCCAGGTAGATGAGCATCACCACCCCGGTCTCAGTGGCGACTCCGGAAAGCGCGATGAACCCGATGGCCACCGCGACCGACCAGTTGTATCCGAGCGCCCAGACGAACCAGAACCCGCCGACGAGCGCGAACGGCACCGAAAGCATCACGATGAGGCTCTCGCTGACGCTCCTGAAATTGAAATAGAGCAGCATGAAGATGATCGCGAGCGTTGCTGGAATGACAAGCTTCATCCGCGCCGCCGCACGCTGCATGTACTCGTACTGCCCGCTCCACGCCAGGCTATACCCGACGGGGAGTTTCACGTCGCGCTCGACGATGCGACGCGCCTCCTCGACGAAGCTCCCGATGTCGCGGCCGGCGACGTCCACATACACCCACGCAGTTGGCATCGCGCCTTCGGTGCGTACGACCATCGGGCCCGCGACGGTCTTGATCGTCGCTATCTGCCCCAATGGAACCTGCGCAACGTTACCTCCGGCCATCGGCGTCCCTTGCGTCGGGACCATCCCGGCGGAAGCACCGGCCGGCGGAGCAGCACTGCCTATCAGATGGCTCACCGGCACGAGCACGGATGCCAGCTGCTCCGGTGTTGCTCTCAGCTCCTGCGGATAGCGGACACGCACTCCGTACCGCTCGCGTCCCTCCACAGTTTGCGTGATCGTCATGCCGCCAATCGCCGTCGCGATCACCGTCTGGATGTCGCCGACGTTCAATCCGTGCCGTGCCGCCGCCACGCGGTCGATGTCGATGTCGAGGTAGTACCCGGAGACAGCGCGCTCCGCGAAGGCGCTCCGCGTTCCCCGAATGCCGCGCACCGAGCTTTCGACCGCTTTGCCGATGCGTTCCAGCTCGGCCAGATCGGGTCCGAAGATTTTGATGCCCACCGGCGTTCGGATGCCCGTGGCCAGCATGTCGATGCGGCCTTTGATGGGCATCGTCCACGCATTGGTAACTCCGGTGACGCGTACGGCTGAATCCATCATCGTGACCAGCCGCTCCTGCGTCATCCCGCTGCGCCATTGGGATTCGGGCTTCAGAGCAATAGTTGTCTCGAACATGTCGAGGCCAGCTGGGTCGGTCGCCGTGTTCGCTCGGCCGGCCTTCCCCCAGACGCTCGCGACCTCGGGAAAAGATTTGAGCACAGAATCCTGAATGCGAAGGATCTCTCGGGCTCGCGCGATGCTGATACCCGGCAGCGTCGTCGGCATGTACAGGATTGTGCCTTCCTGGAGGGGCGGCATGAACTCCCGTCCCATGCGCTTCCATGGAATCCAGGTCAGGATCAGGACGACGATCGCGGCGACGACGACGGGCCAGCGATTTTGCAGCACGGCATTGATGACGGGCCGATAGGCCCGAATGAGGACGCGGCTTACGGGGTTGGCTCGCTCGGTGTAAATGCGCCCACGGATGAACAGCGCCATCGTCACCGGAACGAGCGTGACAGCAAGGAGGCTCGCCGCCGCCATCGCGAAAGTCTTCGTGAACGCGAGCGGCGTGAACAACCGGCCTTCCTGCCCCTCGAGCGTGAATACGGGGAGGAAGCTGACTGTGATGATCAGCAGCGAGATGAACAAGGCCGGTCCGACTTCCTTCGACGACTCGACGACGATCCGCATCCGCTGTTCGCGGGTGAGCACTTTCGTGTCGATGTACTTGGCCATCCCTGCGCTTTTCCCGCCTTCGCGCTCGAGGTGCTTGTGCATGTTCTCGATCATCACGATCGCCGCGTCGATCATCGCGCCGATCGCGATGGCGATGCCCCCGAGTGACATGATGTCCGCGCCCACGCCCGCGAGGCGCATCCCGATGAACGCCAGCAGAATGCCGATCGGAAGAGTGAGTATCGCGACGAGAGCGGAACTCGCGTGCAGGAGAAATACGATGCACACAAGAGCAACGATGATGCTCTCCTCGACCAGCTTGCCGCGCAGAGTTGCGATGGCGCGCTCAATGAGATCGCTGCGATCATATACAGGCACGATGACGACGCCTGGCGGTAACCCCTTCTCAGCCTGCACCAGCTTCGCTTTGACGGCCTTGATCGTCGTGAGCGCGTTCTCGCCGAAGCGCATCACGACGATGCCGCCGACCGCATCGCCGCGACCGTTCAAATCGGCGATCCCGCGCCGGACCGCCGGTCCAACCGACACTCGGCCGAGATCCACGACGCGGACCGGGGTTCCCCCCGCAGTCGCGCCGATCACCACGTTCTCGATGTCGGATATGGATCTGAGATAGCCCAGACCGCGCACCATGTACTCGCGCTCAGTCAGCTCCATCACCATCGCGCCGACATCGTTGTTCGCGTTCTGGATCGCGCTCATCACCTGAGTGATCGATACACCATACGCGAGCAGCTTTGCCGGGTCGATATCCACCTGATACTGCTTTTCGAACCCGCCGATCGTTGCGACTTCTGCAACGCCGGGAACCGCGGTCAGCGCGTAGCGGAGATACCAGTCCTGCAGTGTGCGCAGCTCGCCCAGGTTCAGCCTTCCCGTCGTATCAACCAGCGCATACTGGAAGACCCAGCCGAGACCAGTCGCGTCAGGCCCGAGTGTCGGAGTGACACTGGCGGGGAGTTTCGCCTTTATGCCACTCAGATACTCGAGAACCCTGCTGCGCGCCCAGTACAGATCCGTACCGTCCGCGAAGATCACGTACACGAAGCTGACTCCAAAAAACGAATACCCGCGCACGGTGGTGGCGCCGGGCACCTTCAGCATCTCGGTGGAAATGGGGTACGTGACCTGGTCTTCGACGATGCGAGGCGCCTGCTCGGCGTAATCCGCCTGCACGATCACCTGCACGTCGGAGAGATCGGGCAACGCTTCGAGCGGCGTGTGCTTGATCGCCCAGATGCCGCCGAGCACCGCCGCGGCGGTGAAGAGCAGGACCACCAACTGATTTCTGACGGACCACTCGATGACGCGCTTCAGCATGGCCGCTACTCCTTCTTCTTGGGCGCGGCGATATCCATTCCCGGCATGTTCCCCATTCCACCCAGGGCCGTGCCGAGGTTGGATTCCGCGTCGACAAGGAAGGTCGCGGAGGTGACCACTGTATCACCACCCGCGAGGCCGCGAAGGATCTCGATGCGATCGCTCGATGCGACGCCAATCTCTACTGGCCGTGGCTCGAGCATGCCGTCGGCGCGCTTTACGAATACGAGATTTCGCTCGCCCGTCGAGAGAACTGCTGAACGCGGCACGCTCAGAACGCTCCGCCCTGCCGTCGCGAATAGCCGCAGCGTTGCAAACATTCCCGGCTTCAGTCGATGATTTTCATTCGACAGCTGGACACGCACCCGAACCGTACGGGTATCCGGGTTCAGTGTCGGATAGATGTACGCCACGGTTCCCGCGAACGTCGCTCCAGGTATTGCCTGCAACTGGGCTTCGGCGCGCTGGCCGAGGCGAATCAAGGGCAGATCCTGTTCGTAGACCTCTCCGTCCATCCACACGCTGCTCAGGTCGGCGATCTTGTAGATAGCCGTGCCCGCCATCACCCGCTCTCCCTGCAGCACGTTCTTCTCGACGACGAAGCCGGAGACCGGAGAGCGGATGAGGAGCGTCCGCCTGGCGTGCCCCTCCTGCTCTATCCGCGCGATGTCGGCGGCGGAAAAATCCCAGAACGCGAGCTTGCTCCGAGCCGAAGCAGCCAGCCTCGCCGCCTGCGCGCGAGCATCGTCAGCCCCGCCCGAGACGTCGGATTGGAGCTGCTTCGCGAGCAGTAACTCCTCCTGAGCTGTGACGAGCATCGGCGAGTAGATCGCCAGCAGTGGAGCTCCGGCCGTGACCTCCTGTCCCGTGAAGTTGACGTACAGCTGCTCGACCCAGCCGTCGATCTTCGGAGATATGGCTTTCACGCGCGTTTCGTCGAACGTGATCTGTCCGACAACGCGGATCTCGCGCGAGAGGTCGCCGAACGCCGCAACGGCGTACGTCACTCCGATGCGACGCGCGTCCGCGGCCGATAGCATGACTGGTTGGGCGGTGCCACCGGCGGCTATCTGAGAGCTATCGCGAGCCCCGGCCTGCGCCGTTTCGGATTTTGGCCGTGTCGCGAAGTATGCGCCGATCACGGCCGCGAGCGGGAGCGCGACATAGAGGGCAATACGCATCGACTTGCTCGTGGGGCGCGTCGCCATGATTCGAGTTGCCATCGTCAGTTCCTCCCGGACGCGATGCGCCCGGCAACGCTCAGAGGATTGAACAGCTCGCGTCCTATCAGCATCTCCAGGTCAGCCCAGGCCTTGCCTTCGTCTGCTTCCAGCTCGACAAGCTCCTTCCGATAGCGGTTCAAACTCATGCGATTGTCGAGCAGCGTCATGAAATCCACCGTGCCAACACGATAGGCAGCGAACGCCGATGTGATAGCGGCCTCGGCTTGCGGAAGCAGCGTCGTGCGATACAGGATCGCGAGGTTGCGGGCGCGTGTGAGATTCGAGTAAGCCTCGGCGACGGCGGCCTGGGTTTCTGCTCTCATCGCCATCAAGTCGGCGCGCGACATCTGCTGCATCGCGGCAGCTTCGTCGCGCATGCGAAGTTGGCGGCTCCGCGCGAACACCGGCAGCGTGCCGCCGATCATGAGGCTGCCCATGCGTTCCGTTCCGCCCATACCGCTGCGCTGCCCGTATTGAAGTCCGATGGTTAGGTCGGGCCAGATTTCACGGCGCGCCAATTTTACCTGAGCCGTCGCGGCTTCCAGATCGCGCTCCCCCGCGCGGACCATCGGCCGATCAGCGACCGCGGCGCCAAGTGCCGCATCCAGTCCAGGCACAGAATCCGGGAACGCAGGAAGCAAAGGTGTTCCGTTCAATGTCTGAGGCGGCAAATCGATGATTGCATTTAGCCGAGCCGACATGGCCGACCTCATCGTCGTCATGCGGATGGTGTCCTGCACCATGCGCGCGATCTCGACTTGAGCGCGAAGCACGTCGGCTTGCCGGCCTTCACCAACGCGGTACATCGACTCGGTGGTCCGCAGAATGTCCTGGAGCAGCCGAAGGGTCTCGCGGTCAATGCTCAGTGATCTGTCGGTGACGTAGAGGTCGTAAAACGCCATCGCCGCCTTCGATCGCACCTCCCAATCGACATCGCGCGCGCGCTCCGCCTGCGCGTCCGCGGACGCATCCGCGACGCGTCCGGCGAGGCCGAGCTTGCCGGGCAGCGGCAGCATCTGCATTACCTGAAGCTGCGTCATGCCGAGGACATCCATTGGTCGCAGCGCGGGAAGGGAGTAGTTCATGAATCCGAACTGCACCTGGGGATCAGGCGGGCGGCGTGCGGATGCAGTGCGGGCTCGAGCAGCATCGGCCAGCGCGCGTGCAGCCGTTATCCGGGGGCTACGCTCTCGCGCGGTCCGATAGGCGTCGGCCAGCTCCAATGGCTGGGTCGCGCGGACGGAATCCTGCGCAAACAACAGGGCCACCCATAGTACAGCGATCATTTTTCTGCCTCCTTAGTTGCAGCGGTTAGCCGCTGCGGCCACTTCGATGCGAGCGGCGTTACGAACGCGCCGCGTCATTGCCTGATCGGGAGGTCAGCTGCGCGGAGGAGGAGGCTCGGGAGCGCGGTTCGGTCCCGGAAGCAGGTCCAGGACGCGCGGTCGGATCTGGTCAGGCCGAAGGCCAGCCACGAAGTGTTCTGACTTGGCGGACGCGATTGCAGCAGTGCACGAGTTCATTCCGACGCACGCACCCTGCGCCGAATGATCGCACCACGGTGTCCCATTGCTAGGCGGAACGTTCGCGGTCCCGCGGGTATCGGCATGGCGACTCATGCCAGCGGCGGAATGCTCACCCTGCGCCGAAGTGTCGTGGGACGACAGCCCGTGTGAGTGACGGCACCCAACAGCTCCGCCCAGTGATAGCTGAGCGAGCGCGAGAGCCGCGACGATTGCTGACAGGCGACGACACATTTGCATACTCGAAGGATGCGACTAGCGCTTTTCTCCGGTGTCAGACCCTACCTGAATTCCTGTACGAGAAACCCTGA
>JGI20177J14857_1000542_pt1 | contig 11421 bp, 15 predicted proteins | sample NGESurdeep072012_6_FD_14857 | JGI IMG/M metagenome (IMG submission 14857) | reverse complement strand
GGGACTCTCAGATGTCGTCATACATTCGAACCACCCCGCAGCGACGGGAGCCGCTGGTTTAGGGGCAGAAACTATGAGCTGTGCAGATATCCGGTTCGATCGAATTCGGGCGATGCTATGGCAATTCTCGGGGGATGGGACTAGAAAGGGCACCACGGCGGGGTCGTGAGCCCCGCGAAGGGGTACTGACCGATTCGCCTGCGTGGGAGGAGAACCAGTCGCCAGTACACATGCGGGTAACACAGCCTTCCGTGCCTGCTCTGGAGATCCAGATGCCGAGGCTGTAGGAAACTGTCCGGGACGCGGACTGCAAGCTGCTGCTCCTCGACTACTCGCCGCAGGTTTTCGAGGAACCACGCGCAGCGGCGCACGGAGGGGAACGGCATGAACACTTGCTTGCACGCCCAAATCCTGTGGGATGCTGAGAACGCCAAGCTGTTTGGGGATCTGTGTCGGCGCACTTTGAAGTTCTGCGACGAGGGGCACCCCTGCCCGTCGCTGCCGGCTGAGGAGTGGATCCTTCTGGTCTCGAGCGAACGAGGTCTGACCTTTACGCCACCTAGCAACGCCCTTAATCAGGTGCGGCTGGGGTGACCTTGTTGATGCTGGCGTTCTTCGAGGGCTCGCCGTGGGAGGTGCGCATCCCGTTGCTGGTGGCAGGGCGCGGCTGGGGGGCTTCGAGCACAGCCCAGAAGAGGTTGCCGCCGTCGGCTGTGGGAAAGACTCCGAACGCCCGTGAGAGGTCGGCCACGGCGGTGAGCCCTCGTCGGCGCAGGTCCGGGACTGAATGCCACTGATCCGGCAGGGCGGGACTGTGGTCCCGCACGGTCAGGCGAAGAGCACCAAGGTTCCAGGCCACAGACAGGTCGATGTCGGTGCCGGCATTGATCGATGAGCTGGCCACGAGCTCGCTGACCACCGTGCTTGCGAAGGGGGTGACCGGGTCCAACCGCCAGTTCAGCAGTGCGCGAGCGACAAACTCCCGTGACGCGCGCGGCGCGGTCGGGTGTGCGGCGAGCTGTAGCCGCTCGATGGCCACGGTGGGGGTCGCCAGCACCGCGGATACCGCCGAGAACAGCGACGTTCTCACGATTAGGTGACTTCCCAGGGGGTGGGCGCCCAGCGCCTCCCGAACGTGCGGGTCCGGGCAGGCTACGGCCACGGGGATCCCGGGCCAGTCGCGAACATGGCGCCCTACTGTTGCCAGCACCTCGACCGCGACCAGCTCGGCATCCTCGAGCACGGTCGATAGGTCGCAGACCACTCCACGGGGTCCTTCTGCCAGAGCCAGCTGGATCGCGAGGTCCAGCTCCTGGACGACATCACTGAGCCGGCCGCCAACCTCCAGGACCGCTACCTGACGTATGGCGCGTCTTCTGGTCTTCACCTGCCGGCCTGTGCCCGGACGGCNGGCTGGCCGGGCTGGGAGCTCGGTCGGGACGTAGGGCGCGTACCTGGTCGGGAACAGGACCAAGCGGTGGTCGAAATCTGTGGGAAGGTCCTGCGGAGGGCGCCGCTGCTGAACGATGGTGAAAACTCGATTCGGTGGTCCTGGAAGGTGTGGACACGGGCCACCGAGGTTCGGGAGTAGCACGGGGAAGGGCCGACGTCACCGGGGTCTGGGGAGAAGCAGCGCGCCAGACGATACACCAGAGACACTCCCAAATCCAGAGGTCGGGCTGACGTCCGCCGAGCCCGGACCTGAAGCCCCACAACAGCATTCGCCGCGGGCGCCATGCCAAGGTCGTCGCCCGGGTGCGCCTTCCCGTATCCTGCGGCGGCGCGTTGGGCAGGTCAGCCGATGCATATATAGCTTCTCTCATCCGCGCCAGCGGTGAGTGCCGTTGACTGTCACCGGCAAAAGGGCGCTGACCTGCGCAGATACCCGTATCCAGCGGTCGGCAGCGGTGTTCAATCGCCTCAGCGACCTCCACTCGCGATGTACTTCTTGTCGAGGTGTGAGGGGGATCAGGGAATCTGCACTGGGCTGCCCACAGCTGTCCGGTGAGCTTGTCCGCGGCCAAAGTGTCGATGCCGGAGTCGGCGCCCCTGACGGCCTTCGCAGTCCCGCCGCAGACAGAAGTCACAGACGCGGTCGGCCTACTGCTCTGAGGTCTGCAGGTACGCCACGATCGGCTTTTGGAACCGGGACCCTTCTCCGCCTCGCTATCGGGGCGACAACACTGGCGGTTGGGCACGGAAGCCCCAACGACCGGCTTGGTGCTGGACAATGGCCGGTTCGACGGACTCGCAGCCCCGGCATCTAAAGGCCGGCCGTGAGCCACGACCAAGTCTGCGACTGAGGCTTGCGCCTCACGCCAGCGCGACCTGACACACGGCTTGGATCGCCTCAGAGAGTTTCGGGTGGCGCAGATAGTCTCGCGCACGGTGATTGCTCGTGTGACGGCCATCAGGATCGGAAAGGTTCGGCGCGAAGTGGTCATTGTTCACGATCACATGGCGCGCGGCGATGTACGGAGTCTGGGGCGGCACTCGGTTGGCCGTGACTTCGTCGCTGAGGTCGACAATGTTCCACCAGTCACAGCGCTTGGCCTGCAGCCAGGCGGCAGCTGCGGGAGACCACGAGTCCATGAACCGCGGCCAGGAGAACGGCGCGCCTGCGGTCACCAACAATTGAGGCGAGTATGCCCAGTCAGATTTCGCTAGGGCTTCAACGGCTATCACTGCCCCCAGACTGTGCGCAATCACCACGTGAGGGCGGACCAGATCCAGATCGGCCAGCACGTGGGCTATAGCGGCCGCTCTTACTGTTGTGTCTCCCATGTACAGGCGCACGTCCTTGAGGAACAAGAACACGAAGGCGCGGTAGCCGGCGTTGCGCACCCGTGCAGGTAGCAGATTGTGGAGCCCTTCGTAGAACAGGTGCCGCAATCCAGGTTGACAGCAGTCGCACTGCGTGAACATCGCAGGTCGCCGAAAAGGTCCATCAGGTCGGTCCGGGCGAGGGGCGAGAGTGCCCTTGGAGTCGAAGACGTGAGTGTGTGAGCTGAAGTGGACATCGAGCTGGGATAGGAGTTCGGGTCCGAGGCTTCGTTGCAGACCGATGCCGAACTCGCTGCTGAGCCAGTCGTCTGACGACCACGAAGACCGTTTCCCGTCACCTTCCACACAGAGAACGCGAATGCGTCGCATAGCCATCCCACCACCGGGATCTTCGATCACTGTTGATTCGATGACGGTCTCCGGTCGTCGTTGGCGATGGTCTCAGGCCCTATGTTGCTGTTCGCTGTTGTGGGAGACACCGACCGCAAGACGAAGCTCTCGGGCCGGTCGCCCGAGGTTCGACCGGCGCGACACGCTCTGATGCAGATGGCGCGGGCCGGCACTCTTGGGGCTTGGGCTTGGCCGGTTGCGTAGATGACGGGCATCCTGGCGACCGCCAGAACGTCGGCGGGCAAGTTGGCGCGCAGCTTCATCGGCGTTCCCGTTGGAGCGAACCCAGCACGAGCGAGCATGCGAACAACCACCTGAACCGGATTTTGGACTCGGGCAAATGACCGATGAACCAACGGTAATGCCCGCGGTGGTCCAGCGGATATGAAATGCCCGAACCAGGGAGTTGGCTGAATCCGATCCTTGGCACTCTTGCAGACGAAAGCTCAATTGCCGGCGACGCCATCCAGGCCTGGTGCATCGCCGTCCTCTCCGTGCTCAGGAGCAGGCAGGTCAAGATCGACCGGCAGACGATCCGCTGGTCGTAACTGATCGACGTGGCCGCGCAAACCTGCGCGGGCGTGAGCTGGGCCGAGGTCGCGGCGGCCGGTTCGTCCAGGTTGACCGGGCCACCGTCTTCTCTTCCTTGTTGTCCAGCTCCAGCCGCTGCACGCGCGGCTCATCGCCCGAGGTCAGTACCCATGGGCAGATACCCGTCACAGTGGCGATCACGTCCCCGACCGGACCTGGCAGAACGTCGTCGAGCGGTGGCCACCGTTGCCCCGTCACGGGCACCGCCACAGTCGAATCGTCCCGTCGACCGAGCACGAACCGCGCCCCCCGGGGCAATGCTCTGGTGCTCCAGCCAGGGACCGGCCACACGCAGCCGCCAGTCGAAGGCGCGACGTCGCCTACGGCGGACGGAGCGGCGGCAATCGCGCGAGCTCAATTCGGCCCTGGGAGGCCCCCTGCAGTGCTCGGATCTCGCCGCTTGTGGTGCCGGTGGTAGCCGCGGCGGGTGAACGCCAGCCACTGACGTTCGGCCTCGCCACCAGCGGTTTGGGCAACCATGGACAGATCCAATGAGCGGCGAGCACCATAGAAGATCCAACGAGAGCGAAGAGGGGTCGTCATGAGCGTGTACCGGGTGATCGATGTGATCGGGACGAGTTCTTCCTCCTGGGAGGAGGCTGCGGCAGAGGCCATCGCGACGGCGCGGGGATCGGTGCGTGATATCCGAGTTGCCGAGGTGACCAAGCAGGACATCGTTGTCGGTGACGGTGGGGAACTGGTCTACCGGACCAAGATCCAGTTGTCGTTCAAGTACGAATCGGAGTAGGCACGACCAGCTGGAGATGGGGCGGGTTCACCCCTCCCAGACCGGGCGTGTCCGGTCGAGCTCATCATGGGCAGGCACATGATCAAGGTCACAGGGAACGGCAGGTAGTCCAGCGGCCGTCGGTCGCTGGTCATTCGCAGGCGATGCCGTCCCCATCGCGGTCGAGCTTGGTCGAGTAGCCAGGATCGCCCCGGTGAATCGGGGCAGCACCAGCTGCACGAGCCGCAGCGCAGTTGGCGTAGTAGACGCCCGCTCGGGGCGGCGCTGGCTGTACAGGAGCCGGCGCAGGCTGCAGCGGGCTGCTGGGTGCTGCCGCCACGGAGCCCGGACCCGGCAAGGCCATGGTCGGGCAGGCAGAAAGGACCCGGGCCATGGCGTTTCGCTCGGCCGCCGTGACCCACAAGCCGTATTTGCCTTTGACCGCGACCTGTCTGGCGACGTAGGTGCAGCGGAAGGATTTGTTGGGCGGGAGCCAGGTAGCCGCGTCCCCGTCGCCCTTGGACCGGTTGGCTGCGGCATCCACGGCCAGCAGGTTCAGTGGGTCGTTGGCAAGTGTGAGCCTCTGCCCGGTCGGCCAATTGGCAGCACCCTTCTGCCAGGCGTCCGAGAGCGCGACGACGTGGTCGATGTCCACTTCGCTGCCACCGCCATAGATGAACCGAATGGACGTGCCGGTGTACGGGTCAGGGGCCAGCGTGCCGGCCAGGACCTTGCAGGCGTTCGCCATCTGTCTGCTGTGCAGGTCTCGGCGCAGAATGTCGTTGCGCGTATCGCAGCCGTTGCGGTCGGTGTCGAACCAGGCCTGACCGAACTGGGCACGGGTGTAGCCGGTCTTGGGCGCACGCCCCTTGACGGTCAGCCTTGCCACTTCGGCCAGCGTGGTGCCGGCTGCCGGACGTTTGGGCTTGGCCGAGGTTGGCGCCGTCGTGGGCGCAGCAGATGCAGCCGCCGAGCTCGGGGGCACACTGGGCGTTTGAGCAGTCTGCGCCGAGCTTGGGATGGACTGGGCATTACTGGTGGAAGTCGCGGGAGGGTTGGACGTTGGACCACAGCCGGACAGCAGCACGACGGCCGTCATCAAGCGCAGCGGTGATCGATCCCGTGACCTTCTTCATGCGTCAGAGGGTGTANTGGGTCACGAGGTCGCACCAGCGAACAACGCAGAAAGGTCGAGCGAGGGGACGTGCCGCTGACAGGCGAGGGAAAGGTACTTACGTGCGACGGTGTCCTTACCAAAGCCTAGGACTGTGCTCAGCAACCCGATCGCCTCGGCGATGTCGCCTGGTGGTTCTGCAGAGACCACACGTCGCCACATCGCCTCTTCCAAAGAATTGAACGCCATCTGCACTTCGGAGATGTCGAAGCCATCGTTGAAGCGGTCCACCGCGATCCCCTCGGAGTACGCGCTCATCGCGGCAAGGTCGCGAGTTCGGATTGCGGCCACAACGAGCCTGAATAGGTCGGCCAGTGCCTGTCGCGTGAATCCCTCTCCCGCCAGTTCGTAGTGGGTGATGTGCCGGCGATGAAGGGCTGAGTACGCCTCGTCCAGCACACCTGGCTCGGCCTCCACCAGCAATGCGTCGAGGTCCATAACGTGCACCTCCTGTTCTCGGGTCGATTTGCACGCTCGATCACTCGGTCGCACCCTCTCAGCATGGTCAGAGCATGTCCGCGCCAACAGGGACCTTGGGCACACCTTCAGATCACGTCGGACCAGGCCTCTGCTTGCTCCTCCTGGGCGAACGTCTCGGCCGTGCGCCGGTCAGCCGTCCTGCAGCACTGGGGGAGGTCGGTTGTCACTTGGTCCCCGCAGTAGCTTGTTCGCGACCAGCTGGCGACGGCGACCCATCTCTGATGCGTCCGTCCAGTCTGAGTTTCGTCACCCATCGACTCCTGGGCGCAGGGTTCCGACCGTGTGGCTGCGAGCCCTGTGCCGGTCACGCCTCTGCACATCGACACCAGTTTGGCCGGCAAAGCTCACGACTTTGTGGCACCCAGGCCGACCCGGCGCGGGCAGGCAATGACGCCGAGGCCAAGGAGATCTGCTCATCGACACCGCGGCCGCCGCGGTCCCAGTGCCCAACGAGACCGTCACCTGTGACGGTGCCGAGCAGGAGGGCGACGCCAAGACGGCNGACAACGAGGACCAGCAATTGAATCGGGCTTCGCGTCGAGCTCGGCGGCGCAAGGACGTGCCGGGCCGGCCGGTTCACCTTGGGAACTACANGGCGGCGCAAGGACGTGCCGGGCCGGCCGGTTCACCTTGGGAACTACAGACAGAGCCGTGCGCACGGCAGGGGCGAAGGTCGACGGTTTGACCGAGGGCATCCGGTCGAGTCCCCGAAGCATGTGGTGACCGCTGCACGCCACGACCGTGGAATCGACCGCCACCGTGTCAAGAACATGTGCCCTGGTGGTGGGCTGCCAAGGAGCAGGTGCCGTCGTTGCTCGGCGGGTTGCGCGGTTGGCGGGTGTGATCGGGGGGTGTCACATGAGGGGACCTAAGTCCCTGTCCCGGCTATCAGCGTCGCGAGCAGCGTGGAAGGCGAGGCCGACGTTTCGACTTTCAGGTGGCCAGAAGATGAAACGCTCTAATGCAATTGTCACAATCATATCGGCAAGAGCACAATCCAATTGCTAGGTCCGCCTCAGGATCGGCGGACCATCATCACGAAAGATGGTCGGTTCGTATGAGAATCGTGAATACCGCAATGATCTTGACGGTTACGTTTGGTGTCGGTTGGGCCATGTCGGGGTGTGGTGCTGGTGACAATACGCAGGCGTTCTGCAAAATCGCCGCCACAAGCACCCAAAACCGCAACGATGCACAAATCGACGCATATTACGATCAACTCAAGAAGGTGGCGCCCGAAGAACTAGTCAGCGACATCGCGACACTCAGGTCCAAATGGAAGAGCGTCAGCATACCCTTGGGGGATGTGCTCAGCGGTCAGGTCCAAAAGGTGTCCCGGCCACCGGAGGTCACGAAAGCCGCGAACAACGTGGTACGTGTAGTGTCCGAAAAATGCGNCGCTAAACGTGGCGTCTACGTCGTGTTGCCGCAATCCGGATTCTGAAAGACCCAAGGCCCGAGGGCGAATCGACCTCGTGTGGGTGCCGGCATGACTCCACCTTTGCGTGAACTCAGACCCTCCACCAGAGCCGGGGCGCTCACTGCTGCGGGCCATCAAGCGGCATGTCAGGCCGATGGGTTCCCCGGCCTCCCGACACCTCCTTCGCGTGGTCGCCGACGTGCTGGGAGGGCTCTCATTTCACGGGGTTCAACTTGAGGCCATAGGCATTGAAGATGTCCGGCGCCTCCGTCCAGTCAACCCGTTTCTGGTCTGCCGTCCAGTCAAGGCCGCCGGAAGAGATGATTCCCCTGGCCTGCCGCGCGTGGGCGTTGCCGGTGGCCGCCCAGACCGTTGCGCCGCTGTCGCCATTGACCGAACCCCAGCCGTGCACCACGTCCACGCCTTCCACACCGCGTGCGTAGTGGCCGCCTATGGGGAACCACAAGTCTTGTTTGGTGACCTTGATCCCGCAGGGTGTGCTGTGGCCCAATGAGGCAGACCTCGCCCCCGACTGGCAGACCCAGTCACCGAGGTATGAGTACGTGACACTGGTCAGCGGAATCCACCAGTTGACGTCGCTCTCATCGGCGTTGTTGTTGGCTCCAACAAGAAGTTCGGCATCCCAGCCAACGCTGGGGGATGTGACCGTGCCGACATAGTTGCCGAGCAGCTTGTTCGACCAACTCCATGTCGTGCCGGCGGCCGTGTAGATCCGCTGCCCCACCCCGAAACAGTGAGCAGCGGTGACCATGACCGGGCGCCCGTCACTCTTGCGTACCGCGGGAAGCCCGGTCGTGCACTGCCCGGATCCGTTGGTGATGACGTCGCCACCGATGAACGGTGAACTGTCGTGCCACTTGACGTTGTTCCAGGAGGCACTCTTGGTGTGTCGTGCCGATCCCTTGCTAAACGACCGATCCACTGTGGACACTGTGGATGCCACGGACACGGGCGAGACCACATGACTCTTGGCTGCACCATTTGGCCTGGCGGCGAAATCGTTGTCAACCGTCTTGATGGCAGCGGCAGTGTTGTCCGCTTTGATGGCAGCAGCGGTGTTGGCCACCTCGATCTTGAGTCCGGAACCATCCGGAGCTGCGGATATGNCATACACCGCATATGAGTGCCGCTTGGCACGGTAGGCCTCCAGTGCCCCATCCATCGCGGCCAAAGTGTAGGTGGCCTTGTGAATCCGGATCAAGTTCGTGTCGATCGAAGGATTGGCGGACTTCGCTGCCTGGATGAAGCCGGCGGCCCGTGCCGTGCCTGTGAGGTAGAGGTTCACAACGTCGTGATTGGCATCAATTCCTACGCTGGTGAATACATCGGCACCCCGACCTTCGCCAACATCGCTCAGCGCCCCTGCAATCGCTCGCAGTGGGTCCAGGAGTGCGGCCTGCGTTGCCGGAGCCATTGTCCCGATCTCAGCATCGGTCAGCACCTTCCCAGAACCCCCGACGGCTCCCAGCGCCGGGGATGAGAACGAGGCCGCAGATGTTACGGCCAAGACCACTGTGGTCGTGCACACGCCGAGTGCCGCCAATATGGGCTTCTTCAAACTATCCTCCGTGTCGAAACTGGATCTTCACCCCGACGTGGAGCCTCGCTGATGCGGGCCCGCGATCTGACCGGTGGGGGTTCCACCGTTGCGCAAGATGAAGGCCCCGCCGCGGAGGCTGAGCATTCGGCGTGTCTACTGCGCACTGTTGTTGCCCCTCGTGGAGGCCTTAACGATTCGTTACAAGGCGCGCGGCAAGGTACGACACCATCTGGAGGGATCTCACCGAGGAAGACTCCACAGGATCTGATGATCGGGGCCAACCTCGCCTTCGGTGAGGTTGGCCCTCGACTGATGCGGAGGTCTTCGATGAGCCGACGACCATACTTGCGTCTGATTTGTTCATAAGATTTACTAACACACATGAAGGAACGGATGCGCAGCGAAGCCTCCCCGTTGGAAGACCGAAATCGGCGCTAATGCTGCCCGGCAAAGTGGCNGTGCGAGGAAGGGTAGAGGTCTTCAGCTTCGGACGTGTCCTCCGTCCGAGCACGAAGGTCCTGCCCGAAGACGTACGCGCTCACAATCGCTCGCTCGTACTGCAGACGCTCTACCGGGCAGGTCGGCAGAGCCGCGCGGACATCGCCCGCCTCACCCGCCTCACCCGCGTCACAGTCTCCGACCTCGTGGCTGAGCTCATTGCCGAGGATCTCATCATCGAGATCGGCAAGCGCGAGGGCTCGCGACCGGGCAAGCCAGCCACTCTGCTCGACATCAATCGCGGCGGCTTGCAGATCGTCGGCCTCGATCTCAGTGAGTACTCGGTCTTCCGTGGAGCGGTGCTCGACCTCGANGGCCAGATCCTCGAACGGGTGGAGGCGCCGCTGGCCGGTAGCACCGGCGCGGATGCGACGGCCAAGGTCATCGCACTCGCCGAGGCTCTTGTCTCCCGGACCACGGTGCCCATCCTCGGCATCGGGGTCGGATCGCCCGGAGTCGTCGACCTCGCCGGTGTCGTGCTCAGCGCCCCGAACTTGGGCTGGAGCGATGAGCATCTCCAGGACACCCTTGCCGCCCGCTTCGGGATCCCGGTGATCGTCGGGAACGACGCGCGTGCTGCGGTACTGGCCGAACACAGTTTCGGTGGGGCGGGCGCCGACATGATGCTGATCAAGGTCGGTCACGGTGTTGGCTCCGGCCTTTTGCTGAACGGCAGTCTGCTGTTCGGAAGCCGATTCGCGGCCGGTGAGATCGGTCATGTCGTCGTCGGAACGCACGGCGGAGCCGAGTGCGCCTGCGGAAAGTTCGGGTGCCTGGAGACCTGGCTGGCTGCCCCGCGACTGGGCGCGCGGATTGCGGCTGCCCAGGCATCCGACGAGCGTCAGTCGCCTCTGAAAGTGGCAGAACCCATACTTCGCGAGGCGGGCCGGCACCTCGGTATCGCGCTCGCTCCCGTGGTGGCAGCGCTGAATCTCGCCGAGATTGTGCTCAGCGGCCCGACCGACCTGCTTGACGGTCCGTTCGCCGAAGCAACCATCGAAACCCTCCGCGACCGAACGATGGCCGAGGTCCATGGCGATCTGATGGTACGGATGACCACACTTGGTGAGGACATTGTCATTCGCGGCGCCGCCGTGATGGTTCTCTCCGGGCAGCTCGGGGTCTCGTAGTCATAGCGTTCACCACTGATTCCGCTAACCCCGGTCCTTCATGAATTGCCTGATTGACGTCGTTGTTGAGAGGCTGGCGCGCATGCTTATTCCCCGTCCGATCACCATGAGGGCTACCGAGGGCGACTTCGAGCTCGACGGAACGACAGGTATCTGTGCGTCGGCCGGGCTCGCAGGCGTTTCGGCCTGGTTGCAGGGGGCGTTGCGCCCCGCTACAGGGCTTTCGATGGGCGAGAGCCCGGACGGTTCTATCCGACTTTCTCAGGAGCCCGCGCTTGGCGCAGAGGCGTTCCGGCTTGCTGCGACGCCGGACGGTGTCCGAATCGAGGGCGGCGACGCGGCCGGGGTCTTCTATGGCTGTCAGGCTTTCCTGCAACTTCTTCCGCCCGCCGTGTTCCGGCACAGCAAAATGAGCGGGGTGCGCTGGGCCATCCCCGCCGTGCAGATCCAGGATGCGCCGCGGTTCACCTGGCGTGGCACCATGCTCGACGTGGCGCGCCATTTCATGCCCAAACACGACGTGTTGCGCTTCATCGACCTCATGGCCATGCACCGGCTCAACGTGCTACATCTGCACCTGACTGAGGACCAGGGTTGGCGCATCGAGATCCTTCGCTACCCGCGACTGACCGAGGTGGGCGCGTGGCGCCGGGAGAGCCAGGTCGG
>JGI20177J14857_1000540_pt1 | contig 11438 bp, 8 predicted proteins | sample NGESurdeep072012_6_FD_14857 | JGI IMG/M metagenome (IMG submission 14857) | reverse complement strand
GTTGATCGCGATTCTCGACGCCGCGTATTGAATGCGGCGGGTCGGCGCGCGAGGGTTGATTTACCAGAAGCGGACGCGGCCGGTGTCGACGTGAACGAAGCCGCTGCGCGGGTAGTAGCCGACGCCGCCGACTTGCTGCGCCAGAGCTGCGCCGCGAAGCTGTTCGAGGCTGCGTCCGGGGACCGAAATATCGATCGCCTTGCCTTCCAGATGGAGGCTGTGGACGGCGACGCCCTCACTGTTCGCATGGAGCATCGCATTGGTGACGGGCGAGCGATATCCGGAAATCACCTGGAACGGCTCGGCGGTACTTAGTCGAGACTGGATTCGCGTCAGCAGATCGAGCAGCGCGGGATCGATCGGCTTTACTTCGTTGGCGCGGAAATCGCGCAGGAGGTAGTTGACGCGATCGAGCTCGCCGGGAATGTAGCGGCCATTTTCCCAGTAAGTCGTGGTCAGGCTTTCGCCGGTGTGAAGAGCGTAGAACTTGAGCGAGCGGCGCCGAAGCTGGACGGCGGTGCGCGCCATCGCGACCGCAGGCACAACCAGTTGTGCAGCGGCAATCGCGCCAATTCTCAGAAATCCACGCCGCGATATTTCCACGAATCCCCCCGAGCGAGGACCTGACTCCTCACTCGACTGCCGATGCAGTATAACAGCTTCGCAGGGACGGGCCAATCATCGAGAACGGCGCCCTACTTCCTCACTTTCTTGAGCGCCTGATCGACCCCGGGCATCCGCTTGGGAAGTTCCTTTCCTTCCATCTTGGCCTGAATGAACCCGCCGATGCCGAGCACCATGTGATGCGAATGAGCATTGCGAATCGCGGTGCTGAAGCCCATCGCGTCCTGCGCGGAATTGACCGCCCACTTGACCATGCGGAGCGTGAAGCGGTCGCTCTCGGCGATTCGATTCGCAAGCGCCATCGTTTCGGCCTCGAGCGCGGCGCGCGGCACGACCATATTGACGAAGCCGAGGCGGCAGGCCTCGTCGGCGTCGACGAAGCGGCTCTGGAAGAGGATTTCCTTGGCCTTGCGCGGGGGCATATCCCACGGNATCGAGAAGTACTGCAAGAGCGCGGGCAGAAACTTGGCGTCGTCGGAAGCAACGATGAGGTCCATCGCGGCCGCGAACATCCATCCGCCGAAGATGCACAGGCCCTGCACCTGCGCGATGGTGGGCTTGTCGAGATCGCGCCATCGCAGCGTGTTGTCGAGGTACATCTGGCGCGAGCGGGCATACTCGCCGCGCACGCCCTTGGGAAACGGGCGGCGATTCTGGTCCTCTTTTTCCTCGGGCGTGCCGAGGTCGTGGCCGGAGCAGAAGTTGTCGCCGGCGCCGGAGAGAATGATGACGCGGACGTCATCGTCGGCGTTGGCGGTGGCGAAGGCGTCGTCCATTTCCTCGAGCAATCGCCGCGACTGCGCGTTCCTATAGCGCGGACGGTTGAGGATGACCCGGGCAACGCGGTCGTGCTTCTCGTAGAGAACTGTTTTGTCTTCCATGGGCATCCCGTCCCGATTCGATAGTCGCCGCGCCAGCGCCACCGCGATGTTACATCAAGCAGCGCCGGATGGGGCAACGATTTCGCGGTCTGACGGGGCGGGCGCATCGCTTTTTTTGGATGCGCCGCCGTGCCAGCATCGGAGGGTATGAACGCGCTGCGCATTCTGCTGATCGAGGACGAGGCCCGGCTGGCCAATGCGGTCAAGCAGGGACTTGTCGAGGAAGACTTCTCGGTCGAAATCGCCGGGAGTGCTGAGGCCGCGGGACCGATAATCGAGCGCGGCGCGCTCGATCTGATCGTCCTGGACCTTGGGTTGCCGGGGAAAAGCGGACTGGAGCTGCTGCGCGAGATGCGCGCGGCGGGCAACCAGACGCCGGTGCTGATCCTGACCGCGCGCGGATTGCTCGAAGAACGCGTCGCCGGACTCGACAGCGGCGGCGACGACTATCTGACCAAGCCGTTCGCGTTTGCCGAGCTGGTGGCGAGAATCAAGGCGCTGGCGCGGCGTCCGCGGGCGCAAGCATCGACGATTCTCAAAGTCGGCGAGCTGGAATTCGACACGGTCAAGCGGCGCGCGAAAATCGGCGAGCACAATTTGAACCTGTCGCCGAAGGAAAAGATGCTGCTCGAATTGCTGATGCGAAACGCCGGGCAGGTGGTGACACGCGACATGATCACGGAGACGGTTTGGGATTCGAATTACAACTCGCTGACCAACCTGATCGAAGTATTCGTCAATCGGCTGCGCCAGAAGATCGATCCGCGCGCCGATCGTTCGCTGATAGTCACCGTGCGCGGAGTCGGATACACGATGCGCGCGGAATGACGCCGCGCGTTGCTGTTGCCGCGCGGCGGCGCCGCCAATGACGATCAGACTCAGGCTAACCATTTACTGGGCCGCGGTGCTGGCGGCGATCCTGCTGGCCGCGGCGATCGCAGTCGTACAACTCTTCGAGCGCCAGCAATTGAGCGGTCTCGATGCGGCGCTGCTGGAAGAGGCCGAAAACACGGCTGATCAAATCCAGCGCGGCGGCACGCCGGNTGCCCTTGGAATCCTGCAGCGGCTGAGCCTCGAGACGGATATNGGGCCCGGCCGGCGGGTACGAATCGTCACGGCGCATGACGAGGTTGGAAACTACGGCGACATCCACACGATCCCGCCGCCNTTCGANCCGAGACTCCCCACGCACGCGGCGATTGTNGGCAACCGCGCCTTCAGGTTCGCGGTCGTTCCGATGATGTACGACNGCGAGCTCGCGTACCTGCAAAGNGGGGTGCAGCCGCGCCTGGTTCAGNAATCGGTTGACAGCCTTCGCAACCTGCTGCTGCTGATGGTNCCGATCGTGCTGNTGCTTTGCGTCGGNGGAGGATACTTGNTGGCGGGCCGGGCGCTGCGGCCGATCGAATCGGTGACNGCGGGGCTCGACGCGATTGGNCCGGCGAATCTGAGCTCGCGGCTGACGGTCCCGCCGGTGGCTGATGAAGTTGCACGGCTCACGGCGGTTATCAATGCACTACTGGAGCGTCTGGAACGCGCGTCGGCGACGGAGCGCAGGTTCGCATCCGACGCCGCGCATGAACTGCGGACACCGCTGACGGTGCTGCGCACGGGGCTGGAAGTAGCGCTCGCGCGCGATCGCTCGGCCGAGCAAAATCGCGCCGCACTCGGGGCGGCGCATCGCGAGGCGCTGTCGCTGTGCAGGATTGCCGACGAACTGCTGATGCTGTCGCGGCTCAATGGCGAAGTAATGGTCGATCGGGAGCGGCTGAATCTTCGCGCGCTGCTGAGCGAGATAGCGGCGACGGTCGGACCGCTGGCGCAGGCGCGCGAGATAAAGCTTTCGGTCAACGCGCCCGAGGACGTTTTCGTCAATGGCAACGCGTCGCATCTGCGCCGCCTGGTCGTCAATCTGCTCGACAACGCCCTGAAGTTCACGCCGGCGCATGGATCGATCGAAGTCGGGCTGAAGAGTGATTCGAATCACGCGATTATCCGCGTCGCCGACACCGGGCAGGGAATCCATCCGGCGGAGCTGCCGCATATTTTCGATCGATTTTTTCGCGGCGCAGGGTCGCCCGGCGAAGGCAGCGGCCTGGGCTTGAGCCTGTGCCGGGAAATCGTGCGGGCGCATGGCGGCGAGATCGCAGCCGCGAATCTTCCGGCAGGCGGATGCGCGTTCGTCGTGACGCTGGCGCTTTACAAAGAGGATCCGAATCGAGCAACCGCCCCGCTCCGATAGCCGCCGCTTCTCAATTTAAGCTTAACGTCCATTAATTTGGCCGGCTGGCAAGCCGCTGTTACCCTTTCGTGAATGGAGCAAACTTGCCGCAACCTATCTACGGCGGTGCTTGCTGCCGCGATCCTGACTTGGGCTTCGGTGGCCTCCGCTGCGGGCATTACTCTGTCCGACGCGATCGATCGGGCGCAGCGTCTGGCGCCGTCGGTGGACGTCGCGGCTGCGGCGAGCGATATGAGCATCGCAACCGTGCGCGAGCAGCGCGCTCCACTGTTTCCGACGGTAGGGGCGCGTGCGGAGTACTACCAGGCGCCGGGTTACGATCAGGTCATCACCAACCGCGGACTTTCCAGCGCTGGGCTGACGCTCGATTACACGGCCTGGGACTGGGGACGGCGCCAGGCGCGGCTGCGCGCGGCCGAGTATGAGAGCGAAGCGTCGCGGCTGGGGGTGGCAGCGGCACGGGCGCAAATTGTCTTCGATACTTCGATCGCCTACTTCGACTTGCTTCGCGCGCGCGGAGCGCAAGGGGATTTGCGGGCCAGCCTGGAACGGTTGACGCGCTACGTCACCACGATCGAGCAGCTCGAAAAAAGCGGACGCGTGATCACGAATGACGTGCTGAGGTTCCGCACCGCGCGCGACAGCACCGAGCTTACGCTCGACGCGGCACGCGGCAACCGCGAGCGCGCGACGGCGGCGCTGGGCATTTTGATTGGCGAGCCCAATCAGCCGGACCTCGACATCGCGAGTATTAGCGGAGTTCCTCCGAAGCCGTCGGGCGATCTCGCGCAAAGCCCCGTGATGCAGGCGGCGAACCGCGCGATCGCGTCGGCGAGCTCGCAAATCGAAGCCGCGAAGGCCGAGCGTCTGCCGACATTCCANGTCGCCTTCACAACNGGGTTTCTCGGCGTCGATCCGCGTCCGACGATCTTGCACAACTTTGGCGGCTCTTACGACGGCGTGGTGTCGATCCCGGTGTTCGACGGCGGCTTGATCTCATCGCACATCGACCAGGCGAAGGCGAAAGAACATTCGGCGACAGCGCAGGCGCGACAGGCCGGGTACCTGCTGCAGCGGCGGATAGCAGACGCGTCGATTCGCTACGACGAGGCGCAGCGGCAGCTCGACATCCTGTCGCGCGCGCAGCCGACGGCGGACGACAACTCCCGGCTTACGTGGACGCGGTTTCTGGGCGGTGGCACCGTGACGATGCTCGAGGTGCTGGATTCGTATCAGCAGGCCGAGCAATTGCGGCTCCAGCGCCACGACCAGGAATTCAACGCGCGCGAGGCGGTGGCGGAGACCAACCTGGTTTTCGGCCGTATCCAATGATGAAGCGCGCGGGTTCGCACAGTTGGGCCAGCGCGATCTTCGCNGCGGCAATCGCGAGCGCGTTGATTGCAGGATGCGNCGGCGCAAAGAAAGGCGACGGCGAAAGCGCGGCGCAGCCCAATCCCGTCCTGCTGGTGAGCGCGGCCNGGGCCGAAGTCCATCCGATGACAAGCGAGCTTCGCCTGCTCGGAAAGACGGTCGCGATGCGCCACGTGATCATACGTGCGCCCACCGCGGGGCGCGTGACGGGAATGAAACTCGCCAGCGGCGATTCGGTGCGCAAGGGCCAGATCGTTGCGCACGTTGTCAATCGCGAGATCGAAGCGGCGGAGGCCGGGCTCGAGGTCGCACGCAAGATCGATCCGCAGGACGCTGCGGCGCTGAGTGCGTCGGTCGGCCGCTACAATCATAGCGCCGGGATACCGGTGGTTGCGCCCGAGTCCGGGGTTGTCTCGCAACCGCCGGTCACCAGTGGCCAAATGGTTGGCGACCTCGATACGCTGGTCGATCTGATCGATCCGGCGAGCCTCTATGTCGATACGTCGGTGCCGCTGAGCCAGCTCTCATTGGTGAGGCCCGGGATGGCCGCAACGGTGACGACTCCCTTTCGTCCCGGCGTTGAGTTTCCCGCGCGCGTCGCGGCGATCCTGCCGAATTTCGACGCAGCCAGCGCGAGCTCGGCGGTGCGGACCGATTTCACAGGCGCGGAACGCATCGCGGAGGCAGGCGCACCGGTTGAAGTGCGGGTCGAGGTTGCGAGTGCGCCCGACGCAATTGTAGTTCCGGCCGCCGCGCTGTTTCAGGATCAAGGCGCGGATCGCTACCATGTGTTTGTAATCGGCGCCGACGGGCGCGCGCATCGCACCGACATAAAGGCCGGACTTCGCGATCGCGACCTGGTCCAGGTGACCGCCGGCATCAAGGCGGGCGACCTGGTCGTGACTTCGGGCGGCTATGCGCTATCCGACGGCCTTGGCGTTCGCGTCGCGCAGGGAAATCAATGACGCGCAGCAGCTCGACGCTGGCGGTGCTGTCGGTGCTGGCAGCCAGCGTGCTCGGGGTCATCCTGGCCGGAACAATTCCGAGCGCGATATTCCCCGAGATCACGTTTCGCCGCGCGACGATTCTTGCCGACAGCGGCGACCTGCCTGCCGAACAGATGCTCGCGGCGGTCACGCGACCGCTGGAGGAAGCTGCCTACAGCGTGGTCGGGGTGACGTTGGTTCGATCGACGACGACGCGCGGCAGCGCCGAGATAGACGTCACGTTCGGCGAAGACGCCGACCCGCAAATCAGCTTCCAGACGCTGAGCGCCGCGGTCGCGCACACGCGCACGCAGCTGCCCAACGATACGGCAGTCGATGCGGCGCTGCTGACGACCGGTACATTTCCGATCGTCGATCTCAGTCTGAGTTCAAAGCTTCGCAGCCTGCCCGAACTGACCGACATCGTAAACTACGACCTCGTTCCGAGCCTGCATCGAATCGACGGCACCTACCGGGTCGGCGTAATCGGCGGCAAGTATCGCGAATTCGTGGTGCGGCTCGATCCGGCGCGGATGCTGCAGCATGACATGTCGCCGGGCGACGTCGTCGCGGGNCTGGCAAAGAACAACGTGATCGCGTCGGCGGGCCGGATGAACGAATCGCATCGGATGCTGCTGACGGTGGTGACGACCGATCTGCATCAGGCCGGCCAGATTGCCGCGGTGCCGCTCTCGGCGACGGGCGGTCAACCGGTACGCGTGAGCGATGTAGGTTCGGTCGAACTTGGAATCCAGGAAGACTACATCCGGGCCGCGTCCGAGAATGGAGCGGCGGTGCTGGTGGGAATCTCGCGGCGGCCAGGCGGCAGCACGGTGCAGATCGCGGCCGAGGCGCGGCAGATGCTGGCGGAGTTTCGCCAGCGCTATCCCGACGTTCAGTTCTCGGTCTCGTACGATCAGTCCGAGCTCGTTGCCGAATCGTTCAACAGCGTGCGCGATGCGATCGTACTCGGTCTCGTGCTGGCGGTGCTGGTGGTGCTGGTATTCACGATGAGTCCGCTGAGCGCGCTGGTCGCGGGGATCGTGGTGCCTTGCACGGTCGCGATCACGTTCATCGTGATGAAGGTTGCGGGACTGACTTTCAACATGATGACGCTGGGCGGACTGGCGGCAGGAATCGGACTTTTCATCGACGACGCAATCGTGATGATCGAAGCGATTCATCGCGAACTCGCGGCCGGCCAGTCCACCGGGACGGCGGTGGCCGAAGCGCTCAAGAATCTTCGGCGCCCGCTGTTCGCCTCGACGATGACGGTGATCGTTGTATTCGGACCGCTGGTTTTTATTTCGGGCGTAACCGGCGTTTTCTTCCGCTCGCTGGCCGCGACGCTCAGCGGCGGACTGGCCATTTCGCTGATGCTCGCGATCTACTTCACGCCTGCAATGGAACTCGCAATTGCGCGGTTTCGCGGGCGCGCGCGCGAAGCGGGGCGAATCTACCGCGGCGTTCAGACGGCATTTCTGACGGCGCTCCGACCCGTCATCCGCATTCCTGCGCTGGCAATTCTTGGTGCGATCGCTTCAATGTTCGTCGCGTACCTGGTGTACAACAGTATAGGCACGGACTATCTGCCGCCGCTCGACGAAGGCGCCTTTATCCTCGACTACCTCACGCCGCCGCAGAGCACGCTTCCTGACACGACTGCGCTGCTCGACTCGATTCAATCGGTTCTGAAAACGACGCCCGAAGTCGTCGCGTTCAGCCGCCGCACCGGCACGCAGCTTGGATTTTTTCTGACCGAATCGAATCGCGGGGATATATCCGTGCGCCTGAAGGCGGACCGCAAACGCGAAATCGACGCGGTCGTGGATTCCATCCGCGATCGCATCCTGAACTCTGTGCCCGGCGTATCGATCGAGTTCTCGCAAGTGCTGCAGGACTTGATCGGCGATCTTTCGGGCGTTCCGGAGCCGATCGAAGTCAAGGTTTTCGGCCCCGACCAGAAAACGATCGAGGCGGCCGCGCGGCAAGTGGCGAACCGGATGCGCTCGATCCATGGCCTGGTGGACGTCTTCGATGGAATCGTGCTGAGCATCCCGGAGCAGGCAGTCGTCGTCGATAACACTTCAGCGGCGCATTACGGACTGAGCGCCGATGATATTCGCGCGGCGCTCAATTCGGTGATTCAAGGGACGATTGCCACCAACGTGCTGTCGGGCGATCGGCTGGTCGGCGTACGCGTGCGGTACCCGGACGCATTCCATGAAGATCTCGGAACTCTGTCGGAGGTGATTCTCAAGTCGAGCTCGAATGCGCGCGTCCCGCTCGCGTCAGTCACAAAGATCAACTTTCTCGGCGAGACCAGCGAAATCGCGCGCGAGCGCCAGCGTCCCGTCGTGCATGTCACGGCGCGGCTCGAGGGTATCGACCTCGGCACCGCGGTCAACGAGGTCAAGCAGAGCCTGGCCAGGATGCCGCTGGCGGCGGGAGTATCGCTCGAATACGGCGGCCTGTACGCTCAGCAACAGCAGGCGTTTCGCGAGCTCGCGCTGGTGCTGGTGGCAGGAACGATCATGATGTTCCTGATTCTGGTCTGGGAGTTCGCACGACTTGCGCCCGCAATCGCGTGCCTGGTCGCCGCGATGTCGTGTCTTGCCGGCAGCTTCATCTCTCTGGCCGTGACCGGCATGACACTGAATATCTCATCGTTCATGGGAATCATCATGGTCGCGGGAATCACCGCAAAGAACGGCATCCTGCTGCTCGACCATGCCGAGCGTGAAGTCGGCGCGGGCGCACAACCAGGCGCGGCGTTGTTCGATGCGGCGACCGTGAGGCTGCGCCCGATCATCATGACCACGCTCGCCACCGCTGCGGGCCTGTTCCCGCTCGCGCTCGGCTTCGGCGCGGGCGCCAAGGTTCAGCAGCCGTTGGCAATCGCGGTGATCGGCGGACTNGNTTTCGCGATGATTCTTTCGACTCCGCTGGCAGGCGGAATCTACCTGATGGGTACGCGNGGCCGCGGCCGCACTGAAGCTCGCTCGTCGCAGGAATAGNCGGGGGGGGCCAGCCGGCGCCCGGGATCGAACCTCGCTCAAACCACCCCGGGGCACAAACGGTACCGGACCCGATCCATGTAGCGACGGTACTCGGGATCCGCGCTCAAATGTACTTCTTCCTGATCGATTCGCCAGACCATAAAGGGAAGCGTCGTCGCGATCAGTATAATGTTGCGGGCGTTCGGATAGGACATCGCATAGCCGATCGAAAGTATCAGCCATCCGAAATATATTGGATGACGAACCCATCGAAACGGCCCCTTCGACACGATTCCACGGTTCGCCGGCAACACACCGAAGCTGCGCCCCATATAGACCCGCGCGACCTGGCTCAGCACGATGCCGAACAACTCGAAAATAAGCCCGGTCATCAAGAGCGCGCCGGTAGATGGGTTTGTCGGACGCATCAAACAAGGGAGAATTAGCATGCCGCCGGATGCGGCGAGCGTGCGTAGATTTACGCTCGAGGTGCGCGGGGCAAATCGCGCGAACGACATGACGGCCATGGTTGCGTCGCCCGTCAGCCATACCACGTTAGCGGCTCCCGCCAGGCTGAAGCTGAGTTCGCGCGCGGCCGGCAGCGTCGCGAGCAGGAACGTTACGGCGAGCAGACAGTTGCCCAGCGCGTGCCTTAGGCCTGCGGTTGTGACGTGCGGTTGCGCAACCGGGACACGCGCGGAAATGCGGGGGGCAACTGCTTCCATGAATATATAGTGCGCTCCTCATACTATACCAAGCAACCACTCGCGGAATATAAGCGAGAATCGTACTTAGTATTCATGGCAATACTAACTTATGACCGTCATAATACTGCGGAAGTCGCCGCCGATTGGCTATCCCGGTCACCGCGTCGCGCAGTCCGTCGGGATTGGATGCATGATCAAATCGTCGGGTCGCGATCGATGCGCGGATCGGTGCCATCCTGTCGCCATTGCCGGCGGCGCTACCTTTGCTTAAGATAACCCGGCTTGAGTCTGCGACTTCTTCGAGTGCCGAGGTGGCGGAATGGCAGACGCAGAGGACTCAAAATCCTCCGTGCGCAAGCATGTGCGGGTTCAAGTCCCGCCCTCGGCACCAACAATTCCCCTCCAATGGTCGGGGCGCTCGGCGCCATGACTTTGCGGTTTTGACTCAAACCGATTTTGAGTTCTCCGGATAACGCGGTGGCTGAGCGGTTTTGTAGTCTCGCGGCCTATGTGGTCTGCGCGACAAGGCGACCGACGAGTTCATAGGCGTAAGCCCTGGGGAAGCGAAAAGCTGACTCTGGAACTATGCTAATGTCTAAAATAGAATTTCTCGTGGAGAACCATAGGGCCATGAAAGTAACGAGCGACGATACGGCGACTAAAGATCGCTGTTCATCATGCGGCGGGTTTGTTGAGCTGTGCGACGGTTGCGCTATCGTAACGTCATCGCCGAAGAGACGCACCAAGCTCGTCACGCACCCGCCCGGCTCGGGCCTACAAATCATCGGCGCGAAAAAACCGCTACTCCCGAAACCAAGCCGCAGCACTGACGCCGGCGCGGGGCGGCTCGACAGACTGGGGCGCGCAGGATGGTTGAATTCTTGCGCTTCGGCCCTTTGCAGCGCGATTAGGGGCCGATGGCGGGCGAGAAAGCGCCGGCCGAGTATCTCTATAGTCTCGCAGGTCGTGGTTTGCCCATACTTGGGCGTGAACAGCGAACGAATCGCAGCCGCGATGCGTCAGCCTGCGATCCTGGCCGTAGTATGGATCTGCGCGCTCCTGATGTTGACGGGCACTTTGACCAAGATGCCCGGGCAATGGCAGCGCCGCGACTTCTCGAACTATTACGAGTCGGCGTGGGCGCTCCGCCATGGAATCGATCCATATTCCACGGATTTGACGCCGCTCGGCGCCCAGCTCGGCCTGGAGACCGGCGGACTGCTTCACGCTTCCGAGACGCCGCCGTTTCTACTTTGCTTCGAACCTCTCACCTGGTTGCGGCCGCGGGTCGCATTCTGGATCTGGACCGCGATCAACTTTTCAGCATTGGCAATCGCGATGTACCTGTTGCTTGCGCATCGACGCGGGCTTTCCGGGCGCACGGCGTGGTTGCTGGCGGGCCTGATTCTGATGTCGGCGCCGGTGAATTTAAATTTTTACTGGGGACAATCGCAGCTGATAGTCCTGGCCCTGATGGTAGGCGCAATGCGCGCGATGGAACGCGAGCGCGACGGCGCCGCAGGCTTGCTGATCGCATCGGCCGCGCTGTTGCGCGCATACCCGCTTCTGCTCATCGGCTATTTTGTCATTCGTCGAAAATGGCGGGCGGTTGCGTTCGCGGCGGCCGG
>JGI20177J14857_1000529_pt1 | contig 11485 bp, 7 predicted proteins | sample NGESurdeep072012_6_FD_14857 | JGI IMG/M metagenome (IMG submission 14857) | reverse complement strand
GACCCGCTGCGGGTCCCAACCAGAACCCCTCATACGGAGATGTAATAAGGAGCGAGGATCGAAGAACCTATAACCTTGGCGATAACCGGCAAAAATAGTTGACGTTGAACAGGCGGACCTCACTGGTCATAACCGAGCGTTTCCATCGGAGAAATAGAGGAGGTTCGATTGCCCAGCTATATCGCACTTCACCGAGGGCTTCGACACCGCCGACCTGAAGGACGCCAAGGCGCTGCTCGACGAACTGGGTGGTTGAAATGAATTGTCCTGCCTGCGGAGCCGAAAATCCGGCGGAGCAAAAGTTCTGCAACGAAGTCATCGAAGAAGAAACCCGTTCCTGCTTGTTGCGCGGCGATCCTGCGCTACGCGACGATGCTTAGCATTCTGTCTTTTGCGAAGATGAATTTCGTCGGCGTTTTGCCGGCGAGGTGGCGCGCGACGGCCTCGCTCTTGAGCGCAACTCCTTGGACTGAAGGCTCGATCAAACAGGTCGGTCGGCGCTATGGTCGCAGCCTAACCTCACCTTGACTTCTGCGGTTAGCGGAAACCAAAACCTTGCCGGGGGAAGCTATTTGGTTTACAAGGCGAGTTGGAGCCGGAGAGCCAAAACGGAAATTCCAGGTTATATCCTTTGTTGAAAGCGGAGAAGTCGGCGCGATAATTTTCGTCGTCAGGGTCTTCCTGGCGATGGAAAAGGCGAAGCCGCTGCGCTTCGCGGATGAGGGGATCGGGGGACAATGAACACACTGGTTCGTGTTTTGCGCGCAGCCGCGCTCGTGGCGGTGTGCGTGGCGGTCTGCGTTAATTCAGCACAGGCGGGGCCATATAAGAATTCGAAGCAAACGGAGACACCGATCAAACACTTGATCGTAGTGATCGGTGAAAATCACAGCTTCGACAACGTCTTCGCCACCTACGTGCCTCCCGATCCGACCCAGCAGGTGTGGAATCTGCTCTCGCTCGGGATCGTCAATCAGGCGGGCCTGCAGGGTCCGAATGCCGCCCTCGCGGCTCAAAATCAGGCAACCGATACGACGGCCTGGCAGTTGAGTCCGACCCGGACCGGCGCTTTTCCGAACCTGCCTCAGCCGAGTACGACGCTCAACGCATTTCCGGCCTCTCCCTGCGAGTTGGCGACCCTCCTTCTCGAATTTGGGAAGGATCCCGCAGGAATCCTCTTTTGCACCGATTACGCGCTGGAACCCGCCGCACAGGACCTTTTGTCGATGGGCGGCACGGGGCAATCGTTTTATGGAGTCCCGCTCGGGCTTGACATCTTCCCCGCTCCGGATTGCAGGTACCCCTCCGATCTCCCCGACGGGCCTTATTGGTTGGTGGGCGCATCGCAACTGAATTCCTGTCCGACTCCCACCTTCAAGAGCGCGATCACCCCGACTCAGTTCACCGACAATGTCGGCGACCCGGTGCACCGCTTGTTCCAGATGTGGCAGCAGAACGATTGCAGCGCGGCCAACATCACAGCGAGCAATCCCAGCGGGTGCGCGCACGATCTTTATGCGTGGGTCGCGACGACCGTTGGCTGGCAAATCACCAAGGATGGCAATCCGCCGACCGACGACCAGGGCACTTTTCAGGGCGGGATCGCCATGGGCTTCTACAACATGGCCGCTGGCGATTATCCCTATTTTCAGGCGCTGGCCCAGAACTACGCAATCGATGATAACTATCATCAATTCGCGATGGGCGGTACCGGGCCGAACTCGCAGTCGATCGGAACCGCGGATGTCTACTACTACACCGACAGCGACGGAAATCCCGCAACACCGGCATCGAACCTGATTGAGAATCCGGATCCGCAGGCGGGGAGCAACAACTTCTATACTAATGATTCGCCTGCCCCCGGCGATCCGGGAAACACCAGTACGGGCGGCTTCGTCAACTGCTCGGATGCCTCCCAACCCGGGGTGAAGCCGATCAATGACTACCTCGCCACGCTTCCGTACACCCCGTTCAACAGCGGCAATTGCGCTCCGGGAAATTACTATCAGGTCGACAACGAATATCCGAGCTACGATCACCTGGGCGACCCGATTCAGCAGGGCAACGAATTTCCCAACGGACCGGCATTCGCCGTCGGTCCACAGACCATCCCTACTATCGGCGACGCATTGTCCAAAAAGAAAGTCTCGTGGAAGTATTACGGGGAGGGGATGAATTCCGCCGACGACCCGGCGTTGGCCAACGAACTATATTGCGTAATCTGCAATCCCTTCCAGTTTTCACGTTCGATCATGACCGGACCGCTCAAGACTAACCTCCAGGATTTGGACGCGTTCTTCAGCGATGTAAACAGCGGCCAGCTCCCGGCAGTCTCGTTCGTGAAGCCCGATGTTCTTCTCGACAGCCATCCCGGCACGTCGACTCCGCCGTTGTTCGAGGCATTTGTGCAGAGGATTATTGACGCAGTTCAGAGCAAGCCGGGGATTTGGGAAAAGACCGCTATCCTGATCACCTTTGATGAGTCAGGCGGAATGTACGATTCGGGATATATACAGCCAATCGACTTTTTCGGCGATGGTCCCCGCACGGTTATGATCGTGGTATCGCCCTTCGCGAAACACGGCTACGTCGATCATACGTATTCGGATCACGCCTCGATCGTGAAGTTCATCGAGCTCAACTGGCGGCTGAGGCCGCTCTCCAAGCGGAGCCGCGACAATCTGCCTAATCCGAAGACTCTTTCGTCCGCGCCGTATTTTCCGATCAACAGCCCTGCAATCGGCGACCTGAGAAACATGTTTGCTTTCAAAGTAAAGAAGCAATAACGAGTGAATGGTTCGAGACCCGACCTGCTGTGGCTCCTCAAAACTTGGTCCGCGCGAACCGAGACTCCAAGGGTGGCCGGGATGTCTGACGGCGTCGGCGAACAACGCGGATCAAGTTCGCGTTTTCTTCGCTTCCAGCCAATATCATTTGCGCTGGACACGTCGTGACCAGAGGGATCTCCCGCGGATAAGGTTTTGAGGAGCCACATGGTTGATATAGCACGCACGTTAGCGGGCTCGAACTTTTCCGTTTGCAGAGCACCTGGTTTCGTGAGAGCCTAACTCGGAATCCAAAAAGCAAATTCCGGTCGATTGCGGAAATTCCGGATCAAACCTCCAGCTTTCGCATCGCCGCGCAAACAAAAGGAGGGAGGCTCGATGGCACGCTCCAGGGAAAAACGATTTCTCCTGTTGGTGGTGATACTCGCCGGAGTCATGGTTGCGGGCCGTTCCGCGGCGGAGTCACGCGTGGGCGCCGCGGTTGCGGACATAACGCCGCCCGCCTTCAATCCCTCCTCGCACATTCCTGCGCTGGATCCGCCCGGATATGACGGACCGCGCCAATGGGATTTCACTGAGCCGTACCAGGACCTCAACGGCAACGGCCACTGGGATCCAGGCGAACCCTACGTTGACGAGGACAACAACGGACGCTACGACGGCATCTACCTCGGCGGAGGAACAGGACGAATCGGGCAGCCTCCGACCAAGGCCGCCGACCCGATAACCGCGCGTGCGTTCGTAATCGACAACGGCGCCAAGGTTATCGCAGTCGAGGTTCTCGACGTAATCGGGATGTTCAATACCGACATGGAGCGGATTCGCGCCCTGGTCAGCGCGAAACTCGGGCCGGCCGCGATCGACGAAATTTTCATTTCCTCGACCCATGATGAGTCCGCGCCCGACGTGGTCGGCCTCTGGGGCCCGGGAATCGATGCCGCAATCGCCCAGGGCCAACTCGCCAATTCCGGGGTCAACGATTACTGGATGAATTTTGCGGTCAATCGCGCGGCCCAGGCGATCGTCGATGCCTACAATTCCCGCCAGCCGGCGGTGCTGAAGTTCGCCGAAACCGGGCAGCCCAGTGACTTTCTCACCTGCTGGTCCAGCTATCCATTCGTACGCGCTTCCAAAATCCTGGTCATGCAGGCGATCTCGACGCAACACCATTCCACAATTTTCACTCTCAGCAATTACGGCATTCACGCCGAATCGCTATCGTTCAATCCCGACCCGGATCAGAAGTACTGGCTGTCAGCCGACTGGATATACTGGGAGCGTGCTGCCCTTGAAGCGCATTACGGAGGCGTGGCTATCGACATGGCGGGCGCGGTCGGCAGCGTGGAGACTCCGGAGGTGTTCGCCGGCGGATCCGTATCGCCGACCCCGACCGGGGAATACGACGCGCATCATCCGGCCGGATGCCGGACGATCTTCGCAACCCAGGGCACACCGGTGCCGCTCGGGTATTACGATGAGACGAGTGCTATAGGAGAAGGAGTTGCCAACCAAGTCATTGACGCTCTGAACAACTCTCCGCGGGTTTACCCTCAGCCCGCGCTGAGCTTCAACCGTGTCAGCTTCCTTGCGCCCATCACTAACGGCGATTTCCTGATAGGCGCCTTCTTCGGAGTTTTTCCGCACCGTCAGCTCTATCTCGACGGCGAGCTGGCGCCCGCCGTGGTCCAGGTCGCAAGCGACCCGGCTTCGGGACTTCCGCCTGAAGATGAATTCCTTACATACCTGGTTTCCCCCACCTAACCGGACTTCGCATTCAAGACCGAACTTGTCACTTACACTATCGGGCCCGCGCAGTTCATAAGTTCGCCGGGTGAGCAGTTCCCGGTTGGCTATATTCGGGGGTTCCAGGGCCCCGATCAGATGCCTAATCCTTCGGCCCCTGTCTCCGACTTCGTGAGTGCTCACATGGACGGACAGTACCGGTTCATCGAAGGGCTCGGCGAAGACATGCTTGGCTATCTCTTTCCGGAGGCGAATGCGGTCGGTATCCCGACCATCGACGATGTGCTCGGCGGCGTCAACGTATCGGACGTCGACAGGTTTGGGTGCAACCACTCGGACGACTCCGAAGCCACAGCCCCAGGCTCCGGCGACGTGATAGCCGGCAACGCGGCGTCTCTTCTCGCCGCGGCGGGCGGGTCGCAGTCTTCAAGCATTGCGACCGGTCGCTATATCTGGCCTGATTTCACGTTTCACAGAAACCCGTTGGGAGAAGGAACGCTCGGATGCAGCGACAGCTATTCATCCTTCACTCCCGCTCCCGGACCGGCGGTCGGGGTGGTGGTTCAGGAGCCGAGCGGCCTTGAGACGGTGGTCTTGCCGGGCGTCAAGTCAAAGTTGCCGGGAGCGGTCCGCGCGTTGGGCTTTATCGACTACAACGGAGTGTTTCAAGGGCGAAATCCAACAGTCGATACTCGCGGCGTCGAGCTTCCCGGCGGAAGCGAGATTTTTGTCGACGTGTATCCAAATATGCCTCTTCCGCCGTGATCCGGAGGGCCGACCAATAGTGTGCGCAGTGCCTACAATTTCGCGCAGCCGGAAAGCGCTGAACAAAATGCTCGCCTGGGATCCCGCCGGCGTGGTTATGGCCCATGGCACTTGCGTTACGAACAATGGTCGCGAGTTTATCCAGCGCTCCTTCCGCTGGCTTGGTCGACGGAGGCCGCCGAAGTAGGCTCGTCCGCCGCCCGCAGCATTCTGTCGAGAAGCGAGGTATTCTGCGGGTCGTGACAACGGAACGCGTGCTGACCGTCGATCAGGCCCGAGCGTTTTACGATCGCATGGGGGCGTGGCAGGACTGGCAGCGGTTTTACGAGGATCCGGCGCTCCGGCGGCTGCTTCAGGGGGCCAAGTTTCAGGCCGCTCACTCCATCATAGAGTTTGGATGCGGCACGGGCCGATTCGCGCTGCAGGTATTGTCCGAAATCGCGCCTGCGGATTGCCGCTACTTAGGGATCGATGTCAGCCCAACGATGGTCACGCTCGCCCGTGCGCGCCTTGGCAGCTATTCCGATAGGGCCGAAGTGAGCGTGTCCGATGGAGCCGTAACCATCGGCGAGCCGGATGGAAGCTTCGATCGCTACGTTTCAAATTACGTGCTCGATCTCCTCAGCCGCGAATCTACCGGGCAACTCCTGTCCGAAGCCCATCGCCTTCTCGGACCGGGCGGGTTGCTCTGCCTGGTCAGTCTGACCCATGGACGCTCGGCATTTCAGAAGTCGGTCTCCGGCGTTTGGAGTCGCATCCAGGCCGCCCGGCCGGCGCTGGTTGGCGGATGCCGACCGATAGAATTGCTGGATTTCGTCTCGTCACCGGACTGGCGAGTCGAGTTCCGCGACGTGGTTTCCTCCTTCGGCCTGAGTTCCGAGGTGCTGGCGGCTGCGCGCGTCTAATCGCGACTCAACCGGTCTGTCGCGATGTACTGCGAATACACGAACTGGGCGGCGAGTATCTTTTTTTCTATGTCCGATGGCTTCGCTGCGAGTTCTCGCTGTGCTGCCTTCGTCCCACGCGATTGCACTACAAGCAGGTCCAAATTCGTCTGAGCGATGAGGAAAGACGCCGCTCGTGGAATCCGGCCATCGCCACCAGGACCGACCTTGAGGCAACCGGGGAGCTTTGTTTCGAAATCACGACCTATATTTCTGAGCCGATCAGGAAACGCTGGCGCGACGGCAAACGGAAAAAGCTGGAAGAGCAGCTCGGTGACCTAATTGCGGGTCTGATTAAAGCCGCCGCAATCACGAAAGAGTGGGAGCGCGTCCGGGCTGAGGAAGAGCGGCAGCGGCAGGAGTTGGAGAGAAAGCGGATGGAGCAAGAACGGCTCCGACGCATCGACGCCGCAAGATGGCGACACATCTGTGAACTGGCGACGTTGTCGCGCCAGGCTAGTATCGTCCGCATCTTTCTCGATGAACTTGAGGAACGCGCGAAGAAAACGCTGGGAGAGCTCGAATTGCCGCCGGAGATTCGCGACTGGTTCAGTTGGGCTCGAAACCGAGCCGACGCATCCGATCCGGTTCGCAGACCGGCAGATAAATTGGTCGCTGAGAATTCCTTACTAAACGAATGGAGCTATCGCGATCGATGAACCTGATGCCGGACTAACCCGAAACTCGAAAACAAAGATGCCTCTGAGACGAACGATTGGCCTCGTAAAACGGCCAGCGTGCTTCTGCTTCCAGATATGAAATGGTGGGTGATACCTTCTCTCTCCGAGGTTCGGTCGAAATGAGCGGAACCAACGCCAAGATCGAAGGTGTTCAAAGCGACGATACGAAGTTGCCCATCCAAGCCCGTTTCTTGGCTGCGATTTCTGAACTAAACGCCGATGTTCTGCTTTCCCTGAAAGAACTTAGCGCCACGCAGACCCGGCCGCCGACAAGGCGACAGCTGAAGATCTGGGCCCGTCGGTGGAATATCGAGGCCGACTGGATTGTTGAATGGGCTTCACACACCGTCGAATGGCAGCGCAACGGCCCCAACCGGCGTTGGGAACGCTTTTTTCATCCGCGTTGGTCGCCGACGTCGCGCTTCGAGAGACGACCGCCGACCATCGATATGGTGATCAAGCGCCGCGTTGGGGCCGTCGACTTCGGCGACTGGCTAGGCGATCCAACGACAAAGTCCGAGGCACGGCTGCGCGCCGTCTGCGCGTTTCAAGAACTTCTACGAGAATCGCTGGAAGAGGTCGGAGCTTCCGCCATCGGTTCGGGATTGTTCGAATCGCGACGTCGTCGAAGCCGCGGGCGCACCAAAATATCGCTCGCTCCGAAACGATCCGGCAACGAGGTCTTCCTGTGGCTCGCAGGCTACCAGACTCGCGCGTGGAGTCGGGGTCGCATCGCAGAGGCGGTCGGGGTCGAACGAAACGCTGTAGGCATGGCTATTCAAAATCTCGCAGTTGACCTGAAGATCGAACTTCGACCGGATCGCCAATACAACAAGAAGGAGACTATTGAGAGCATTCGCTGCGAACTCGATGCAGCGCGAGAAGACGAGCGCGCCGCCAAATTGTTTCTGGAGGCGAAGATCTAGATTCAAGGCAGGCGATTCGACTGAGGAAAGTCGTCGCGCAGCTGACCGCCACGCCTCGCTGGAAAATTTCGACCCGTAAAATAGCGCAACAGACTTATCTTCCGTTACGAAGGATTTTCAGCGCTGTCATCCTCGACAGCATGAAAATCAAAAGTTCTCAACAATCAGGACCAGTCGGACAAGACGGCGAAGCGCGCCCCTACGCAGTCAGCGGTGAGCAAAAGGCTAAGTCGGTGCCCCAGGCTTCACTTCAGCCTCACCCCAACCAACCTCGCGGAAAAAGGAGTCGCAAACGAATTGTCGAAAAACACCGAAAGCGAGGCTCGAAGAAATCGCAGTTTGCGGTCGTTGATGGACAGCACAGGGTTGAATGTCTTCGAAGATTCCAACTGGGGCTCAACGAAACATTTGAGATCAAATGGATCGAACTGACACCGGCGCTTAGGGAAAAGCTGGCAACTCGCAAAACGAGTGAGGTCGCAGATTCATGCGAATCCGCACCAACAGCGATGGCCAGCACACTAAGAAAGGCCCGACCATGAATCGGACACGCCCCCAGGAGAGAATCACCAGAGCATCGCGCCGGAGAGCCTCAAGGTTGCTTCGCGAGCTAAAGGTTGAGGTCGTTGCGACAAAATCGTTGGAACCGTATGAACGCAATGCTAAGACCCACCCGGCTAAACAGATCGAGCAAATCGCAAACAGTATTCAACAGTTCGGATACACCAACCCACTACTGATCGACGAAAAGAACGAAATAATCGCCGGCCACGGCCGCCTGGAGGCTGCGCGCCTGCTAGGCATGAAAGAAGTGCCGGTGATCTACTTGCGGGGTCTCTCGGCTGCGGCAAAGTCTGCGCTCCGTCTTGCGGACAACAAAATCGCAGAGAATGCGGGCTGGGACTTGGATCTCCTGGCGCAGGAAGTGCAATTCCTGTCGAGCCTCGATCTCGACTTTGATCTAACGGTCACCGGCTTCGACGAGGCGGATATCGACGTCATGCTTCAAGCCGGCGTGGCGACTGATGGCGCCGCCGGCTCGGACGAGATGCCGGAAATCGATCGGAGCCTGCCTTCTATAACCGGTCCCGGCGATGTGTGGATTCTCGGGAAGAAGGGGCATCGCGTGTACTGCGGCGATGCTAGAAAACGAAAATCCTTCACGATTCTTCTGGGCGGTCAGAAAGCGACGATGGTAATCACCGATGCGCCGTACAACGTCGTCATAAACGGAAACGTTTCGGGCCTCGGCCGCACGCAGCACCGCGAGTTCGCAATGGCTTCGGGCGAGATGTCGCCCTCTCAATTCATTTCGTTCCTGATGCGCGTGATGAGCCTGCTCGCTGAGCACAGCCTCGACGGTTCGATCCACTTCCTCTTCATGGATTGGCGTCACATCTACGAGATCATCATCGCGGGACGAAGGGTTTACGCGGAACTGAAGCAGCTGGCCGCGGCTTCGATCGCGTCGAAGCTCCCGAACACGCAGAATGGCTTATAGCTGAGGGCGCAGCCTGGATCGCTCATGATTTGCATGAAGCGAGTGATTCGGGGCGATTGGAAGGCGAATGGGACTGGCGAAATCGCAGCAGAGAAAACGAGCCCCGAATTCGGCCCGAGGGCGTAAAATCCCTAAAGATTTCGCTGGCTTAGGCTGTTCAAAACGACTGGACTTCCGGCGCGGGCTGAGCGCACATGGAGACCAAAAGGAGGTCTCCATGACGCAGACCAGTTCAGCAGGCGGCGGCACCAGGCGGCAGACTTACGGCGACAATCCGGAGGATCTGGCGCGGGAAGTCGGGAGCCTTTCCACGCTCGGCTCGAAGGCGCTGAAGGATAAGTGGCTAGCTCTGTTCGGCGCCGAACCGCCGCGCCAAATCAGCCGGGCGTTCATGCTCCGGGCGCTCGCTTACCGGATTCAGGAAAAATCGCTTGGAGGCCTCAAACCGGCGACCCGCCGCCTGCTGACGCAGCTGGCCCATGACGGCGCTAACGGGTCAGCTTTGGCCGCGGCGCCATCTCGCACCGTGAAGGCCGGCGCGGTGCTGGTGCGCGAATGGCGCGGTATCAGCCATCAGGTAAGCGTTCTCGAAAAGGGATTTTGTTTCCGAGGCAGGCACTATCGTTCGCTCTCGGAAGTCGCGCGCGAGATTACCGGAACTCGATGGTCGGGGCCGCTGTTCTTTGGCCTCAAGCGATCGCAAGAGGAGCTGCGCAATGGAACACGCTAAGTCGCGAACGCGCCGGTGCGCAATCTATACGCGCAAGTCCTCTGAAGAAGGCCTTGAACAGGACTTCAACTCGCTCCACGCGCAGCGCGAGGCGTGCGAAGCCTTCATCAAGAGCCAGGCCGGTGAAGGATGGCGCCTGGTGAAAACGGCCTATGATGATGGCGGCCTGTCGGGTGGGACGATGGAACGACCGGCTCTGCAGCGGCTGCTCGCTGACATCAGCCAAGGACTAGTTGATGTTGTTGTCGTATATAAGGTCGACCGGTTGACCCGCTCGCTCGCCGACTTCGCCAAGATGGTCGAGGTGTTCGACGCACGCGGTGTGTCTTTCGTTGCTGTCACCCAGCAGTTCAACACGACGACATCGATGGGACGCCTGACGCTCAACGTCCTGCTGTCGTTCGCGCAATTCGAGCGGGAGGTGACGGGCGAGCGGATCCGTGACAAGATCGCGGCTTCCAAGCGCAAGGGAATGTGGATGGGCGGTGTGACGCCGCTGGGCTATGACGTCTGCGATCACAAGCTGGTGGTCAACCCGGCTGAAGCCGCGACGGTGAAACACATATATGAACGATACCTGGAACTCGGGTCCGTCCGGCTCCTGATGGAAGATCTGAATCGCCGCGGCATCCGCTCCAAAGTCCGGGTGTCGAAAAGCGGCGTGCGATCGGGAGGCCTGCAATTTTCGCGCGGGGCTCTTTACCAGATGCTGTCGAACCCGATCCACCTCGGCGAAATCCGTCACAAGAAGGAACGCTATCCGGGGCAGCACCAGCCGATAGTGGGCCGCGAGCTGTGGGAGAAGGTCCAGCGACGCTTGCGCGATCAGGCCGCCACGCATCGCGAACGCCCGACCAAGGCGCCGCACAGCCCGCTTGCGGGTAAACTGTTCGACGAGAACGGCGAGCCCCTATATGTGCAAGGCGCGGTAAAGGGGGCGCGCCATTATCGCTACTACGTCTCGCGCGGATTGGTCAGAGGGTCGGTACAAGATGACCGGCGCGGGTGGCGCGTAGCTGCACCGGAGCTTGAGCGAGCCGTTCGCGCTGCGACTCGGCAGATTCTCGGCGATCGAGCGGCGATCGCCGGAGCGATTGAAGAACTCAACATCGATGCGAGCCGATTGCCTTCGATATTCAAGGCCGCCGAGGCTTGGATTAAAAGCCTGCGGTCCGAAGCGGAAGCTGCACCAGTACTGACCCGGCTGATCGACAGCGTCGGACTCAAGCAGGACGGGATCCAAGTTTCGATCAAATTGCCGATCCCATCCGATGAAGGGCGTGATGCCGCGNCTCCGAACGAACTTGCACTAGCTCGATTCGTCCCGATGCGGATGAAGCGGCGCGGCGTTGAGATGCGGCTGATCATTGATGGTGACGCCGCATCCTTGGCACGCATCGATCTACCGCT
>JGI20177J14857_1000526_pt1 | contig 11500 bp, 14 predicted proteins | sample NGESurdeep072012_6_FD_14857 | JGI IMG/M metagenome (IMG submission 14857) | reverse complement strand
CGAGGGGCTCTGTCCGCCCGAGGGGCTCTGTCCGCCCGAGGGGCTCTGTCCGCCCGAGGGGCTCTGTCCGCCCGAGGGGCTCTGTTCGCCCGAGGGGCTCTGTCCGACCGAGGGGCTCTGTCCGACCGAGGGGCTCTGTCCGGGCTGCTGCCCAGTCGCAGGGTTTGGCGGGGATGGCTGGCTGCGGCGCAGCGCTATCTCGCCCACGTTCGTGCCGGTGAGCGTGCGCAGCAGCACGTCCCAGGCGCTGGTCCAGGTAGTTGTGAACGTCGTGACTAGGCCGAGAACACCCATCACGACAGCGGCGACCGGGCCGAGAACGCTGTCCCTGAGCAGTGTGGACAGGCAGTGCAGGCCGAACCCGGTACTGCTCGTGATCACCGCCTTCAGGTCAGTGGGCGGGTGTGGCGCCGTGGCCAAAGCGTGGGCGAGGCAGTCGATGTCGTCCCGGTATGTCGCCCATCCGGACAGAGTTGCATTGGCGGCGGCTGGGGTCGACGGGTCGGCAAGTAGCAAAGCCATCGTGGCCAAGAAGGCGGTCTGGACGCCTCCGGCAAGGACCAGCGCCGGGTCAGCGAGCAGGGCGACCACCGGCTTCGACGTGCTCGGCCCGATTGACGCGACCGGCACGTCGAGATGCGCGGTCGACCCAGCCGTCAAGACCTCCAGATTGGAGGCGTGCATCGCGGTGGCGGTGTCGAACAGTAGGCGGGTGGTGGTGTCGTCGAGTTCCGGCGGATCGCGACCGACCCTCACCCTAGGGGCGAGAGTGTAGGTGAACCCGGTCGCCCTGTTGTCGGTGACGTCCAAGCGCACGGTGTTGCTGTCGTCGGCGAGGGCGAGGCACGCCCAGATCTCTGGGTCGCTGCCCGTGTGCCACCCGCCCGGGGCGATATCTACTGTACTGCCGTCCGGAAGAGCCACCGACTGGGCGACGCAGTCAGGCCGGCGGGCCCGCTGCTTAAACACGTCGTCGACCACCCAGGTAGCGAGTCCTCGAAGGAAGGCCTGAGCGTCCAGCCAAACAGGAACAATGAAGCTGAGGTGCTGGAGCTGGGCCTCGAGGCGGTGCCCGGTCGCGTCATAGCGACCACCGAGCAGGTGCAGCGTCGCATCGTTGTCGGACGCCGTCGCGAGCATCAGCGCCTCGGGCGGGATGCCAGCGGGTGGACTTACCGAGAGGGAGAAAGTGAGGGGCGCGACCGGCTGCGCGCCGTTGAAGTCGATCATTACCGAGCCCGGCAGCGGGTGCATAACGTCACCCGAGGGTGGCGACGGAACCTTGTCTGCAGCCCGTATATGCACTGTCGTGGGTCCGGGCACCGCGCCCGGCGGAACGGTCAGCGTGCCGGCATGAAAGCTCAGCACTGCACCTGCCGGTCCCACAGTGGCCGTCAGCGGTAGCTCTGCCACTGTGGGACGTGAAGTAGCAACCCGGCCCGGGCTGCAACCGAGAAGCAGGGCAATGACCAGCACCAGCAGCAAACTCGGGCGAAGTCGAACTCCAAGCCGGCGCCGAGAATCTCCGTGGCGACGCGACTCGGAGGATCCCGGCTCCAGAAAACCGGCCCACCACTGCAGCATCGGCCACCCCCGTCCAGGGCCTCAGCTCTGCGCTGGCATCAGCGACACACATGCTGGCCGATCGGGAATCGCGGCGTTCCGGCTTAAGTCCCCGAAAAGCCAGGACGAATGTCCTGGACAGTGCGAACGATCACTCCTAGCTAGCCCTCAAGACGAAGATCGGGATCGTCACCACCACAATGCCGATGCAGCGGCGGTGGTCATCGCGTGGGAAGGGCACCTAGTGCGCGGACGAGCAGACGCCCCAGCCCTGCCTACCGCTGCAGAGCATGGGGGGCGAGTGCCTCATGTGGGACAGTGCCCCACCCTGCGTCACGCTCAGCAAGGCACCTTCCCTTGCGGTCCGAGGAGGCAGCCTTGAACAGAAGTGACTGGGTCAGAGCAAGTCGCGGCGCTTGCCACCCTCCTGGGAGGGTGGTTGATCGGCCAGAGGGTCAGCGATCATTGGGAACGGAAGAAGAAGCAACGCGAGTTGGACTTGGCCGCTCTCGTTCAGCTTTACGGTTCGTACGGCGAGTTCTACGCGGTGTGGAAAGCCTGGAACGCTCATTGCTCCACAGGAGGACCAGGGCTGGCAGCGCCAGCCGATGTGCGCTGGCAGTTGCTCGCGCGTGCGACAACTGCGGAAGGAATCGTGGAAGCGCTGCTCGTCAAGATTGTCACGGAGAGAGTCCTAACCGACGCGCAAGTTGACGCACTCGGAGCCTTGCGCCAGGCATATAAAGGACTGCGCCACGCCGTAACACGCGCAGAACGAATCGCTTGGCACTCCTCGAAGCACCCTGACTATACCGCCTTCAAAGGCCTGCAAACTATGGTTGCAGGCCTGCTTACCGCCGGTCCGAGTGCTCGCCGGCGCCCTGATCCGGCTCTGGCTGCCCGCACCTTCGCTCGTGTGACGGCAAATGTCTACGAGCAGACTTGGCCGGACGTGGCCGTTGCTGCTCGCGTCTTCTACCCCGACGGGCAGGAACCGACGGAACTCACATGCCCACTACTACGGTCGCGATAGGACTGTCACCGACCCCGCGCCTGAGCTCGAGAGTGCCTACAAAGCGGCCGGGGTGCCGGTCGCCGACGTGTCCACCGCGTTCTTCATGAACACGTTCACGATGCGTCCGGTGGTCAACCTGCCGCTGAACGTGGCCACGATCTGCGTGCTGACCTGGATGTGCGCGCCAGCCCCGGTCGGGCCTAACATCCACCCCCGCCCGCTGGGCTACCTGGTCATTGCAGGCACGTTTGTGACCAAGGTCGGGTCGTTGCGGCGGTAGCCGCGCAGCGTGTTGTTCGCCGCCCAGGTCGCCTCGACGTAGCCGGCCTCCTCGTCGGTGAGCGGGGGCGTCCGTCGCCAGCTCCAGCGGGTCGGTCACGGGGCCCTCGACGCGGCGCTGGAGGCGGCCGGTCGGCTCCGTCATGATCGGCGGCGTACCGCTGCTAGACGGGATTCCGTCGATTATCCCGTGTAGACCAGCGCACAGTTGCATCGAGGGTGACAACTCGGCAGGAGTGCTCGCTGGGCCAAATTCAATCGGAATGGGTACGGGACGCCCCAGATGAGCTGCTCGACGAGCTCGCGTCAGGAACAGGTCGCCGTCGACGGTGAGCCGGTCGCCGGTCAGCGCCCGTACGCCTTCGTTGGTCAGGGTTGCCCCGCTGCAGTCGAGCCAACTGGTGATGTGGGCAGCAATCAGCTGGATCTCGCCGGTGACCGTGGCAGGGCTGAGGTGGCTGGCGGGTCGACCGCGACGATCCGGCCGGCCGGCGGAGCCAGCGGCAGGCTGGCCGCGCCGGCGCCGGACCTGACATCCAATACCACGTCGTCCGGTGGCAACGCCTCGGCGGCCCGTCGATGCCGGCGCTCTACGGCTCGGGGGCTGCGCCCCCTCACGGAAGAAGCGGGCGGCGGCGCAGGGGGGGTCTTGAGGAGCTTGACGGTCTCCGACCCGACCAGGGTCCCGAGGACTGCCCATCCGGCTGATTCCGCGCCGTTCCTGATCCCTGACAGCGCGTCGGGCAGGCTGGGCTGCAGGTTGTGCAGGCTGCTCCCCGCGAAGGCAACATAGGTCGTCAGTTGAACGAGCGGGACGAGGGGGACGGCGTGCATGCCGGCCAAGGCGACGGCCGCCAGGAGGAAGGCAGGCAGAGTCAGCGCTCGCGCTGGTGACGGGAGGACGGCGGCCAGCACGCCGCTCGCGAGAGCCGCAGTCAGGTACGCGATTGCGCTCCGCCCGGGCAGCGCTTCTGCCTGTGCGACAAAGAGCGCGAGGCCGACCGTGGCTGTCACCGATGCAATGGACCACGGGGCGCGGAGCTGACGCAGCCCCCCGCCTGCAAGCAACCGCCGGGTGGTTGGGTCGGTGGGTGGGGCTTGCCCGGCGGTGACCAGGTTCCGGGCAATGCCGGTGAGGAGGTTCACGTGCGGCTTACCTGGCACGCCGGTCAGTTGCTTCGTGCCCTCCAACGCCCACGTCATAGAGACGAAGGTGACCCCGAAGGCCCAGGCTGCTGCGCCGCGGCAGCCACGAAGTCATCGTTGCCGTCGGCCTCGGACGACCCTCCGCCGAACACCTCGCCCGCCAGCTCCGTGAGGTCATCAACCCGCCGCCACTGGCGACACCGCCGCAGATCAGGTAGAACAACCAACGCGAGCCACCGGGGAAATACGTGAACGACCAGGTAGGGAATTACCTGAACGTCGACAGGCTCCGGGGAATGGCCGCATGGGGTTGTCGTTCGCATGCGGGTCAGTGCGAAGTCGCTCGCGTCAGAACCCGCCCGCTCGCATGCGGGCAGGTGCGGAGCGATCAGGTCAAAGCGGTCACCCAGGGTGTGGCCCGGCCCGAGTTACGTTGCTATTTCTAACGGGGCTTCGCCCCAGCCCGACAAGGCATGCTGTCGGACACTGCCGACTCGAGGGCAAGCTCACGCAGGGACCCGCGGTCAGGGTGGCCGACCGCCACCACTCGCTACGCCGATGGATGTTGACTGCGACGCGAAGAGCGTATGAGCAGGTCAGGTGCGCTGTCGTTGCGCTGTGGAGCGAGCGCAACCAACGTTACGCCGCCCAAACCCGTCCCGGAAAGTCAAACTTGACTCAAGAATCACGATTTCGCCGGCCTAGCCCTCTAGTCCAATTGGTTCAGCATCGGAGGTCTTCGAACTGGCGGCGATGCCTGCGATGTAACCGTCAAGACGAGTCTGACGGACGGGCAACGCTTCGGCGGCAGCGGGATGTCGGGAGCGTGAGCCTCACTTCGAGACGCCGGCCGCCGAGATCAACGTGATGAGGTCGTGAAGCGGCTTGGTGCCCGATCCGATGATGAGCCCCGTAGTGAGGATCTCGACCGCGCGCGGCCCGTTGGAAATGCCGACCGTTCGGAGGAAGTAGAGGCGCAGGAAAGCAGACGCGACCATGGCGACAACGGTCGCGACGGTCCAGAGTAAAAGCGACTTCCAGAAGTCCCGGTAGTTGGCATCATCGACCGTTGTTGCCGCTTGGCTGAGCATCGTGGTCCCAGACGCCGCAGGTGCGCCCTGTGCCTGAGCCATGAGCATCTGGCCTGCGTGGGCGACCATGGAGTCTGCTTCGGCCTTCTTGTCGGTCGCGCTCGGTAGCATCTTCGACAGCGGCTCCAGGAGGCGTTCGATCGCGGCAGCAGCGACGAAGAACACGGCAAAGACCGTCAACCCCTGCGCCGGCGTAGAGGGCGCAGCTCCTTGCTTGAACGTGGGGTCGTCGACAATCGTGTTGATGAGCCAGAGCGCCAGGATTGCGGCGGCGATCGCAGACAGTGTCGCGAGTTCACGTGTTCGTCTGTGCTCGGAAACCTTTCCCTGATCAGCAAAGTTGACGGTGCTGGTCACTGGCCCCGCGGGAGGTGGCGGCGGTGCTGGCTGCCCGAGCGCGCCAGGGGCAACGTTGAGGTGCACGAGCGGTCCGGACAAGGCGGATGCCCGGGTGAACGCCAGGACGGCGTGCTTTGCCGTCACGACCGCCATGATCTGCCCCCGACGGTGAGAGATGGCCGGAAATTGCAGGCACCCTGGCACCTTCACGGTGCCGGGTCAAGATGGCGCTGATCGGGTCACATCCCCTTAACCAACTGACTGATGCCCTGGTCTACATCCGGCAGCCCGAATACTGGGAGATCGAGGTCGTAGGGTCATTGCGCGGCACCGGGCTCGCCGGACCGGCGCCATACGCCGAATCCCTCGAGCTAGCGGCTCAGACGTACGACATACCCTGCACCATGATCGGCTCCGGCTGCTGTACGGGACCCATTAGCTCGGTCGAGCAGAAAGGAGGCGATCACCACACCGCGACTAGGCCCTGCCCCGGCGGGTGCGGGACTGTAGGAAGAAGGGTGCAACTGCTGGTCTGGCAGGTCGGCCCGCTGGGTCGGCGGAAGGGGCAGGCAGTGATCGATACCGCAGCGTCTAGCCGCCGCTGGCGACCCGGAACACCTCGGCGGCTCGCCGGTCGCACAGCCGGGCCCGTCCGCTGTTCGGGGTCGAGGTCCGAGATTGTTCTGGGAGGCGGGCAACCTGTTCAGCGTTCCGGCTCGGGGGCGCCCGCAGCCGGAAGACCGGGCGCAGCGGCCGGGGGCGCGGCTGATCCCGACGGGCGGTGACGCCGGCCCGCGCGGATAGGGCCGGGGTTCGGTTGGAGGCCGCCGACCAGGACCTGGCGGTGAAGGTTTACCTGCCGGCTGGGTTCGTCTACGCCGACGAAAGACAGCCCAGCCGACGACGACCCAAGATGTATCTCGGGGTGGCGGCGGACGCACCCGCTGGCGCCGGCAACCTCACCCCGCGTACCCCTTGCTCGGGCGAGCAGGCCCGTGAGCAACGATTCCGGTCCGCGGGCCGGCCCGGGATCACCGCGGTCGAGTAGAACGCAGTGAAGTAGGTCAGCCAGCCCCGAAGGACCGGGTTGACCTCCTTTGCGAGGTCATCCAGCGTCAGAGTGGTGCGTCGCTGCAGCCTCCAGGACACTGCCTTGCGGCTGACATCGGTCAGCTTCTCCGGGGTGGCGATGATGGCGAGCAGCAGTGTCCCGATGGCAGGCAATTAGCCTCGTCCGGCGCTGGCGGGCAAACGCCATGGGCAGGGCGAGCATCACGGTCAGCTGCCGGTGCCGGGGGGTTGGGCGCGGCGACCGCCGTACTGCTGGCCGGGTCGATGCGGCGTAGCGGGCGGGTTGGTGTGGACATAATAGCTGGGCCAGCCGGCTGGTCCGGGTCCGACGGGGCGGCTCGGCTAGCTCCAGTTCCAGCTGCGCATGGCGGGCTCCTTCCTCGGGTGGCGGTGCGCGGACGGGCTCGGCTAGCTCCAGTTCCAGCTGCGCATGGCGGGCTCCTTCCTTCCTTACGAAGGGTGATCGGCAAGAGAAAAGTTACTTGGAGCGCTGACGCTGTTGCGTATAGTGACAAGACATCGCCATGCTGGCGGTACCTCAGCACCGGGGTCTGTCGGCTGATTCAGCAGACGTCGTGAGCGGTCGGCGGAAGGGAGGCTCAGCGGTGATCCGGCCCGCCAAGAACGCCCCGTGGCTGCCGCTGGCGGCCCTGCGCCGGCGACCGCTGCCCGCGCTACCCGCTGGTCTGGCCGGTTACCTGGTCGCGTTGGTCGGGCTGGCGACCGGCCTGGCAGCGGTCGGGCTGAGCACGACGCCGGTCCGGGTCGTGCACCTGGTCACGTGGGCCGCCCTGGTTGGTGCCGGGGTGGTCTGCATGGAACTCACCCGGGCTGCGGGTCAACCCGCTGGGCTGTCCCGGGACTTGCTCTCCGCGTGGAAGATCCCGGTGGCTTTGCTATTGCCCCCGGTCTACGCGTTGGTGACGGCGACCCTGTTCGTCACCCTGCAGCAGCGGCGGGTGCGCCCCGGGCTGATGCACCGTCGGGTGCTCAGCGCCGCGGCACTTGGCTTGGCCGATGGGGCGGCGTCGCTGCTGTTCCACTGGCTGCTGCCGCCCCAGACCTCTCCGGCCAGCTGGTTCGTCCATCGTCCACTGGCGGCACTGGGGGCCGGCGTCCTGTGCGGGCTGGTCGGCAACGCGCTGAGCGCGGTGCTGCTGGCCACTGCGGCCCGGCTGTCCTCGCCGGAGATCAGCTGGCGCTCGGTTCTGTCCGACCAGCAGGACCTGGCGCTGGACCTGGGGGAGATCTGCGCCGGGGTGCTCGTCGCCGGCGCGACCGCATTGACGCCGGCGGCGGTGCTGATCGCGCTACCGCCGGTCCTGCTGCTGCACCGCGCGCTGAGCCACGCCCAGCTGGTCGCCACTGCCCGCACCGATGCCAAGACCGGCCTGCTGACCGCCGCCGCCTGGCAGGCCGAGACCGAGCGGGAGATCGTCCGGGCCAGCCGGGAGCACCGACCGCTGGCGGTGCTGATCGCGGACCTGGACCACTTCAAGGGCGTCAACGACACTCACGGGCACCTGGTCGGGGACCGGGTGCTCGCCGCCGTCGCCCAGGCCCTGCGGGCCGGGCTGCGCCCCTATGACCTACCCGGGCGGTTCGGCGGCGAGGAGTTCACGGTCGCGCTGCCGAACACCGATCAGGCCGAGGCGACCCGGATCGCCGAGCGGCTGCGCCGCAACGTCGCCGGGGCCCTGCTCGTCCTCGACGAGACGGTCACGGTGGCGGTGACCGTCTCGATCGGTGGGGCGGTGCTCGGCACCCACGGCCGTGACCTCACCGACCTGCTGACCGCGGCCGACCTCGCGCTGTACCGGGCGAAGTCCGCCGGCCGCAACCAGGTAGACATGACCGCCGGGTCAGGCGATCAGCACTCGGGCGTGGAGGCCGGGACCCTCTCGCCGGGGTCGGCGTACCACTCCACCGGGTCGCCCGGCTCCTAGCTTCTCTAGTTCGAAAATCAACGGATCGTGGCAGGCGGCAGCTCCCGGGTCCACGGTCCCGACCCGGACGCGTCCTCGTCCTCGGCAGTGCTCGCTTCCCTTACCGAGCTGACCAGGCCGCTACTAGTGGCGTTCGCCGCGTTGCTGGGGCTGGTCCTCGGTGGGGCGCGGCTGGCCTGGACCGCCCGCTCCGACCAGACCCTGTCGATCCTGCGGGGCCTGCTGTTGATGACGGTGGTCACCGGCACCGGCACCACCACCATCATCGAGGCGCTGCTGACCGGGTTCGACGCGATGGCCCGCTGGGTCCGGGCCAGCGCGGAGTGCCGGTGCCGGCGAGCACGGCGGCCAGGGCGAGATCCCGTTCCGCTCAGGTCATCCGGCCGGATGGATCGGGGGTGGCGGCCGCGGTGAGCACCCGGGAGATGTCGTCGTCGCGTTCGATGTAGCGGGGGAGGGACCGGGGGAGCTTCGGTCGCAGACCAGGTCGATCGAGACGCAACCGGTGGGGCTCCCAGCCACCCAGCTCAGTGAGTTGCAGCGCCAGCCGACCGTCTCGTTGGGGTGCGCGACCGCGCCAGCACCTGGGCAATGACGGTGGGCGAGACGCCGAGCGCCTCGGCAAGTTCCCGGTGGGACAGCCCGGCGGCGTACAGCCGGGCGATCAGCAACTGCCGGCCCCGCGCCGCGGCCTGCACCTGCTCCCGTGCCAGCTCGCTCTCCTGCCCAAGTCGACGGGCCTGGGCCACCCACCCCGCGATCTCCGCGGCGCTGGCGGTGAGCGCCCGACGTGGACCGCGAGTCGGCCGGTGCGCACCGGCATCACTCAGCTGGGCCGACACCGTCGGGCGCCTCCCCCGCCTCGGTCTCGCCGCCGCTCGGATACGGGTTGTCCCGCACGAACTCGGCGGTGTCGGTGTACAGGGCGGCGATGTACTCCTCCAGCTTCGCCCGCTCCACCCGCCACTGCCCGCGCCCGCCCAGCTTCACCGCCGGCAGGTCACCGCGCCGGACCAGTGCGTAGACCTGGGAGGCGCTGATGGCGAGCTCCTCCTGCACCTCGGCCAGGGTCAGAAACCGGCGGGTGGCGACGGCTCAGCCCTCTCGCGGCGGCTCGACCGCCGGACCCAAACTGCGCCACGAGTAGCCGAGCCCCTCGATCAGCTCGCACACGTAGACGACCTCGAACTCGTCGGTGTAGAGCGAGCCGACGCTGTCCTCGTTGCACACCGGGAAGCCTTCGCTGTCGCGCTCCTCGGTGGCCACGAGAGAAACTGTACAGGGTCCCCGTGACTCTCGGCGGCACCGCCGTCGTAGAGCACGTCGGCTCGCTGCTTCGACCACGTGTCCTGGTTCCGGGCGCACCGGATCGCCAACCCCTCGGTGCTGATCATCTCCAAGCCGGGGGTGGGGAAGTCGACGCTGAGCAGCGAGCTGATGCTGTGGCTGGCCGAGCTCGGCTACGTGCCGCTGATCCCCGGCGACACCAAGCCCGACTACGTGGAGCTGACCCGCGGCTCGGCGGGGAGCACCGCATGGTGGCCCGCGCCGGCGGCGCGGCGCTGAACCCGTGCGACCCGGGCGGGATGGCCGCCGGGGCGGTGCTGCTGGCCGAGGCGATCGGCCGGGCCGTCGTGGGCATCTCCTCCCTGGTTGAGCTGGGCCGCCGTGGGCCGGTCGCCGACTACGAGGAGGCCGCGCTGGCCGCCGGCCTGCTGCTGCTCTACGACCGGCCGGCGCGGGGCGGAGCCGCTGCTGGCCGACGTGGTCGCGCTGTCAATATGGTCGATCTCGGTGAGGACGCGAGTAGCCCGGTCGAACGTCGTCTCCGCGACCACCGTCGCTGACGGCTCCACCGCTGCTTGGACGACGCGACGGTGTGGTAGCGGAACCAATGGAGTTCTGGCCGACATTGGCAAGAGACGCAGCGACGTCGTGACGATGACGAATCAGCTCGGCTCAGTTCGGCGCATCCCGGTGTACACGCGAGGCCATGGGGTGCGGTGTTCAGCCGCGGCGACGGGGGGGTTCCCAGGAGTTCAGTGAGCCACCCATTGGCCCCTTTGGGGCCTACGAGTACTCGCCCCAACCCCGCGCACCGCGATGCGCGACGTCAAGCCCGGCGGTGAAGAGGCCAGTCGCGGGGGTCACCAAGCTGCTCGGCATCGCCGCCGCCCCGACGTCGCCCTTGTGGTTTGCGTCTGAGTTCGCGATAGAGATCGGCGTGTCTATCAGACAACATCCGACGGGTTCTCCGACCTCTACCGGAGGATCTGATCATGTCCGAACTCGACCGTGGGACCGACCCCGGGAGACGCCGCACCAAGCGGTTCCTGTCTCCCTCGCTGAAGTACGAGATCTGGTTGCGGCTGGTCCGTCAGGAGGTGACGATCGCCGAGGCCGCAGCCGCCGAACACGTCGACCGGTCCACGATCATGCGGATCCGCACCGTCGCGAAGGAGGGTGCGCTGGCGGCGCTGGCCGCGTCCAAACCCGGCGTGCAGGCCCGGGAGCGGGACTACGAACTCGAGCTGGCCAAGGCCGAGGTGGCCCGGCTGTCCGAGACGGTCAAGGAGATGGCCGTCAAGCTGATGTTGGTCCAGGGAAAAGGCGGGTGGGGCTGAGTGGCCGGGTCCCGCACCGGGTCGACGCGGCCACCAAGGCCGGGCTGCTCGACCTGCTCGATGAGGCGGTCGACGCGGGCTGGCCGCTGCGCCGGGCCTGCCACGAACTTGAGCTCGGCGAGGTTCGGGCGCACCGCTGGCTGGCCCGTCGGGCCCGCGGGCAGCTGGCCGACAACGACCCTGGCGGGTCACCGATGCACGGGCTGCTCGCCGAGGAGGCCGCCGCGATCCTGGACCTGTTCGACGAGTGGGGCGAGACCGACCGGTCCCACCGCAAGCTCGCCCACCGCGGCTCCTACCTGGGCCGGTGCTGGGTGTCGCCGTCCAGCGTGCGGCGGGTGCTTTTCCTTGCTGACAAGCACTTTCGGCCGCTACCGCGTCCGGGCCGGTCGGTTCGCAAGCTGTTCCCCGACTGGGTCGAGTACA
>JGI20177J14857_1000524_pt1 | contig 11512 bp, 10 predicted proteins | sample NGESurdeep072012_6_FD_14857 | JGI IMG/M metagenome (IMG submission 14857) | reverse complement strand
TCGGCTCGCCGTTCACGGCAATACGTTCGTTAATCGCGTGCAGGTCGGGACTCGTGAAGGTTCCGACTCGTAGCCCCGTGGCACGCAGTAGCGCGCCAATCAACGTCGTCGTCGTGCCTTTGCCGTTCGTGCCCGTGACGTGAATGAGCGGGTAATCGCCCTGGGGATCGGCAAACTGGGCCAACGTGTCACGAATCGGCTGCAACGTGGGCACGGGTTGACGATTGGGCGCCACTCGCTCGTAATCAATATGAGATTCGAGCCACTTCAGTGCTTCAACGTACGACGCAAAGCGCACGGCTTAGCTCGCGCGACGGGTACGCGTCGCCTTTCGCATTTCATAGTTGGGCGCTTCGTGTTGGCGTACTGACGCCGCCGTGACGACACACTTGACGACGTCGCTGCGACCAGGTACGTCGTACATGGGCTCTAGCAACACGTGCTCGAGAATTGAACGAAGTCCCCGGGCGCCCGTGCCCCGCTCGAGGGCGAGATCGGCGATCGCTACGAGCGCGTCGTCTTCGATGACGAGCTCGACGCCGTCCATAGCGAGAACTTGCTGGAACTGCTTGACGAGTGAGTTCTTTGGTTCGGTTAAGACACTTATCAACATGTCGCGATCGAGCTGTTGGACCGCACCGACGATTGGCAGTCGACCAATGAATTCGGGGATGAGTCCGAACTTGACCATGTCTTCGGGCAGCACGTGACGGAAGAGTTCGATGTCACCCTTGCGTTTTGATTCGACCGGTTGATTGAAGCCCATCGACTTCTTGCCCATTCGACGTTCGATGATGTCTTCGAGACCAGAGAACGCGCCACCACAGATGAAGAGGATGTTCGCGGTGTCGATGTTGATGAACTCTTGGTGCGGGTGTTTGCGACCACCTTGGGGTGGGACGCTCGCGATGGTGCCTTCGAGAATCTTGAGTAGTGCTTGCTGGACACCTTCGCCCGAAACGTCGCGCGTAATTGAAGGATTCTCGGCTTTGCGAGCGATCTTGTCGATCTCGTCGATGTAGATGATGCCGCGCTCGGCGCGTTTGACGTCAAAATCGGCCGCCGACAGCAACTTCAGAAGAATGTTCTCCACGTCCTCGCCGACGTAGCCGGCTTCGGTCAAGGCCGTCGCGTCCGCGATGGCGAAGGGAACGTTCAACATTCGCGCCAAAGTCTGGGCCAGGAACGTCTTGCCACAGCCCGTGGGGCCAAGTAGCAAGACGTTGGACTTGGCGACTTCAACGTCGTCGTCGTGCAACGGACCCGTTTGAATCCGCTTGTAGTGGTTGTAGACCGCAACGGCGAGAATCTTCTTCGCGTCTACTTGTCCAATGACGAAATCGTCGAGGAAGGCCGAGATCTCTCTCGGGGTGGGTAGTTCGTCGAGAACGAACTCAGGGCGATCCCCGAACTCGTCAGCGATGATGTCGTTGCACAGATCGATGCACTCGTCGCAGATGTACACGCTGGGTCCCGCGATGAGCTTTTTAACCTGTTTTTGACCCTTCGCGCAGAAGCTGCACTTAATGAGGTCGCTGCCTTCACCGAACTTTGCCACGAATATCCTCCGACAGTCCTACCGCCGCGCCCATCCTACGGGGCCGACACCCAAAAACTGGGAACCTACATGCGAACGGAGAAGACTTCGTCAATCAAGCCGTATTCCACGGCTTCTTCAGCACTCATGATGAAGTCACGGTCGGTGTCTTTGTTGACTCTCTCGACCGATTGACCAGTGTCGCCCGCGAGCATGGTGTTCAACATGTCCTTCATGCGAAGAATCTCTCGTGCCTGAATCTCAATGTCCGAAGCCTGTCCGCCGACCCCACCCCAGGGCTGGTGCAACAAGACCCTCGCGTGCGGCAGAGCGAAGCGCTTTCCCTTGGTACCCGCGCCTAACAAGACTGCGGCGGCTGAGGCGGCCTGACCAAAGCACAGCGTCGAGACGTCGGGCTTGATGTACTTCATGGTGTCGTAGATAGCGAGCAGTCCCGTTATGTCACCGCCGGGTGAATTGATGTACAGGTTGATGTCCTTATCAGGATCCTCGGACTCGAGAAAAAGCATCTGCGCACAGACCAGGTTGGCGATGGTGTCGTCAATGGGTGTGCCGAGGAAGATAATGCGCTCGCGAAGCAAGCGACTGTAGAGGTCGTAGGCCCGCTCGCCACGGTTCGTTGACTCGACGACGGTGGGAACGAGGTAGTTCTGGGCTCGGTAGTTGTTGGTCACGTCCCTAGCCTAGGCGTCGAGTTCCTCAGACTGATCCTCCTTGAGCAGCGCTCGATCGATCTCGAGGCCGTCAGGATCGACGTAGGTAACGTTCTCGGTGAGCCAGCGCGACGCTTTCATTTTGGCGACTTCGGCGCGGAACGTGATGACGCGTCCGCTATCGCGCAGATTTTCGCGTAGGAGGTCGGCCGTCACGTTCATCGCCTCGGCGGTCGTCTCTAGTTCCTTGGTAATTTCGTCATCGGTGGGCTCTAAGTCTTCAGCCTTCACCAATGCGCGCAGCGCCAGGTCAACGCGCACCGCACGCACGGCGTCACCGCGCAACGTTTCGAGCAGTTGATCAGACGTCTGATTCGTTACTTGCAGAAACGTCTCAAGGTTCAGCTTCTGTTGCTCGAGACGATGACCCAAATCGTGGAGACGCTCGTTCGTCTCGTCCTGAACGAGTGCGTCGGGTACCGCGCTCTCGACGACCAGTTCACTCAGCGCCAAGAGTACCGCGTCGCGCTGGGACATCTGCGCTTCGACGATACGCATTCGTCGCATCTGCGTGAGGATCGCGTCGCGCATCTCCTCTTCGCTCGTCCACTCCGTGTTCTCTTGTGCCCACTCGTCACTGAGTTCGGGTAGTTCGCGCTCTTGGACTTTCTTCAGTGTCAACTCGTACGTCGCGACGACGCCCTGGCCAACGGTGCCATTGAGCTTCAGCTCTTCGCCAGCTTTCATCCCGAGAATTAAGTCGTCGACGCCCTCGGTGATCGTGCCCGAACCGACGGTGTACATGAAGTCACTCATGTCGAGCGGTTCGACGTCGGTTGCGATCTGTTGTACGTGCACGTCCATCGTCACCAGGTCACCGGTGACGATTGGACGATCGACGTCGTTGAGGACCGCGTCAGTCTCGCGGAAGCGGTCGATCTGAGCGTCCACTTCTTCGTCGGTGACCACGGGCGAAGGGATGGTGACGCGAAGTTCTCGTTGGCCCCTGATCGAAATCTCGGGTCGCACTTCCACGTCAGCTTCGAAGATCAGGTTCCCGTCGTCCTCGCCAGCCGTGATGTTGATGTCGGGTTGCGCAATAGGGTCAATCAACGTATCGGCGACGGCCTGGGCGTAGAAGTCGGGAATGGCGTCACGAATGGCCTCGTTGCGCAACGCGGCCGGACCGCCTAAATGGGCCATCAGAACGTTCTTGGGTACTTTGCCCTTGCGAAATCCCTTGATGCTGACCTGTTTGGACAGTTTGGTGGCCGCGGTGTCGATGGCTTTGTCCATCTCGGGCTCGTCCACCACAACGGTCAACTTGACGTGATTGTTCTCAAGGGCGGTCGTCGTAGTGCGCATAAGAGACGCCAGCCTACCGGTTCATTTGAGAAGCTCTAAATCATGACGCATAGGCACTCGGCCAGCGACCTCGCGAGCGACTTGTCGCCGCGCACGTCCGTCGCCGACGCGTTGAGAAACGCGTCAGCACTGATTCGCCCCGCCGCCCGACGCCAAAACAGTGCCACGGGCGTCGTTAGTTCGAGGTCCGCAGGTCGCTCAGTTCGCTCAATGGCACTCGCTCGTCCACCTTCGACGCCGAGGAGGATGGTGCGCGCGAGCCGTCCGCTCAAATTAATCTGCACCACCGTGCCTTCGGGAGCGTTCGCTCGCTTGCCCAACACGTAGGGCAACGCCGCTTCGAATCGATTCACGACGATCTCTTCGCCGGGCCCGTGGTCGTCCGAGGGTTCTAAGAGTGCGTCTCGAATGTCTTGGAGATGGATCCAACTATCGAGCACGCGGGTCTCCATGAAACGATGAAACGGGCGCTCGCCCTCGGGACTCCAGCCAACCTTTTCCCACTCTTCGTCACTGAGCGAGCCGAGCCGTCCAAGAGACCGGCGGGTGGTAGTCCAAAAGAGGTCTAAGACGTCGGCGCCGCTGTTCGTGCGATACGCCGCCACGTACGCTTCGTTTATCTCACCGATGGGATTCTTCACGTACTCGGGCCACGGTCCTTCGTGACTCGGTACCGCTTCACCACGGAGCATTAATTCGAATCCAATGAGGTGACTGAGAACGTCGCGCACGGTCCATCCCGGACACGGCGTCATCGCGACGTAAACCTCATCAGATTTAGGGCGAAGGGTGCGCTCGATCGACGTCCAAGTCTGATCGAGTGCGTCAATAATCCACGCGTAGGCCACGTTCCTCCTTCGTTGCGCCACAGCCTACGCAGCGGAACGCGATTCTTCCGCGTCGTTGATTGTGTAACGATAGAGACCTCGGGAAGTAGCGCAGCTTGGTTAGCGCGCCTGGTTTGGGACCAGGAGGCCGCGGGTTCGAATCCCGCCTTCCCGACCGAGTGTCCTGTGTCAAGTCATNGGAGACGCTGTGTCTACCATGTCTTGACACAGGACATCGTGCCCCCGGCAGGAGTCGAACCCGCAACCTGACGGGTAGAAACCGTCTGCTCTATCCAGTTGAGCTACAGGGGCCGCGAAATTAAGCGTAGTGAACCAGTTCTCGCTTCTACGTCAACGCCAAGAATCACTGTGCCCCATTCGGCAAACTCGGGACTAGAGGGCGTACCGCAAATACCCTCCAGCAACGAGATCTGAACCGAACTATCTCCTACGCGCCGACTTCTGGTGGCGTTTCAGTTGACGCTTCATCGGGGTGAGCCGTTGCAACAAGCTTCTGCTGCGCGGGTCTTACCTCCCCTCCACGTCCAGTACCGGAGCTTGTCCCCGGCAGGCCTTGTCGGGCCAGGTTGATGGCCGCGTTGAGGTCGCGACCGAGCGTGAGACCACAGGTCCCACAGTGATACGTCCGTTCGTCAAGGGACAGTGTGGCTTTTACTGTCCCGCATTGACTGCAGGTTTTTGAAGAGGGGTAGAACCGATCGACACGCACCAGGGCAGAGCCGTACCACGTGGTCTTGTACTCGAGTTGTCGTGCGAACTCACCCCAGGCGGCGTCCGAGACGTGCTTGGCGAGAGCGTGGTTCTTCACCATGCCCGCGATATTCAGGTCCTCTAGCACGATGACGTCGTAGTTCTTGGCCAGCATGGTCGTGGTCTCGTGGATGAGATTCTTGCGAGCGTTTCGCACGTCGGTGTGGATATTCTGGATCCGTCCGTTGGCCTTCTTCCACCGCTTCGATGGTGCCACTCCGGGCTGGGGTCCCTGGCGCCGTGAGGCAATGCGCTGGGCGTGGGCCAGTCTCTTCTCGGCCTCTTGAAAATGATGAGGGTTAGCCACCTCCAGGACCCGGTCACCCTCAGGAGAGGCACCCGTGTAGAGGGTCGTTATGCCGACGTCGACGCCGATGATCCTCTCGGGGTCTCGGGTAACGGGAACCTGACGGGTGACATCGACGGTGAACGACACCTGCCATTTATCCGAGCGTGTCGTGACAGTCGCGGCAACGATCTTGCCCGTGCCCCGGGTGAGGTGGCGAAAGAGCTTGCGGGTGGACTCGTAGGTCTTCACCTCGCCGATGCGAGCAATGCGCAGGTGCTGCGAGTCGACGAGTCGGACAGTGGGTCCCATAAACCGCACCGATCCACTTTGCCCCTTGTGCTTGAAGTTTGGGAACTTCGCGCGGCCTTTTCGAAAGTTGGTAAAGGCCTTGCTCAGGCGCTGGGCCGCATCGTTGTAGGTGCTCGATCCGTTTTCGCTCCACCACGGGGCCAGTTCGTCGCGGTGCTCTGCCCACAGATACAAAAGGCCGAAGTGCGAAGTGCTGACCCAGTCGTCCTGGGTAACCTCGATTCCCTCTTCTTTCTTGGCGCGGTTCTCGTCCCAGTTGTCCTTTACCAAAGCGAGCATCGCGTTGTAGGCGAACCGTGATCCGCCTATGTGGCTTTGCAGTGCCGAGATCTGTTCGAGTGTGGGATCCAAGTCGTAGGCGTAGGCCTGGGTGAGCGTGGTGAGAACACACGGAGTTTGCTTGGCCACGTGATGAGTCTCATCACCAGGTGTGACATTCACCGTACGCCATCAGATCCCGAGTTAGCCGGAGGTGCACTGTGCAATACTGGGTGGTCTTGGTGGGCGTAGCTCAGTTGGTTAGAGCGCCAGGTTGTGGTCCTGGAGGCCGCGGGTTCGAACCCCGTCGCTCACCCCAAGAATGAGTGGTGGGCTACCAGAACGTGGCGACCTCGCAATCGCGGATGATCTCCCGCAAATCGCGTGTAGATTTCCCTCTAGCGATCCAATCAGCGTTCGCTACAGGGGGTTCTCATGACCATCGTTCGCGACTCTTTCTATATCAATGGCGAGTGGGTAAAGGCCAGCTCACCCGACACGCTCGACGTCACGACGTCGGGTACGGGCGAGCTCTACGCCACGATTCCAGTTGGCACCGTTGACGAGGCCAATCGCGCCGTCGAAGCCGCGGCCGCGGCCTTTACTGGCTGGTCGAACACCAGTCCCAAAGAGCGCGGCGAATTCTTGCTGCGAATTTCGGAGAAGCTCGCTGAACGTAGTGACGACATCGCGTTGACGATCGCCAACGAAGTAGGCATGCCGCTCATGCTCTCGAAGGGCATTCAGGCGGGACTTCCCACCATGACCTTCGCTGACAACGCCCAGCGCGCCATGGAGTTCGTGTGGGAAGAAGAAGTTGGAAACTCCACGCTCGTTCGAGAGCCCGTCGGCGTTGTCGCGGCGATCACGCCGTGGAACTATCCACTCCACCAGATCGCGAACAAAGTGGCCGCCTCGCTCGCCGCGGGATGCACCGTGGTACTCAAGCCGAGTGAAGTCGCCCCGATCAACGCGTTCCTGCTCGCCGACATCATCCACGAAATCGGTCTGCCTAAGGGCGTCTTCAATATGGTGACGGGCCTCGGTCCGGTCGTTGGCGAGGCGATTGTCGCCCACCCAAAGACCGACATGGTGTCGTTCACCGGTTCGACGCGCGCGGGCAAGCGCGTGATGCAACTCGCCGCCGAGATGGTCAAGCGCGTGTCGCTCGAACTTGGTGGAAAGTCAGCCAATGTCATTCTCGACGACGCGGATCTCGCTAAGGCCGTTAGTGACGGTGTCTTCAAGTGCTACTTGAACTCGGGTCAGACCTGTTCAGCATTGACGCGAATGGTGGTGCCACGATCTCGTCTGAGTGAAGTCGAGGACATTGCGGTGGCGACGGCGGCTGGTTTCATGCCCGCCGATCCCATCACCGGATCAAGTCTCCTGGGTCCATTGGTGAGTGCCGCGCAACAACAGCGCGTGCGCGACTACATCACCAAGGGCATCGACGAAGGGGCACGCATCATCGCCGGCGGTATCACGCCGCCCGAAGGTCTCGAAAAGGGCTATTACGTCACGCCGACGGTGTTCTCAGACGTGCGCAACGACATGACCATTGCCCAAGAGGAAATCTTTGGACCAGTACTGTCGATCATTCCCTACGACACCGAAGAAGAGGCGATCGCCATTGCGAACGACTCGTCGTACGGACTCGCGGGTGGTGTATGGGCCAGTACTGATGAGAAGGCCTTCGAAGTCGCGCGCAAAATTCGCGCGGGACAGGTCGAGATCAACGGCGGCGCGTTCAACGTCTTCGCTCCCTTTGGCGGTTACAAGCAGTCGGGTATCGGTCGTGAACTCGGCAAGTACGGCTTCGAAGAGTTTCTCGAAGTGAAGGCCATTCAACACAATTAATTCACTGAGCGCCGACATCTTGGCGGTATAGACTCATCGGGCGCCGGTAGCTCAATTGGCAGAGCATTTGACTCTTAATCAACAGGTTCCGGGTTCAAGTCCCGGCCGGCGCACCAAGTAAAGTACCTGATAAGAAGTAATTTTGAGGGTTGTTTCTCTCGAATGGTATCACTCGAAAGTGCCAACATCCCTCAAATATCCCTCAATGCCTCCAGTCTCTAATACCCTTGTATTCGTGTCTGGAACCATGCGAGAGAAGTATCCGGGTATTTGGGAAGTGCGTTTTGACGCCGGCGATGACCCGGTAACCGGACGACGTCGCCAGTTGAGTCGGAGCGTAAGAGGTAGCAAACGTGAGGCCCAGAAGGTGCTCAATGCGCTGGTGGCCGAGGCTGACGCCGGGCGCCAGGTAGGAACTTCGGCGACGTTTCGCATTCTTACCGAGCGCTGGCTGAGTATGAACAAGCGAAACCAGAGTCCGACCACCCAGCGGACGTACCGGAACCTCCTTGAGAACCGGGTGTATCCGGCCCTTGGGGATCGACAGGTGAGCAGCATCAAAACGGAGGATCTTGACAACCTCTACGACGGGCTCGTCGAGAGGATAGACCTATCGCACTCGACCGTCCGCCAGATCCACGCCATCATTCGTCGATCGATGCGCCAGGCAGTGCTGTGGGGATGGATCGCTAACAATCCCGCCGTCAATGCGACGCCGCCTCGTCAAAAGAAGGCTGACCTTACGCCTCCAGACCCAGATGAAGTGAGCCAGCTCTTGCGCGCTGCCTATGAACGGGATGAGCAGTTCGGCAATTTCATCCGCGTGGCCGCAACCACCGGTGCCCGCAGGGGTGAGATCTGCGCGCTCTACTGGGACGATCTCGATTTCAAGAATGCAACGCTGACGATCGAAAACTCCATCATCGAAGTGCCCGGAGGGTTGCGCCGGAAGGATACGAAGACTCACGCGAGTCGCAGCATCGCGCTCGGAAAGTCAACGATGGAGGTATTCGAAGCCCAGCGTCGGAACGCTGAGGAACGCGCCGCTTTGGTTGGCGAGAGCGTGCGCGAAGACAGTTACATGTTTTCCCACGAGCCCGATGGTCACAAGCCGTGGACTCCGGGCAACGTGACGCACAAGTTCGCAGAGATAAAGCACGAGCTCGGATACCACAACATGCGCCTGCACGACCTTCGTCACTTCGCAGCGACGGAAATGATGGCTGGAGGACTGCCGGTACGCACCGTGTCAGGGCGACTTGGCCACGCAAATCCGGCGACCACCTTGTCGGTGTACTCCCACTTCGTTAAGGCGAGCGACCAGGAAGCCGCTGGCTTTATGGATGACCGAGTGAGTGTGGCGACATCAGCGCCCGACAAGAAGACGAGTGCGAAGAAGCACCAGCCTTCCAAGAAGAATTCAGCGCGCAGTAAACGTTGAATCAGAGACCGGATTGAACGGCAGTGTCACTCTTTCTCCGGTGTTAATGAAGTGATGGAGATGCGCACGCACGACACGCCAGTGACCGCCGACCTTGATGACCGGCACCGGAAAGTCGCCGCGGTCATGGATCGCCCAGGCAGTCGTACGGTGGATTCCTAGCATCTGCGCCGCATCACCAAGACTGATCATCAAAGACTCGTTGTTGATGTTGGGCTTCTCATCGTCGCGGACATCCGCAACCGTGTTCTTTGCCGCTGACTTGTTCTTCGTTGCCTGTTTCACGGATTCTCCGCCTTCTACTCCGACGCTGGGTGCGACCTCAGACGGCTATGCCGAGAATCCCCGCGGCTTCGGCAAGGCTTATCGTGGCGCGGTTTGCGACTTGGATTGACCGACCCTCGAGCTGTGTCGTGGCACCTCGCGCTTTGGTCAATTCGTTCTCATTCATTCTTCCTCGATTCACTGAAGGTGGGCCGCCTCATCTTCTGGAGCTTCGTCCTTTCGACGCTTCATCGGCGCGAAGATCCGCACTCAACGGTTGTTACTTCCGAGTGACCCAACGCAACGGTCGCAGCTCTCCAACGTTGTCGAGCAATGTCTCTCGCCACGGGGTCATAAATTATTTGCGTCTGGCGCATTCAGGGCCGTTGTCTCAGCGAAGGTCGGCCGTGAATTCACGAAGGAGCGCAGACATGTCGCGCGAGCAGCGGTGCTAGTCAGTAACCACCCAGCCGGACGACGTCTTCGCACGGGCAACGCACTCATGGTCCTTCAGTGCATAGAAAGTGACCACAAGCGGGTCATGCTTTCGACTCATTACCTTGACGCCTACTTCATCTTCTTGGCAATCGTCTTCTTCTTTCCCTCTTTCGTCTTGACGATTTTCTTTTTCGCCTTATTCCCTTCCTTGACGAGGTCTCGCCAGTCCCCCTCGGATACCTCCACGTCGAACATCTTCGCCGCGGCGACGATTCGCTTCCAGGCGTGATCGCGTTCACTATTGCTCACGTCTTTAACTTGATCGAATCTCGCGATGGCGGTGCGAACGTGCGCGACGTCAACGAGGGGTTCTTTCCGGCTCTTTGGGAACGCGAACTTCGAGTCAGGCAGCGTGTTCCGTTCTTTCGCACTCAACGTATCGGAACTCGATTTTGCTTCCTTAGGCGACACTCTCGGACCTCCCTTTGTGCACTCACCGGAACGACTTCATTACCACCTGAGCGACGTCCACGTCTTCGACCTGAAACGCCATCCCCACATATACCAACCTGCTCCATTGACGGCGTAAATGCAAGTTCGGAAGACTTTGAAACTGCCGATTTTTTCTGGTGGAGGTAATCGCAACGGTGGGCGCTGAGGTGTGCGCTGAGGGACTCGAACCCCCGACCTGATGAGTGTAAATGGAAATCGGTCCGTCTTCATAAGTCGTCGATGCTCGCTTTTGTCGATATCTACCGGGTTTTTCGTCGCCCCTTGTCGGTTCTGTCGTGCGCCGTCGGATCTTTGTGAGGGATGTTTTGAGGGATGGCGCGTAGGTGCAAAGGTCCCGTCTACCTCCAAGTACTTCTTCGGTCGACCTGTGATGTCGTCATTCAGAAAGTTCGACGTTCCTCGATGTCGCGCGCAGTTGGATGCCGAATATTTCATCTAGGAATTTGTCTCCGCACTCGGTAACCCGCACAGCCCGAGTTGTCGGTCGACGCTCGAGCGATCCGTTCTCCATGAGTAGGTCAAGGAGCGCTGCTCCGAGCGCGCCGGCGAGGTGGTGGCGACGCTCGGTCCAATCGAGGCACGGTCGCACCATTGGCCGACGTCCCCGGTCCAGACTCTTCAGATCAACTCCGAGGTCGGTGAAGAACGTGAAGCCGGATGGAGACACAACGAGGGTGTTCGTATCGTCGACCAACATTCCGGTATCAACTAAACGATCAAAGAGGTCAACTGCCAGTGCCCCGGCGAGGTGGTCGTAGCACGTTCTGGCCGCCCACAACGCGTTGCGGCGCTGTGCATTACGCAGTGTTGACACTGGTCGAGAGGGGGCGACGGTGAGTAAGACTTCGAGAACGTGCGCAATGGATGGGGTGGCGAGTTGGTAGTAGCGGTGACGACCTTGTCGTTGGACAGTGAGAGCACCTCCTTCGACGAGCCGAGCAAGATGGGGGCTGGCGGCCGAAGCGG
>JGI20177J14857_1000521_pt1 | contig 11560 bp, 10 predicted proteins | sample NGESurdeep072012_6_FD_14857 | JGI IMG/M metagenome (IMG submission 14857) | reverse complement strand
CACGTGAGCTGAAGAAGGCCAAGACCGGCGCCGAGCGCGGACAGTTGCGTGACCTGCGCCGCGCTCTGATCGCGGCGACCACTCTCGCCGGGGATGCCGCCCGAGCCGCGGCGGACGCCGGGGAGTCCTTCGGCTTTGACGAGCAGGAGCACCTGGAGTCCGGCTCCTATGCCCAGGAGCTGTTGGACACAGCAACGGCACAGGACGTGGCGATGTTCGAGGCAGACGAGCGGCTGCTGTGCTACCCCTCGCTGATCAAAGTGCTTCCCGGGGACGCCGCCGTCGAGATCGACAGACGCCGGGAGAAGCGGCTGCGCCCGTCGGTACTGGTCGAACTGCTGGCGACCACGCAGGCACGGCCACCGCGGTTCCGGCCCAAGCCGTTCCTGGACAGCCTTGAGTCGGGGTACGACCTGGCGCGGTCTCAGAAGCAGCATCGCGACGCTGCGGTGGTGCGCCTGGTCGACGTGTGGGGTGTGTTGACGTTGCTGCCTGGCCAGCAGCGCGACTACACCCGCGCGGAGTTCGCTCGCGACCTGTATTTGCTGGACTCCAGTGGAGTCGCGACAGCGAAGTCCGGTCGAGTGCTTCGTTGGCATGCCAGTTCGGGAACCCGCGGCTCAGGCACCCTGGCGACTGTGGCACAGACGGGGCAGCGACAGTTGTACTGGGGAATCTCCTTCACGGACCGCTCATGACCGCCCGGGTCGGACCGGAGGCGGCGGTGCTCGGAGGTGGCTCGATGAGCTCCGGCTCCTACGCGGACTTTCTCGGGGAGGAGTACCTGGCCTCGTACCTGCCGGCCGGCGGAGGGTCGGTGAAGCTCGTGGTGACCGGGGACGCCGATGTCGCCGACGAGTTCACGCGATCTCTGCGTGCCGTGGCGGACCGCGGGCACGCCCTGATGGTGTCGCTGTCCGCCGAGACGACCAGGGTGCACATGGTCGACCAGGTGTTCTTCGCCGTGGCTCGGCAAATCGACTGGGATCAGATCGCAGTGGCCATCGTCAGGACCGCGTATGACGACATCGCCGTTCCCGCCGCCCCCCCGGGCCGGCTGTCCGTGGCCGAGGTCGCAGACGACCACGACCTCGACCCGCGCGAGCTGTACCGCAGCGTACGGCGGCAGCTCGAACACATCCTGCTCGCCGACACCAGCCTGCCCCGCGAGCTGCGCCGGGCGCTGCTGCGGCTGGCTCAAGCGCACCTGGGCGGCGGCGACGTCTATCCCGCCGAGGCCCGGGTCGTTCAGGGCTGGCTCACCGGCGAACGAGTCGGGCTGCGAGAGCTGCGTGAAGTGATGATCTACCAGCGGATTGGCCGTCACAACGCCAGGACGCTACTCACGTCAGTGGGGCGCCTCCTGCAACGCGCCGGCCACCGCGGACTGATCCTGCACTTGGACCTGACGCGGCTAGCCGAGGCGCGCCGCCCTCCGGTGCCCGAGCGCACCGGCATCTACTACAGCAAGGCGGCAGTGCTGGACGCCTACGAGCTGCTGCGCCAGCTGATCGACGCGACAGACGACCTCGTCGGGATGCTGGTCCTGGCCGTGGTGCCACCCGAGCTGGTCAGCGACGAGAGGCGCGGACTGCCCTCGTATGCCGCTCTGCAGCTGCGTGTTGCCGACGAGGTGAGGGATCGCCGCCGTACCAACCCGTTCGCGTCCCTGATCCGTCTCGATGTCCGCCTGGAGGCCGTGCGGTGAACCCGGAATACCAGAGCCCTGAAACACAATGGGACGGCGACCGCCATGACCGACTCGCCCAACGGCGCGCAGTCGAGGCGCTGCGCAGCGGAGTGCCGAACGCGGACGCGGTCATCGCCCTCGGCTCAGGCCAGAGCGATATCGAGGACCGGTTCGCCGAGCTGCTCGGGGACGGCGCCGGGCCTCTCAACGGTCCGGGTGGCGGTCGCGCCTCGATGCTGCTCGGCGCCGGTTTCGGGCAGGGCAAGAGCCACTTGCTCACACATCTCGGCCACCTCGCGACATCCGCCGGCTTCGTGGTCAGCACCGTGGTGATCAGCAAGGAGACCCCGCTGTACGACCCCGCGAAGGTCTTGCGGGCGGCCGTGGAGTCCGCGGTCGGCCCGGACGGCACCCGAGACGTCATCGCCGAGGTTGCGGCACAGCTGGACACGGACAGCCCCGGCTATGCCGAGCTACTGCGGTGGCTGCGAGGACCCGGCCGGGATATGAACGAACGGTTCGAAGCGACCATCCTGCTGCACCAGAGGCTCAGCGGTGACGCGCCCGGCGCGGACGAGGAGTTCCTGGACTCCATCGTCCGATTCTGGTCAGGTGACCCGCTGCTGATGCCAGACCTGCGCCGCCAGCTCAAGGCAGTCGGTGAGGCCAAGACGTTCACCTTCTCCCCGGTCAAGGTCCGGGACCTGGCCCGCCAGCGGCTGCGGTTCCTGCCTAGGCTCCTGCGCGCAGGGGGCCACGCCGGCTGGGTGGTGCTCTTCGACGAGGTCGAGCTGATCGGCCGGTACTCGCTGCTGCAACGTGGTCGGTCCTACGCCGAGCTGGCACGCTGGCTTGACGGGGACCCCGGTGACGAACGGGAACCCCTGGTCACCGTCGCGGCGATCACCGACGACTTCGAGACAGCGGTGCTGTCCGGCAAGAACGACCGCGAGAGCCTGCCGCAGCGACTACGGGACAAGCAGACCGAGGAGTATGCCGAGATGGCAGCCCTCGCGGAGGCAGGGATGCGGCACATCGAGCGTGACCTGCTACCCCTTGTGCCACCCGACGAGACCGAGCTGGGCCGCGCATACCGCACCCTGCAAAAGCTGCACGGGAGCGCCTACGGTTGGGAGCCGCCGGACGTCCCAGGTCTCGAGCAGCTCGGCGCGACGAGGATGCGCCAGTACGTGCGTGCCTGGATCAACGAATGGGATCTCGTCCGTCTTGATCCCAACTACAAACCCATCAGCGACGTGGTCGATGTGCCAAGCGACTACGGAGAGCTCAGGGAGCTGGACGACGGCACGTCCTGATCCCGGCCGGCCGGTGCCTCACAGTTGGCAACGCCTGCTGCAGTTCAGAAGAGTGTCCATGGCGTCCCGTTTTCCAGGTAGGCCCGTCATGACCCGCATCCCTCTCCCATTGCCCAGAACCGTCTGACCGTACGGCTCGGGACGTTCGCGCTGCTCAGAGCCTTGGAACACGCAGGCTAGGCCGGAGCCAGATGTCGAGGGTGTGCGTCCCTGGTGGGCAAGTCCCCCTCCGGACACTCTTCGACGGCTCCGAAGGCTCGCGTCCAGCGTTTTGCTGGACGCGTCCGGTGCCGTGGCTGGTCCGTATCCCACCGACGTCTCCGTGGTGCAAACCCCGGTAGCGCCCGGCACGGTCCGGCTGTGCATCCACCCCGACCTGCGCTTCCTGCTGCCGCGCCGGAACCACGACAGCGGCGAACTCGACCTGCCCCACGACCCGACTGCCACAGGCAGGCGCCAATGTGGACCGCGTTGAAGTCCTTCCAACTGGCCCAGCCCCGCCCGCCTGCTCGAAACTTCCTCCCGATCCTTCGGCTTCCCCTGGCTACTCAAAACCGATATAGGGACGTTCCTGCGTGTGGCCCAGCGAGGTGGCCAACATATTGTTGTTTCGTGTGAGATTCGTCATACCCGCTCACCAAGCTCCGTGAAAGACTCTCCAAGTAAACACTTGACCAACTTCGCACTTTCGGCATTCCAGACATTTCTGACGTATCTGTCATTTGCCACTGTTCCAAGGAGGAGTAGATGCCTGCGCAGACGACGACGTTCGAGCACCTACTGGAGGCTGTGCCTGATGCCTTGGTGGGGATGGACCAGCAGGGCGTGATCCGGTTCGTCAATCGCCAGACCGAGTCGCTGTTCGGCTATGACCGCGACGAACTGATCGGCAAACCCATCGAGACGCTGGTGCCCGAGTCTCTCTGGCAGATCTACACCGAGCACCGCAAGGACTACTTCGCAGATCCCAGGACTCGGTCCAGTGGACTCGATCTGGAGCTGAGCGGACGGCAACAAGATGGCACCGACTTCCCAATCAACATCAGTTTGTCCACCATCGACACCGGGGACGTCTTGTTGGTGATCACCGCGGTGCGCGAGGTGACCCAACAAAAGCAGGCGGTCAAGAACGCCCAGCTCATAGCGGCGATCGTCGAGTATTCGGACGATGCCATCATCGGTGGCTCGATCGACGGCATTATCACCAGCTGGAACCTGGCCGCGGAGAGGATGTACGGCTACTCGAGCAAGGAGGTCATCGGCAAGTCCGGCAGCCTCCTGACTCCCGAAGATCGAGCCGTCGAGATCAAAACGATCCTGGCCAAGATCAAAACCGGAGAGCATGTCGAGGACTTTGAGACCAGGCGCGTCCGAAAGGACGGAACGGTGTTCCCGGTCTCGCTCGCGACCGCGCCGATCCGCGACACTGACGGCGCAGTCGTCGGCGCCTCTGCAGTCCACCGCGACCTGACCGAACAGAAGGGGGCGTTGGCGGTTGCCCAGCGGATGGCGGCGATTGTCGAGTATTCGGACGATGCGATCATCGGCAGGACGCTGGACGGCATCATCACGAGCTGGAACCCAGCCGCGGCCAGGATGTTTGGCTACTCCAGCCAGGAGATCGTCGGCAAGCCCATCAACCTTCTGGTTCCCGAAGATCGAGCTGGCGAGATGATCTCCATCGTGGCCAAGATCAGCGTGGGCCGCCCTGTCGACAACTTTGAGACCATCCGTGTCCGAAAGGACGGAACGGTGTTCCCGGTCTCGCTCACCATCTCGCCGATCCGCGACGCTGGCGGCGCGATCGTCGGCGCCTCCGTGATCGCTCGGGACATGACAGAGCAGAGGAAGGCGTTCGATGCCGCCCAGCGCATGGCTGCCATCGTCGAGGGTTCGGACGATGCCATCATCAGCGGCGCGCTCGACGGCTCTATCTCGAGTTGGAACCCAGCCGCCGAGAAGATGTACGGCTACTACAGTGCGGAGGCCATCGGCAAGCCCGCTGCGTTGCTGACTCCCAAGGATCGAGTAGGCGAAATCGAGGCCGTCCTGGAACAGATCAAGGCCGGCCGGCATGTCGAGCACCTTGAGACCAAGCGTGTCCGAAAGGACGGAAGGGTGTTTCCGGTCTCGCTCACCGTCTCACCGATCCGCGACGTAGACGGCACGGTCGTCGGCACCTCTGTGATCCACCGCGACCTGACCGAACAGAACTGGGCGTTGGCCTCCGCGCAGTGCATGGCGGCGATCGTCGAATATTCCGACGATGCCATCATCAGCAGGACGATCGACGGCATGATCACGAGCTGGAACCCAGCAGCGGAAAAGATGTTCGGCTACACCGGCCAGGAGATCGTCGGCAAGCCCATCGACCTCCTGGTTCCCAAGGACCGCGCCGGTGAGATGATCTCGGTCCTGGCCCAAATCAGCGCGGGCCGGCCCGTTAAGCACCTTGAGACCGAGCGCGTCCGAAAGAACGGAACGGTGTTCCCGGTCTCGCTCACCATCTCACCGATCCGCGCCGAGAACCACGCGGTCGTCGGAGCCTCAGTGATCTGCCGCGACGTGACAGAACTGAAGCATGCAGCTCAGTACGCCCGGAGCTTGATCGAGGCGAGCCTGGACCCACTGGTGACGATCAGCCCCAGCGGCAGGATCACCGACGTCAACGAGGCCACCGTCAAGGCCACTGGTATTCCCCGCAACAAGCTCATCGGGACCGACTTCTCCGGCTACTTCACCGACCCCGACAAGGCCAACAGGCTTTACCGGATGGTGTTCGTGCGCGGGATGGCCGTGGACTACCCGCTGACCCTGCGCCACCTAGACGGCACGCTGACCGAGGTGCTGTACAACGCCTCGGTCTACAGCGACACAGGCGGACGCATGCTCGGCGCGTTCGCCGCAGCCCGCGACGTGACCAGACAGATGCAGGCGAACAGGGCGGCCGACGAGCAGCGAGCCGGGGAGCTGGAGCGGCTGGCCGAGCTTGAGCGGTTCCAGCGGTTGGCTGTCGGGCGTGAGCTAACGACGATCGAGCTAAAGAAGGAGATCGAGCTACTCACGAAGTTCGGCCCGGCCAGCAGAGGCGATCCCGGTTCCCAGCCCTGAGACGTGAGTGCAGCGGACACCGGCCGCAGGGTGGCGGTTCGGTCGCTGAGCGGACCCGCGAGTACGCCAACGCGTTGCCGGCTGGCACTCACAGCGGCGATGGTGTCCTCAGGCAGCAACCGACCGGTGTATGTGAGGACCTTGCCGACGGGGCACACCTTCGATCCGCCCTTGGGCAGCTCTAGCGGACGGCCCCTGGATCGACATCGGCCGGATCATGGCCGAGATCCGCGAAGGCGACACGCACCCGGCCGACGCCCGCCGGTACCACGTTAACCAGCCCGCGCCTGCCGACGACGCGTGGCTGCGCGCGCACTTGTGGCTGGCGCGCCGCGACAAGTCCACACGCATCGAGGACGGCGACACCATCGTGCTCGGGTTCCACGCCTTCACGCGGTTCAAGGTCGTTGGAATGTACGCCGATCCCACATATGGGAAGCCGCGTGACCGGCGGAAGCAGGCGTACGCCCGCAAGCTCAGGGTCACCGCTGGCGCTCATCCGATGCAGCGGGCAACGTCGCGCGCCAGCGCAGTGGACAAGGCCGCGGCATCGTTTGAGGAGGCCGTCCTGAACGGCGACCTGAGCCATGACTGTGGCGCCAGGCTCACCGAGCGTGCCCGCCCGCGGGCAAGAGTGCAGGCCGCGGGCGTGTCATCCTGCTGGACTGACTACCTGCGTGTCATCGTCCTGTCATGACTACGTCACACGAGTACGGCTGGAGCGACGACCAACCATGCCCGCCCTGGTGCGTCACGGGCAACGGGCATCTTCAGCACAGGATGCTGCACCGGATGGATGACTTCTGGCACGAGGGGCCAGAGGTGATCGTGGCGACCCAGTACAGCGACCACAACTGCATCCCGCTCAAGATGCATGTTCGGCTCGATCAGCGAGAGCAGGTCAACGAGCGAGGGCACTTCCGGCACCCGATCCGCGTCGATTGTCAGAATTACAGCCTGAGTCCAGCTCAGGCCCGCGAACTCGCGACCGTGCTACTCCAGATGGCTGGCGAGGCCGAGCAGGCAGCGAACTAGACACGACGGCGCAGACGGCACCCCACGGGTTCAAGCTGCGCATAAGCGGCCGCCGGCCCCGAGTCGGCGACCGGCAGGTTCCCATACCCTCGACCGGTGGCTACGTAGCCACTCGATGGAGCCACTGAGCACGGGAGAATCGGGTTCAAGCCCCCATCCGGACACTTCTCTTGATGTCAAGATACCCCCTGAGCAACACAAACGTGGTTCTGGCCTATCCATTTAACCGGAGTAGCCTGGGCGGGTGGATGCTCCTCGTGCTGGCGTGCGGTACCCGAGGTCGACGGGCGAGGTCCAAGCCTGGTTCCGGACCGATGCCGACTGTCTCGATTATCTGGAGTGGCTGCGCTGGCCTGCGGGTTTCTCGTCTCCAACTCGCCGTCGACCACGACCCCGTGCGCTACCGCGACCTGATCGCCCAACCGCAACCAGAACAGACGCCCCGCAAGCCCCCAGGAGTCCGCAGCGATCCGCCGACCCTGGAACGCCCACCCGCAGGAAGACCCTGGCGAGCCTCCGACTAGCGCTACTCCGGTTAATTAGATAGGCCAGACGTGGTTTATGAGCGTGGCGCAATCCGCGATCCTGGCTGCCACACCGGCTGCGGTTCGCAGGTCGCTCCCTATCGACGAACCATGGCTGGACATGTTCCGGTCTCTGCATGAGCGGGGTCTTCTGGGCGGGCCGCCGGATCTGCTCGACATTCTCCCGACCCAGCCCAGTTGACCAGACACGTCAAGCACGATCCTCGCCCCATTCGCATGCAAGATCTGCCGCCGACGGTACTGCGGCATTGTGAGCCGCTGAAGCCGCGAGTCGGTCCTTTTCGTGGTTATCCACAAGTCCCACGGCCGACACGAACAGCTCGATCACGTGGATCTTCTGGAGATGTCCGAAGCCGCGTTCTCGCGCAGGGCTCGCAGGCGCAAGGTCCAGACACCTGGCGTGCCGGCACCAATGGGCCGGCCATCGACACTGGTGATGGGCAGTATGCCGGCCACTGAACTGGCGAGGAAGGCCTCGTCGGCAGCGAAGAGATCGTTCGGGGTCAGGTGGTCCTGACGAACAGCTAGCCCCAGCCCGGGCCCGCCCGAGGAAATGACCCACTCGCGGGTCGTGCTGACAAGGATGCCGCAGTCCAGCGACGGCGTCGCGAGCCCCACCCCCTCGACCAAGAAGAGGCTGGCTGAAGTCGCCTCGGCCAGGTGCCCGTCAGTGGTCAGGAACAAAGCGTCATCGGCACCCCGCTGGTGGGACTCGAGCTGCGCGTAGACGAACTCGGCCCTACTGGTCGTCTTAACCGTTGCCAGCGGGCTGGCCGGGTCACGCCGCACCTGCGAGATGGCCAAGCGGAGACCTCGACCGAGCAGTTCTGGTGGCGGCGGATCGACCCGCCAGACCTGGACGACCAGGTTCGGCCTGACGTCAGCAGGCGGGAGGAGGGCGCGCCCGTCGACGGCCCCGCGGCTCACCGTGACCCGGACCGCGACCTGGGTATCGGGGCCGTCCAGCCGGTTTGCCCTACAGAGGTCCGCTATTGCCTGTCCCAGGCGGCGCTCAAGGTCATCCGGGAGAGGCATGGCCAGCACCGCGGCCGAGGCCTGAAGTCGGCTGACGTGAAGCGGAAGCTCCAGGACCCGTCCGCCGACCACCAGGATCGTCTCGAAGATCCCGTCGCCGACCTGGAAGCCGCGGTCGGTGACGGTGAGTAAGGCTCTTTCTGCCGGCTCTAGCCTTCCGTTGATCCAGACCGTGCTACGCCGGTTCATGCCGCCACCTGCCATATAGCCCGCTCGCGCTCGCCAGTGATGACACGGTCGTATCCCCCGAGGCACCGGTCGGACTCGGGATCCCCGGTGTCGACCTGATAGCTCAGCTGCTGACTGCCACACCCGAAGATGGCCCCTCCTCGCTGAGCGTTGCAGGATTTGACGATGCTGCCGTATGGCGGGCAGGGCCCGTCTTTCGCACTGGAGCGACCGAAGCGCAAGGGCGGCCAGATCGGCCGCCTTCCATAAGCCGCCCATCCCCAAGCATGCGGCCAGGACAAGAGCTTGGCAGACCCCGGTCGTTTGCTTCGAAATCAAGGGACATGATCGAACCGTAGGTGATCTGCCGCTCCGGCGGGAGCGCTACGGATCCCATTCCCCAACTTGAACCACCAGACGGTCGTGCTCAACCCGAGCCGGACCCCCCAAAAGCCTTGGGCTTGCGCAGTGGACCGTCAATGCCTGAACCGCGCTGATGGCCACGATCCATGCCCCCCCACTGCGGGCAGTCCATACGGCCGACGGCCTCCATCAATCCCCTCTCGACACCGATGGTGTTGAGTGCTTGTGCAGGTTGCCAGGGCGCGCTTGGTCATAGCCTTAATAAGGCCCCTTGAAGGTGCCTCAATCTGCGAGTTCGGCTTGTCGACTCAACGAACCGAGAGGATCCGAAGGTGGGGTCCGCTGACCTCGCCGGCTGAACCACCCGCACGAAGCAACGCCCCCATCTTGCGGCTGGGGGCGCTGTTGTCTGTGTTTTCGGTTGGCCGCGTTTGCCCTCGGTCAACATGCTCCTGATAGTCGAGGAGGCTCATCCTGACGGTCGGGGTCTAGCCGTTCGAGTATGGCCATGACCTCGGCGTCGGTTCCTGTGCAGCCGACGCGTTGCTCTGCGCGTTGCTGCTCGGCAAGGTGGCTGGAGTAGTCGATGAGCTTCTGCTTCCGGTCCCTGTCCAGCATGGCGAAGATGTCGAGGATTTCGGTGAAGAAGTTCTTCGTGCCCATACCCTGGATCGCGTCCTTGTGCACAATTGACGCCACGTTCTCTTCGCGCCGGATGCTGACGAAATGCGCGGTTGCGCCGCGTTCCTGGTTCTGAAGCTCCGTCTGGAACTTGAAGAATCGTGAAGGCATTGGATCCACCTCAGGATTTGAAATCTTTCGGACAGGACCTACCGCTTGGCTACCTTCAAGCATCCATCTGACGGTTTAGCGCAGCAATAGCCACTTGGTCCGTTCTCATCGGAAAAAGGATGAGGAAGGACTACCCGAAAGGACTAGTGACAACGCGTTCGAGCGATGGGTCGGGGCGATCGTTCGATCGAGGACCGCTAGAACCCAAGGATCCCTCGCGTGATCCCGACCAACCGCTGAGCCACCGTGCGTTGACCGCAACGTCCTCGTCACTGCTCGTTACCTCGTCGAAAGGTGCCGTGGCTCAATGCCGTGATCTACACACAGCCCCTCCAAAGAGACCAGAACCGCCGCTGGATGAGCCTGAAACCTGATGTGGTCATGCGGCTGCGTGTTTCGCGTTCAGAACCCTTGCCGAGCAGTGCGTGAGCCGGCCACGACGACCGCACAAAGTATGCGAGCGACTCGCGCAGCTGGTGGGCTTGAAAGCCGGCTCCGGTGTGTTCAGGTTGGCGAAGACCGAGGCATGACGGTCTACGTCCGCGCTACCGGCCCGCTGGACGCTGACGAACGGGTAGCTTCGGCATGAAGGTGGGTTTCCTGGGAACCTGTTCACACCCAGCCCACGAACCGGGGCGTTCGGTGCGAGCCGATGGAGCGTGTCAACCTGACCACTTGCTGACGGTCCAACGGCACACGGAAGTAGGGCAGGAATGGCATGGCCCTCAGCAACCCCTTTGCGGTCGGCAACGTCCTCATAGCCATGGCGGCGGTCGGCTTTTGGGGCTACTGCCTGTTCGACCTGGCCAAGTCGGATGAATGGGAAGTCCGCACGTTCTCCAAGCCCGTGTGGGTGGCGCTCTTGGTCTTCACCAACATCCTCGGCGCGCTCATGTGGTTCGCTGTAGGCCGACCTCGACGGCCGTAGCTCTGCAAGCAGGAGACCAAGAACGTCACACTCACACTCCCCGCGGCCCACCTGACCTGAGACCGCCGCCCTCGAATCCGCCCTAGAACCCAAGCGGCGCCAGGGGGTCAGTTTTCGATCGGCGTTGACACTGCCCCATCTTCGAGTTCCAGTTCGATGCTGTGCGCTCAGGCTGAGACCAGCATGGAACTGGGCACGAAGGGCGGGAAAGGCGGCGGGTGGCCGCGATCGAGGGTGTACGGGACCGCGGTCGAATCAACAGTCCACTCGATCTGCGAGTCCTTGCCCAGGACCGTGGCCCGCATCTCCCTCCGGACGTTTTGTGGGCCTCTGAACCGGAGTTGTCCGCGGCCATCAATGACATTGGCCACGAAGGAAACGAGCCCTGTGATGAGACTCAGACCTCCTCAAGTAGGGACGAGGTGGTTGTTGAAACTTATGCCTGTGCGAGCTGGTAGGTCAGTGGCCGGGGTCGGTGGGCATGACCGTTGGGGTGGCGTTGAGTTCTTCGGTGAGGAGCTGGAGGGCGCGGGCGACTCGTGGGCGCTCGGGCCGGTCGAGGGTGATGGTGATCGCG
>JGI20177J14857_1000520_pt1 | contig 11572 bp, 10 predicted proteins | sample NGESurdeep072012_6_FD_14857 | JGI IMG/M metagenome (IMG submission 14857) | reverse complement strand
AGGGCCAGTTCTAAGTGATTCGGCTCTCGACCAAGGACTTGACAGATGTCGTTGAACTCATCGTCGCTCAACCCGAGGGCTCGATGGAGGCTCGGGGCGGCGCTACTCACCACACCAAACTACCGGCCGACGTAGTTAAGTTAATCCGTCGTTTCACGCCGCGACGTGGGCAGCGACGAAACTCTCCAACAACACGCGACCGTCGGCACTGCCGAGCAAGGTCGACATCGCACGCTCGGGATGGGGCATGAGACCGACGACGTTTCCTCGCTCGTTGGCGACGCCCGCTATGTCACCGCGCGAACCGTTCGGGTTCTCCTTGTAGCGAAGAACGATCTGGTCGTTGTCACTCAGCGCTTTATACGTCGCGTCGTCACAGGTGTACGAACCAGAGAAGTGGTTGATCGGTATGACGAGCTCTTGGCCAATCGTGGCGCTCGAAGTAAGTACCGACGATGTTGACGTTACGACGAGCGTCGTTGGCTGACAGAGAAAAGTAAGCCCGATGTTTTTTTGCAACGCGCCGGGCAACAGGCCTGCTTCGGTGAGTACTTGAAACCCGTTGCAGATGCCGAGCACCGGACCGCCGTCATTGGCGAAGCGAGTGACCGCCTCCATCACGGGCGAGAACCTGGCCAACGCACCCGGGCGAAGGTAGTCCCCGTGCGCGAAACCTCCGGGCAAAATTATTCCGTCATAGTCAGAGAGGTCGGTCTCTGAGTGCCACACCAGTTTCGCGCTGGCGCCGAGGGCGTCAATCGCCGCGGCGGCGTCATACTCACAGTTCGACCCGGGAAACACCACGACGCCGACGCGATTCACGGCGGCACCACCTCACCCAGACGCGCCGACGCGTCCTCAATGACGGGATTGGAGAGTAACCGCTCGGCCAGTGACGTTGCCTTTACGAGCGCTGCGTCTGCACTATCGGCGTCAATCGTCATGCGAAACGACTTACCGGCTTTAACGTTCGAAACACCGCTAAAACCCAGTGCTGGTAAGGCTCGCTCGATCGTGGCGCCTTCTGGATCAGCGATGCCTTGACGAAGCGTGACGTCCACGATTACGAAGTACTCCACTACTACTTACCGTACCAGTCACTGAGTNGTTGTCCGGTCACGCGCTCGTACGCAGCGACGTAGCGCGACGACGTTTCAAAGACAATCTCATCNGGGACACGNGGCGGNGGTGGCGTGCGATCCCACGCTTCCCTCGTCAACCAATCTCGAAACGGTTGTTTGTCGAATGAAGGTGGCACCTCGCCCGCGCGCACTTGATCGGCGGGCCAGATACGTGACGAGTCGGGGGTAAGCACCTCATCACAGACCACGAGTTCGCCCTCAATCTCGCCCAATTCGAACTTCGTGTCGGCGAGCACGAGACCAACGTCAGCGAGTTTCGCCGCCGCTCGAGAAAACAAGTCCAGACAGAGCGACATCGCCTCTTCCAAACGTGCGTCGCCGACGATGCCCGCCGCCGTCGTGAGATCGATATTGAGATCGTGACCAGACGCGGCTTTCGTCGATGGCGTAAAGATCGGATTCACGAAGGCGTCAGTGAGACGCATCCCCGAAGGCACCGATATCCCGTGTACGGTTCCCTTTTCGACGTACTCATCGAACGCTTGACCCGCCAGACGGGCGCGCACAATGCACTCAAGGGGCAGCATCGTGGCTCGGCGAACCAACATGGTGCGCCCGTGCAACGCGTCGTCGTCGCGAAATCCCTCCACGAATCCATTGACGACCTCGGGGTCACACGACACGAGAGCGCTTCGGATCTCGCTCGCGAACTCTTGAGTCCAGTAGTGGGTCAGTCCGGTGAGCACGCGACCCTTTTGAGGAACTGGCTCGTTCATCACGACGTCGTAGGCACTCATACGATCCGAGGCGACCATCAATAGGTGCTCACCGTCGACCTCGTAAAGATCGCGAACCTTGCCCGAATAGAGATGCTTTAGACCGAGGTCGCTCACGCGCGCCACGTCAGGGCGTCCAAGAAACGGCCACGGTGCACCAAGAGTCGATCGAGATCGAACGCGCGCTGCAGCGCTTCGTTGCTCAACTTGACGTCGTCGTCACTTTCGATCACGTCGCGAAAGTTGCGCCGCTCTTCGATTGAGGTTCTTGCCGCCGCCTGCACCACGCGATACGCGTCGTCTCGCGCGATGCCGGATTCGACGAGAGCGAGGAGCACTGATTGGGAGAAGACCAAACCAAGCGATCCCTCGGTCAAGTTGTGCAGCGCGCGCTCGGGGTGCAGCACCAGGCCGTCGGCGAGCCACGTGGCCTTACGCAACATGTACACGGTCAGTTGCAACGCGTCGGGCAAAATGACGCGCTCAACGCTCGAGTGCGAGATGTCACGTTCGTGCCAGAGAGCGACGTCCTCGAGACCAGCCTGGAGATACCCGCGCAGTACACGAGCGAGGCCGCTCAAGCGTTCGGCCACGACCGGATTACGCTTGTGGGGCATCGCGGAAGACCCCTTCTGACCAGGCGCGAAGGGCTCTTCGACCTCGCCCACTTCACTGCGCGCGAGGTGGCGAACCTCGAGAGAGAACTGCTCGATGGAGGTGCCAATGGCGGCGCACGCGTAGAGAACTTCCGCGTGACGATCGCGCGCGATCACTTGAGTGGCTGGCACCGGCGTGAGACCCATGTGAGCACAGACGTACGCCTCCACCGCGGGGTCGACATTAGAAAACGTACCAACAGCCCCGCTCAACTTGCCCACGGAAATCCCAGCGCGAGCGTGCGTAGCGCGCTCAACATCACGTTGTACTTGGAGTGCGAAGAGAGAGAACTTCGCGCCGAACGTCGTAGGTTCGGCGTGCATGCCGTGCGTTCTGCCAACAATGGGAATGTCCGCGCTCTCGACCGCCCGACGCGTCAGCGCGTCACGCAGCGCGATCGTCTCTGTGATCACGATGTCCATCGCGACACTCAACGTGGAACAGAGCGCCGTGTCCACGACGTCAGACGAGGTGAGTCCGTAGTGGATCCACGCAGCTTCTGGCATGCCCACGCGGTCTTGCACAACGTCGACGAATGCCGCGGTGTCGTGGTTCGTGATCTCTTCGCGCTGGTTGACGTCCGTAACGAACGCTGCGTCAACAACCGGGCGGCGTGCGCGGAGCGCCTTGGCGTCCTTGGGCGGCACGACACCTTGCTCGACGAGCGCTTCCGCGCAGAGCAGTTCGACCTCGAGCATGGTGTCAAAGCGATGCTCGTCGGTGAAGAGCGCCGCGACGTCTTTCGGTGCGTACCTCGGAATCACTGTTCTCCTCTTGTCGCGCTGTACGCAATGTCGCTGCGACGAACGCTTCCCCTAAAGTTTACGAGAGACGCGCCGTGATACGCACGACGACGAGCCTGCGCCACGGTGTCGCCAAGACCAGTCACGGCCAGGGCGCGCCCGCCGTTAGTGACAAATCTGCCGTCGTCGTCGAGCTTGGTGCCGGCGTGAAAGATAATGACGTTCTCATCGCGCTCTAGAAGTTGACCATCAGGCCCGAGTCCGTCAATAACGTCGCCCGTGGTCGGACTCGAGGGATAGCCCTCCGAGGCCAGAATGACCGTCACCGCGGCGCCCGACGCTTGAAGCGCGGCCCCTTCCAAGCGACCTTGGCTGGCTCGAAGCAGCACGTCATAGAGGTCTTCGCCGTAGAGCGGCGCCAGGACCTGCGCTTCTGGGTCGCCGAAGCGAACGTTGTACTCGAGCAACTTCGTGCCCTTCGCACTCACCATGAGTCCGGCGTAGAGAACCCCGCGATAGTCGATGCCGCGTCGCAGTAGTTCGGCCACCGTTGGCGCAATCACCTGACGCGAGATCTCCTTGAGCTGTTCTGCCGACATGGCCATTGGCGCGTACGCACCCATGCCGCCGGTGTTGGGGCCTTCATCGTTGTCGCCCACACGTTTGAAGTCCTGGGAGGGAACGAGCGTGACGACGCTGACCCCATCACAGATAACGAAGAGCGAACACTCCTCACCGTCAAGCCCCTCTTCGATAATTACTGTCGTGCCCGCGTCGCCAAAGGCCGCGCCGCTCAGCTTCTCTCGCACGTCGGCGCGCGCTTCGTCGATGTTGTTGGTGACGAGTACGCCCTTACCCGCCGCGAGACCGTCGGTCTTGATGACGTACGGCGCGCTCATCGTCGCTAAGAACGCAAACGCCGGCTCCTCCTCGCTAAAGACGCCGTACGCCGCGGACGGCACGCCGGCGGCATTGAGGAAGTCCTTCATGAAGGCTTTCGAGCCTTCGAGTTGCGCACCATCCGCGCCAGGTCCAAAGACCGTCTTGCCTTGGGCGCGAAGCTGATCGGCGAGCCCGTCCACGACGGGCTGGTCCGGACCAATGACGAAGAGATCCGCTTCGAGCTCGAGCGCGGACGTGGTGACACAGTTGAGACCGTGCGCCGCCATACCAGCGTTGCCGGGCGTCACGAGAATCTCGGCACTTTTGGCGAGTGCCCAAGCCAACGCGTGCTCGCGGGCCCCGGAGCCAACGACGACGCATCGACTCACGAGGGGCGCACGAACTGCTCTCGGCCAGGGCCGACACTCACCACCGAGATAGGCACGCCGATCGTCTCTTCTAAAAACTTGACGTAACGCTGCGCGGCACTAGGTAGTTGGTCGTACAGCGTCGCCGAGGTGATGTCGCTCTTCCAACCGGGCAACGTCTCGTAGATCGGCGTGACTTCGTGAAGTACTGACTGGTGGTAGGGAGGGTGGTCGTAACGAACTCCGCCGGCTTCGTACCCCACGCAGACTTTGATCTCCTCGAGCGTGTCGAGGACGTCGAGTTTGGTCAACACAATCTCACTCAGTGAGTTGAGGCGGGCAGCTTGGCGCGCCATTACGGCGTCGAACCAGCCGACGCGTCGACGACGCCCGGTGTTGGTACCGAACTCGTGACCTCGTTCAACGAGCAATGCGCCAAGATCGCCATCGAGTTCGGTGGGAAATGGCCCCGCGCCCACGCGCGTCACGTAGGCCTTGGCGATGCCGACCACGTCGGTGATGTCGCGTGGTCCGAGTCCCGATCCGGTGCACGCGCCGCCGGCGATGGGGTTCGACGACGTGACGAAGGGATAGGTGCCGTGGTCGAGGTCGAGAAACGTGGCTTGCGCACTCTCGAGGAGAATCTTCTGACCCTTGGCGAGCGCGTCGTGCACGATCGCGACGGTGTCGCCGATCATGGGCGCGATCCGTGGCGCTATCTCGTCGAGGTACTTCGATGCAATGTCGCTCGCGCTAAGTGCCGGTCGGTTATAGATCTTGGTGAGGATCAGATTCTTCTCGTGCAAAACCAACGCAAGCTTCTCGCGAAAGATCTTGGAATCAAGGAGGTCCTGTACGCGTAGCCCGACACGCGACGATTTGTCGGCGTAGGCGGGACCGATGCCGCGCTTCGTAGTACCGAGCGCATTCTTACCCAAAAAGCGTTCGGTCAGACGATCAAGTTCCTGGTGGTAGGGCATGATGAGGTGCGCGTTGCCTGACACGACGAGTCGCGACGGGTCGACCCCTCTCGCGCTGAGCGCGTCGTATTCGGCGAGCAGTACCGCGGGATCGACGACGACGCCGTTGCCAATCACCGGCGTGATGTGGGGATAGAGCACGCCCGAGGGCACGAGTTGGAGCGCAAAGGCTTCACCGTTGACGACAATGCGGTGTCCGGCGTTGTGACCACCTTGGTAGCGCACGACCATATCCATGTCGCGAGCTAAGAGGTCGACAGTGCGACCTTTGCCTTCGTCCCCCCACTGGGTTCCGACTACCACAGTTGCGGGCACTTGATTCCTCCGAGACGGCCTCGTTGCACGTAAAGCCTACCGTAGGGAAAATGTCGTTCCGTCGCCTAACGAAAGGTGATGGCCTCGCCGACGACGTCGACGGTGATTGTGTCGCCGTCTTTGAAGTCGCCTTTAAGAACTGCGAGCGCGAGCGGATCCTCGAGTCGTCTTTGTATCACACGCTTCAACGGACGCGCGCCGTAGACCGGGTCGTACCCCTCTTTAGCGAGGAAACTCGACGCTTCGGGCGTGACGTCGAGCACGAGTCGGCGCTCGGCGAGGCGACCGCGTAGTCGACCAAGCTGTATACCCACGATGATCGCGAGATCGCTCTCGTCGAGCGAGCGAAAGCGGATGATGTCATCAACTCGATTGATGAACTCTGGGCGAAAGAACTCTTCGGGATTACCCACAAGGTTGCTCGTCATGATGAAGATCGCGTTCGTGAAGTCGACGGTACGTCCCTGACCGTCGGTGAGTCGCCCGTCGTCGAGTACCTGCAATAAGAGGTTGTAGACGTCAGGATGGGCCTTTTCGATCTCGTCCAACAGCACGACCGCGTACGGACGGCGACGTATCGCTTCGGTAAGCTGACCACCCTCTTCGTAGCCCACGTACCCCGGCGGCGCTCCAATAAGTCGACTGACGGCAAACTTCTCCATGTACTCACTCATGTCGAGTCGAACCATGGCTTTGTCGTCGTCGAAGAGATACTCGGCGAGCGCCCGTGCCAGTTCGGTCTTTCCAACACCCGTGGGTCCGAGGAACAGGAACGAGCCAATAGGACGATTAGGGTCCGACAGTCCCGCGCGAGATCGCCGAATGGCGTTGGCGACCGCGGTGACGGCCTCGTCTTGGCCAACGACGCGCGTGTGCAGCAATTCCTCCATGCGCACTAACTTGTCGACCTCACCCTCGAGCAGTTTCGACACCGGTACACCCGTCCATCGACTGACCACTTGAGCAATGTCCTCGGCGTCCACTTCTTCTTTCAAGAACGCACCGTTGGCTTGTAGTTCGTCGAGTTCGCGGGTCGCCGCGTCAATCGTTCGCTCGAGCTCGGGAATGGTGCCGTAGCGCAGCGCGGCCGCCCCGTTGAGATCGCCTTGGCGCTCGAGGCGATCGGCCTCGCCACGACGATCCTCGTACTCTTGCTTGGCCGTTTGAATCTTTTGAATCGCGTGCTTCTCCGCCTGCCAGCGCGCGGCGAGTTCGTCGGACTGTTCCTTCAGTTCGGCGTACTCCTCTTCCAACGCGGCGCGTCGATCGATCGAGCCCCCGTCGGTTTCGTTCTCTAGTGCGACCCGCTCGATGTCGAGTTGGCGCAGACGACGAATGACCACGTCGAGTTCGGTGGGCATCGAGTCAATCTCGATGCGCAGTTTCGACGCGGCCTCATCCATCAGGTCGATGGCCTTATCGGGGAGGAATCGATTGGCCACGTAGCGCTTCGACAACGTCGCCGCGGCGACGAGCGCGGCGTCTTGAATGCGAACGCCGTGGTGCACTTCGTAGCGTTCCTTTAGCCCTCGAAGAATCGCGATCGTGTCCTGCACTGAAGGTTCGCCAACGTAGACCTGTTGGAACCGTCGCTCGAGAGCCGCGTCCTTTTCGACGTACTGGCGATACTCGTCGAGGGTCGTGGCGCCAATGAGTCGCAACTCCCCTCTGGCGAGCAAGGGCTTGATCATGTTGCTCGCGTCCATCGCGCCTTCACTCGCGCCAGCACCCACGATGGTGTGCAGTTCGTCAATAAAGGTGATGACCTCGCCATGGGCGTCTTGGATCTCCTTCAGTACTGACTTCAAGCGCTCTTCGAACTCACCGCGATACTTCGCACCCGCCACCATTGATCCAAGGTCGAGCGCGATGAGACGTCGGTCGCGAAGTGACTCGGGAACGTCACCTTCAATAATGCGTAGCGCCAAGCCCTCGACAATGGCCGTCTTGCCCACGCCGGGTTCGCCGATCAAGACGGGATTATTTTTCGTTCGACGNGACAANACCTGNATGACGCGACGAATCTCGTCNTCGCGACCTATGACCGGATCNAACTTGCCCGCGCGCGCGAGGGCCGTCAAGTCGCGACCATACTTCTCCAACGACTGAAAGGTCTCTTCGGGGTTCTCTGAGGTGATGCGCGCCGAGCCGCGAATACCGCGCAGCGCTTTGAGCAACTCCTCGCGTGTCGTGCCGAGTTCTTTCGCCGAAGTTACGAGCACGTGATCCACCGAGAGGTACTCGTCGCCCAGATCTTGGCGCAACTCGTCGGCTTCTTCGAGCGCTCGACGCGCGTCGGGTGAGAGACCGGGTTGCGTGCCGCCAACGGCGCGCGGTTCGCGCGCTACCTTCTCGTTGAGCGACGCGCTGATGGCTACCGGGTCGAGCCCGGCCGCGACCAACAACGGCCTCGCGGTGCCGTCGGCTTGATTGAGTAAGGCCAACAACAAATGCGCGGGCGTGACGTAGGGATTGCCCACCGAGGCGGCCTGGGTCGTGGCGCCCTGGAACGCTTCGCGGGTCTTAACGGTCCAGCGTTGTGGATCGAGTGTCATGAACGGCTTCCTCTCTTGCGAGGTTGCGGTTCGACGATGATCGCAAGCGTGTTCTGCACGGGCACCAAGTCGCGTCGATACTGGCGATGCGTCTGTTCGAGTGCAGTGCGCGCTTGGTCGGCGAGAACACCGAGTTCGCTACGTAGTGCCGCGATCTGACCTTCGAGATCCATAAGACGTTTCACGCCCTCTAAGTTCACGCCTTCGTTGGTCAGTTCTTGAATTCGGCGCAACGCGACGAGGTCATCATCCGAGAATCGCCGTGATCCGCCACTCGTGCGTTTGGGGTTCAACAGGCCACTTCGCTCGTAGTTGCGAAGCGTCTGGGGGTGGACGCCGGCGATTTCGGCGAAGACCGAGATTACGTACACGGCTTGGAGGGGAGGGCGTTCAGTCATTCGCTGCTTCTTCGCTCAAAGCCGAGGAGAGTTGCTCGACCAGTGCGCGTTGTTGCTTAGTGAGCTTCTTTGGCACCGAGACACTGACGGTGACTAACAGATCGCCCGACGCGTGTTTGCCACTCGCGGGAACGCCTCGTCCCTTCACGCGCATGGTGGTGCCCGGTTGGGTTCCCGCAGGGATCTTCAGCGTGACGGGCTCGTCCAATGTCGGTACTTCAACGGTCGTGCCGAGGATGGCTTGGGTGAGTGGGACCTTCACCGTCGTCGTGACGTGACGTCCTCTTCGATCAAACCTGGCGTCGGACGCGACGTGCACGTCAACAAAGAGATCACCGGCGGGTCCACCTTGCGAGCCGGGATTGCCCTTTCCCTTTAGGCGAATTCGTTGCGAGTCGACGACGCCAGCTGGAAGACGCACGTTGACGCGCCGCGACGAGGGTTCACGACCCGTGCCATGACACGTTGGACAGGGCGACGCAAAACGGCCACCGCGGCCTTGACAGATGGGACAGACACTCGACATTGCGAATGGTCCTTGATCGTCGTTGATCACTCCTCGACCGTGACAACGCTCGCAGGTAACAAACTCACTGCCCGGCGCGCCGCCGGTTCCCTTACAAGTGTGGCAAGCCTCGTTGCTCGGCAACGACACCGTCGTCGTCACGCCCTTGACGGCGTCACGGAAACTGAGGTGTAACGCCGTTTCGAGATCGGCGCCGCGCTGAGGGCGTTGACGACGTGATCCGCCAAAGAGGCCACCGAAGATGTCGCCTAAGTCGGTGAAGTCGCCCGTTTGAAAGTTGAAGCCACCGGCTCCTTGACCGCCGACTCCGCTGGCCGCGGGACCGAGGCGGCGAACCTCGTCGTACTCTTTGCGCTTGACGTCGTCCCCGAGCACGTCGTACGCGCCAGAGATTCCTTTGAACTTTTCTTCCGAACCGGGATTGCTATCGGGGTGGTACTGCTTAGCGAGTTTTCGATACGCGCGTGTAATCTCTTTGTCAGTCGCACTCGACGTGAGACCAAGCACTTTGTAGTAGTCCTTGTCGAACCACTCGCGTTCGGCCATTACGACCTACTATCCCCTGACCTTGACCATCGCGGGGCGCAACACGGCGCCCTTCCACAGGTATCCAGCACGAAGTACTTCATCGACGAGAGGCCCCGTGGAGCTTTCGTCGCCTTCGACGTGCGCGACGGCATCGTGGACTTGGGGATCGAAGGGGACGTCAATGCTGTCCACTCGCTCCAACCCTTCACGTTGGAGCACGTCGAGCATGAGTCCTCGGGCTTGGCTGAGCGCTTCTGATTCAGGACTCGAGGTGAGCGCGAAGTGCGCCTGGGCTAGATCGAAGGCGTCCAAAACGGGAAGCATCTTGGCGACAATTTCTCCGGACGCGCGGATAGCCGCGTCGTCCGACGAGCGCGACACGCGCTTTCGGTAGTTCTCGAAGTCAGCTTGGAGGCGTTGTAACGCGTCGAGGTACTCGTCGCGTTGGCGTTCGCTTTCGCTGCGATTATCGAACGCCTCGGTGGCGTCGTCACTCGACGACGCCACCGATTCGTTCTCTACGACGTTGTCGCTCACGCTTCGTCAACAATCTCCGCGTCGACGATGTCGTCATCGTCGCCGGCCGGTACCGCTGGCTCATTGGCGTTGGACTTCGCGGCCTCTTCGTAGAGGCGCGTACTAAAGCTCTGGCTCGCCGAGAGCAACTTGTCCGTCGCTGACTTGATCGCCTCGATGTCGGTGCCCGCAATAGCTTCTTTAAGTGAAGCGAGTACGCCTTCGACGTCATCGCGCTCGTTGCCTTGGAACGACTCCGCTTGGTCCTTCAACAACTTCTCGGTTTGGTACACGAGACCGTCGGCGTTGTTACGCACTTCGGCTTCGGCCCTTCTAGTACGGTCCTCTTCGGCGTGCGCCTCCGCGTCTCGAACCATTCGGTCGATCTCGTCCTTGGACAACGACGAACCGCCGGTAATGGTCATCGACTGGGTCGCGCCCGTCGCTTGGTCCTTCGCCGAGACGTGGACAATACCGTTCGCGTCAATGTCGAAGGTGACCTCAATCTGGGGCACGCCTCGCGGCGCCGGTGGGATACCCACCAGCTGGAACTTGCCCAGTGTCTGGTTATAGGACGCCATCTCACGCTCACCTTGTAAGACGTGCACTTCGACCGAGGGCTGATTGTCGTCGGCCGTCGTGAAGGTCTGTGACTTCTTCGTAGGAATCGTGGTGTTGCGCTCAATGATTCTGGTCATCACGCCACCCTTGGTCTCGATACCGAGCGACAGGGGCGTCACGTCGAGGAGCAGAATGTCCTTCACGTCACCCTTCAACACGCCCGCCTGAACGGCGGCGCCAATGGCGACGACTTCGTCAGGGTTCACGCTCTTGTTGGGCTCTTTGCCGGTTACTTTGAGGACCAATTCTTGGACCGCAGGTATACGTGTCGAACCACCGACCATGATGACGTGATCGATCTTGTCCAGCGTGAGTCCCGCGTCCTTGATGGCCTGGTCGAAAGGCTTGCGACAGCGCTCGACGAGATCAGCCGTGAGTTCATTGAACTTCGAGCGAGTGAGTTTCAGGTCCAAGTGCTTCGGACCATCGGCGGTCGCGGTAATAAAGGGCAGGTTGATCTGGGTCTCTTGTACGGCGGAGAGTTCGATCTTCGCCTTCTCCGCGGCTTCCTTCAAGCGTTGCACCGCCATCTTGTCCTGCGATAAGTCGACGCCTTCGGTGTCCTTGAAGGTCTTGACGAGCCACGCCATGACGGCGTCGTCCCAGTCGTCGCCACCGAGGTGGG
>JGI20177J14857_1000503_pt1 | contig 11748 bp, 8 predicted proteins | sample NGESurdeep072012_6_FD_14857 | JGI IMG/M metagenome (IMG submission 14857) | reverse complement strand
TACCAGCCAGGCCTGGAACATGGCGTTCTGCTTCTACCAGTCGCTGCGCACGGTGCCGGTAGAGCTGGTGGAGGCCTCGCGCACGTTCCGGCTTTCGCCCTGGATGAATTTCTGGCGCGTCGAGGCGCCGTTCGCCATGCCGCAGCTGATCTGGAACATGATGATGTCGATGTCGGGGAGCTGGTTCTTCGTGGTCGCGTCCGAAGCGATCAGCGTCGGCAACACTACCGTCACGCTGCCCGGCGTCGGCTCTTACATCGCACTGGCGATCGCGCAGAAGAATCTCGTGGCCGTCGGCTGGGCGATCGGGACGATGCTGGTGGTCATCCTGCTCTACGATCAATTGTTGTTTCGCCCGCTGGTGGCTTGGGCGGATCGATTTCGCTTCGAGCAGCAGGCCGGCGTATTGCCGCCGCGGTCGTGGGTGCTCGACGTGCTGCGCCGCTCCCGCGTGGCCGCATTATTGACCGATCGGCTGTCCAGACTGTGGCGGCGGACTTATCAGTGGCCGCTGCTTCGCCTTCGCTCCGGACCGGCGGGCGAGTCATCCGGCAAGCGGAGACGCTGGGGTGACCGCCTGTGGAGCGGCCTGGTCGCCGCTTTGGCGGCGGTCGCGCTGTGGCGCGTGGCGACTTTCATCTTCGCCAATATTTCACCGCCGGAAGCGATCAAGGCGATGGCGCTCGGCCTTGCCACGCTGAGCCGGGTGATCGTTCTCATCGCGATCGCCACAGTAATCTGGGTGCCGATCGGCGTTGTGGTGGGAATGCGCCCGCGGGTGGCACAAATCATCCAACCGGTGGCGCAATTCCTGGCGGCGTTTCCCGCCAACGTGCTGTTTCCCATTGCGGTATCGGCCATCGTCGTGCTGCGCCTTGATCCCAATATCTGGCTCAGCCCGCTGATGATTCTGGGCACGCAGTGGTACATCCTGTTCAACGTGGTGGCCGGCGCATCGGCGATCCCGTCCGAAATGCGCGACATCGGCGCCAATCTGCAGGTCCATGGCTGGCTGTGGTGGAAAAAGATCGCGCTGCCCGCCGTGTTTCCCTATTACGTCACCGGTGCCATCACCGCGTCCGGCGGCTCCTGGAACGCGAGCATCGTCGCCGAAGTGGCGAGCTGGGGCGACACGCGGTTGCAGGCAAGCGGGCTCGGCGCCTATATCGCGCAGGCAACCGAAGCGGGCGACTTGCCCCGCATCGTGCTCGGGATTGCCGTGATGAGCTTGTTCGTGGTCATTATCAATCGGGCGTTCTGGCGGCCGCTTTATTGGTACGCCGAGCGAAAATTCCGGCTCGGATGACAGGGCGATGTCAATGAACGACGCATTGCTGCAAATCCAATCCGTCCGCCAGGCTTTTCCCAAGCCGGATGGCGAAGACATGCTCGTGCTCGACGACATCAATTTCTCGCTGGCGGATGGACAAATCGTCGGCTTGCTCGGCCGCTCCGGCTCCGGAAAATCCACCATGTTGCGGCTGATCGCCGGCTTGGCGCCGCCGACCGCGGGCAGCATTCTCTATCATGGTCAGCCGGTGGTGGGGCCGGCGCCCGGCATCGCGATGGTATTCCAGACATTCGCGTTGTTTCCCTGGCTGACCGTTCTGGAGAACGTGCAGCTCGGCTTGGAAGCGCTCGGCCTGCCGGAGGCGGAGATTCGCCAGCGTGCGCTGGCCGGCATCGATCTGATCGGCTTAGACGGCTACGAGTCGGCCTATCCGCGCGAGTTGTCCGGCGGCATGCGCCAGCGGGTGGGCTTCGCCCGCGCGCTCGTCGTGCATCCCAACATATTGCTGATGGACGAGCCGTTCTCGGCGCTCGACGTGCTGACGGCGGAAACCCTGCGCACCGACTTCCTCGATCTTTGGATCGAGGGCAAGCTGCCGATCAAGGGCGTGATCCTGGTGACCCACAACATCGAAGAAGCGGTGCTGATGTGCGACCGCATTCTCGTGTTCTCGAGAAGCCCGGCCCATATCATCGACGACATCAATGTCGACATGCCGCAGCCGCGCAGCCGGCTGGAGCCTGCGTTCCGCGATCTGGTCGAGCGCATCTACGTTGCCATGACCGCGCGCGCGGTTGCGCCGCCGCCGCGCGTCGCGCCGGATCGCTTCCCTGGCATGGGCATCGATATGGAGCTGCCGCGGGCGTCCGCCAATTTGCTCGCGGGCCTGATCGAGGCGGTGGCCGGCGCGCCCTACAACGGCAAAGCCGACCTTCCGGTGATCGCGAGCGCGTTGCAGATGGAGGTGGACGATCTGTTTCCGGTCGCCGAAGCGCTGCAGCTCTTGCGCTTCGCGGAGATCGAAGGCGGCGACATCCGGTTGACCGATAGCGGCAAGCAGTTCGCGGAAGCCGGCGTCGACGATCGCAAGAAGCTGTTCCAGCGCCAGCTGCTGGACCATGTTCCGCTGGCCACGCATATCCGGCGCGTGCTGCAGGAGCGCGCCAATCACGCGGCGCCGAGGAGCCGGTTCCTCGATGAGCTCGAGGACCACATGACCTCGGAATCCGCCCAGCGCACATTGCGCTCGGTGGTCGCATGGGCGCGTTTCGCGGAAGCCTTCGCTTACGATGCCCGCTCAGAGACCTTCAGCCTCGATAACCCGACTTGAAGAAAGCCTAACTCAGCGGAACCGCTGCGGCGGCAAGCCCGGTTTGCCGCCTGGCGGGGCGCCGAACGAGGTCGTATCGAGCGGTTTCTTCAGTAGGCTCGAGCGCAGCGCCTCGCCGCGCGGCGAGGGCGGGACCGGCATCGGCATCGCCGGCGCCGCCGGCTGCAACGGCGCGGCATCGAGCGGCGAATTGTAGTCGGCGAATTCGTCGTCGCCGCCGCGATGGCTCATGCTGGCGCTGCGCCAGCGCTCGATCACCGTGGAGAGCAGATCGCGGCTGATATTGGTACCAGCATCGGAGCGGGTGTTGCCCGAGGCCTCGCTGTTCGGCCGCAGCTCCGGCGGCAAATGCTTGAAGCGCATGCGCGTCGGCAACGCCACGCCGGGGCCGAAGGTGAACACCTCGCGGGTGCCGAGCGACGGGATGAACGACAGCAGATTCAACGCCGCGTCGGACACCGCCGAGCGGATCAGGCTTTGGTCGCGGTCGTTCGACAGCCGCATGACGAAGAGCGTGGAACACTGCGAGATGATGGTGGAGTCAATCTCGGCCGGACGCTGCGTCACCAGGCCGAGGAACACGCCGTATTTGCGGCCTTCCTTGGCGATGCGTGAGAGCGCGCGCTTGGTCGGGCCGAAACCGATATGCTTGGCGGACGGCGCATAGCGGTGCGCTTCCTCGCACACGAACAGCAGCGGGGCGACGCCGTCGCTCCACAGCCCGAAGTCGAAGGCCATGCGGCAGAGCACCGACACCACCGAGTCGACCACCTCGGCCGGGAAACCGGCGAGCTGCATGATGGTCATCGGTTTGCCTTCCGGCGGCAGCCGGAACAGAGAGCCAAGAATTTCGGCCATGGTGTCGCCGCCGATATTGGCGTTCTCGAACATGAAGGCGTAGCGCGGATGATTGCGGAAGGTCTCAATGCGTCCGATCAGCTTGTGATAGACCATGCGCGAGTTGCGGTTTTCCAGCTTGCCCATGCGCTCATCGAGCAGGTTGATCAGGTCCTCGATGCGGTAGGGCACCGGCGTGTCGGCGGTGAAGCCGGTGTCACGCGGATTGCGCTTCTTGGCTAGCGGGTGCTCGTTGTTGACGCGGTATTGCAGATAGGCCGACTTCGCCAGCGGAATCACTTCGGAGAGGATCTCGACTTCCTCCTCGATGCCGGGCCGGCCGCCGAAAAAGGCGTCGACCGTTTCCTCGAAATTGAACAGCCAGAACGGTAGCCGCAAGTTGCGCGGGGTCAGCACCTGCGCCTTGTCGCCGAAACAGCGGCCATATTCGTTGTGCGGATCGACTAGGAAGATGCGCAGGTTCGGCCGCGTATCAAGAATCTTCTGCAGAATAATGGCGACGCCGCTCGACTTGCCGACGCCGGTGGCGCCGACGATGGCGAAATGCCGGCTCACCAGTTGGTCGATGTCGATGTGCACGCCGATATTGGTGTTCTGCTGCAGGTCGCCGACATGGGCATGGTCGTNATCGGCGCCGCCGTAGACCAGCCGCAATTCATTATCGCTGAGCAGCAGCGCGCCGTCNCCGATGTTCGGATACTCCATGACGCCGCGCTGGAAGCATGCCGCGCCGGCNTCGCCGGAACGAATCTCGCCGACCAGATCGAGGCGCGCGACTTTGCGGAACNTCTGTCCGCCGGCCGGCGCCAGCATCGCCTGCTCGCCGATATCGGTGACCAGCCCGATGATCACGGNTTTGCCGGCCACCATGCCCATGAATTTTCCGACTGTGGGATGTTCGCCGCCNGCGTTGCGCGCGTTGAGCTCGACGGTGGCCTGCGAACCGGAGACGGCCACCACGCGGCCGATCAAATCGGTTTCGGCGCGTGCCGGCGTATGGGCATGATGGGCATTATGATGCGCGGTTGACGTGTCCATGATCACCCCGGCGCGGCATTGTTTTGCAGTTCTTGCGTGACCGCCGCGCTGTCATCGAAATATCACAGGGCGATGCCCGTTCAGTTAATGCGCCGGCTATGCGAGCGGCGGCGCGCGACTATGCTTAATCAATGGTGGTCGTAGTGATGACGGTAACAATTACTCAACCATGATTTTGGTGCGCGGGCCGACGCGCGCGAGCAACCGGCGCAGCGAAGTCATAGTGAGCGCCACGCAGCCGGCGGTCGGCGCAAAGCCCGGCCGCGCCACATGGATGAACACGGCGCTGCCACGCCCGGCCACGCGCGGGCGCGTGTTGTGGTCGATCTCGATGATGAAGTCGTAGAGATGGTCCTGGCGCGCGAGCCGGTCGGCCTTGGCGCGGGGCGGCAGCTTGACCGGCCGATTGTAATGACGGTCAAGGGGTCCTCGCACCAGCCGTCGTCGGCGCCGATGCGCCGCACCGGCAATAGTGTCGCGGGGCGCGGATGCCGGTCGGCGCGCCACCACAACCGTGTGAGCCGGAAGGTGCCGCGCGGGGTCGCGCCGTCGCCTTCGCGTTTGTTGGCCTTGATGCCGGCGCGGCCGAGCGCCACCGGCAACGCCAGCGGCCCAGCTTGCAGCACGCCGCGCGCCGGCTGCGCCGGTTTGCGCCGCACAGCCAGCCGCCGCAACGAAGTTTCGCGTTTTGCCCGCGGCACGATCCAAAACCCCCGAATCCAGGCGAAATACCAGTTCACGCTTGCTCTTTTAGCTCTGAATGCTCTACTTCGCGAATATTCCTGTAGCGGGGCCTTTGAGTGATGCCCAACAGACGGACCATCCTGATCGTGGACGACGATGCCGAACTGCGCGAGGCGCTGGTCGAGCAATTGGCGCTGCATGAGGAGTTCGACGCCATCGCGGTCGACAGCGGCACCAAGGGTGTGCAGGCGGCCAAGGGCGGCCAGATCGACCTGGTGCTCATGGATGTGGGGCTGCCCGACGTGGACGGCCGCGAGGCGGTGCGTATCCTGCGCAAGAACGGCTTCAAGGCGCCGATCATCATGCTGACCGGCCACGACACCGACAGCGACACCATCCTGGGGCTGGAATCCGGCGCCAACGATTACGTCAGCAAGCCGTTCCGTTTTGCCGTGCTGCTGGCGCGCATCCGCGCGCAACTGCGGCAACACGAGGCGAGCGAGGACGCCGTATTCACCATCGGGCCCTACACGTTCCGCCCGAGCTCGAAGCTGCTGCTCAGCCCGAAGGGCAGCAAGGTGCGCTTGACCGAAAAGGAAACCGCCATCCTGCGCTATCTCTATCGCGCCGCGCAGAAGCCGGTATCGCGCGAGACGCTGTTGCAGGAAGTCTGGGGCTATAATTCCGGCGTCACCACCCACACGCTGGAGACGCACATCTACCGGCTGCGGCAGAAGGTCGAGAAGGACGCCGCCGCGCCGTCGATCCTGGTGACGGAAGCCGGCGGCTACAAGCTGGTGCCGTAGCGCATGATCCCAAAAAGTGAGAACCGATTTTCGTAAAGATCATGCGCAAAAAATAAGAACATAAGCCATGTCCCTCGAACACGACATCACCTTCTTCGAGCAGGTGCCCACCTTCGCGGTGCTCGGCAAGCCGGCGCTGCGCATCCTCGCGATCGGCGCGGAAACCCGCCACCTGCAAAGCGGCGCGGTGCTGTTCTACGCCGGCGAGCTCGCTGATGGCGGCTATGTCGTGCAGGAAGGCTCGCTGCTGCTGGAGCCGAACTCGCCGCTCGAAGGCGAGCAATTCACCGCCGGCCCCGGCTCGCTGGTGGGCGAGCTGGCGCTGCTCACCGACACAGTATGCGCGGCAACCGCGATCGCGAAAGGGCCGACGGTGGTGATCCGCATTTCGCGCAGTCTGTTCCGCAAGATGCTGGAAGGCTACCCGGCCGCCGCCCAGAATTTGCGCGACATGGTGGCCGAGCGCGTCGACGGCTGGACGCGCGAGCTCGGCGGTGTGAAGCAGGCGATGGATAGGGGCGGCGAGTCGCGCTAACTCCGCCGTCATTCCGGGGCGCCGCGAAGCGGCGAACCCGGAATCCAGATGCATACATGGAGTCCGCTTCTGGATTCCGGGTTCGCGCCTTCGGCGCGCCCCGGAATGACGGTTAGATTTCCACCGTCGCCGTCACCGGCACGTGGTCGGAGGGGCGCGCCGCGCCGCGATAGTCCTTGGCGATTTTAATTTTCGAGACGCGGTCGGCCAGCGCATCCGAGGTCCAGATGTGATCGAGTCGGCGGCCGCGGTCGGCCTCGCGCCAGTTATCCATCGCGCGATAGCTCCACCAAGTGTAGAGCTTGGTCGGCTCCGGCGTGAGCACGCGCATGCTGTCGATCCAATTGCCGGCGCTGCGCGCAAGGTTGAGCTTCTCGCATTCGATCGGCGTGTGCGAGACCACCTTGATCATCTGCTTGTGGCTCCATACGTCGTGCTCGAGCGGCGCCACATTGAGATCGCCCACCAGAATGGCGCGCTCGGCTTTCGCCGGACGCAAGTTCGGATGCGCGCGCATCTCGTCCAGAAACGAAAGCTTATGCTGGAATTTCGGATTGATCTCGGGATCCGGCTCGTCGCCGCCCGCCGGCACGTAGAAATTATGCAGCGTGATTGGATCGCGCAACGCTGCGCGCTCGCCCAGCGTCACCGCGACATGGCGGCAGTCGGTCTTGCCGCAGAAGCTCTGCACGTCGACGCGCTCGAACGGCAGGCGCGAGAGCACGGCGACGCCGTGATAGCCCTTCTGCCCGTTGAGCGCGGCGTGCTCGTAGCCGAGCCGCTGAAAGCGCTTGAGCGGAAAGGCGTCGTCCGGGCATTTCGTTTCTTGCAGGCAGAGCACGTCGGGGCGGGCNCTCTTAAGAAACTTGGCGACCAGGTCGATGCGCAGGCGGACGGAATTGATGTTCCAGGTGGTGATCTTGAGGGGCATGGGAGCAACATACTCACCTGTCATGCCTCGCGAAAGCGGGGCATCCAGTATCTACAGATTGTCCAGTGATTACTGGATCGCTCGCTTTCGCGGGCGATGACGACCATCAGTTGTGATAATTCGTGTAGTCGATCTTGAACATGTCGGGATTCGGCCGCTTGCTGGTGTCGAGATTGTACACCGCCACGGTGGTGTCGTAGCCCTGCGGGTCGGTCACCGTCCACTGCTTGAGCTGCATGTCCTTGGCGTTGAACATGATCATCAGCCGGCTGGTGCCGACGACGCCGTTCTTTTCCTCGACCACCACGGTGANGAACACGTCGTCGGCGTAGACCGCCACCAGGCTGGTGTCTTTCGTCAGATCGACATGGTCGGCGAGCAGGAAGCGCAGCGGCGTCTGCGACAGCGGATAGACATCCTGCGTCGCCAGATTGCGGTCGCGCACCACCACCGACTGGCCGTCGGCGATCAGTTCGATCGGGCTCGGGTCGTCATATTCGAAACGCACCTTGCCGGGCTTGGAAATATAGAACGTGCCTTGGGTGCGGCGGCCGTCGGGGCCGACCTGGACGAATTTGCCCGACAAGATATGCATGGTGGAAAGATAATTGTTCACCCGCTCGATGATGCCGCGCTGCTCGGGGCTGAGCGCGGCGGTGGAGGTGGACCGACCCAGCAAGGCGGCGAACGGATTGGAGACCGGATTGGGCGCCTGCGTCTGCGGCGCTTGTGCCTGCGGCGCTTGGGCGCGGGCGCCGAGCGCAGCGCTGGGCACCGCGGGCCTGGCCGGCGCCGCGATCGAGCCGGTGGGGTGGGCGTTGATGGCTGGGCGCGGTGTCGGGAGCGGGACGCTTTGGGCCAGCGCCGGGGCGGCCGTCAGGCAAATCAACAAGGATGCGAACAATGCCGCTATCGCCAATTCGTGGCCGGTTCGCGCTTCAAGGTATCGCGCCATCACGGTCTCCGAGCTTTGCTGGTGCATGGTCTATTCCGAAAACCGGTACCCACTTTTCGGGACCATGCGCTCGCGCCCTGCTTTGAGTTCAATTCCTTTATGGGCCGGCTGTGGCTATTTCGCGGCCCCAATTATGCTTACTTGCTTGCGCATGAGCTGGTCCGAAAACCGGTGTCCACTTTTCGGGATCATGCGCTGATTCGGACTTAATCGCGATAATACTGTTTCTTATGCCCTGTCCGGAATGACGAGGTTCAAAAGCGATCGTCGGCCGGATTTTCCGGGATCAGAATCTCGCGTTTTCCGGCGTGGTTGGGTTGGCCGATGATGCCTTCCTGTTCCATGCGCTCCATGAGCGAAGCGGCGCGGTTGTATCCGATTTGCAGCCGGCGCTGGATATAGGAGGTGGAGGCCTTGCGGTCGCGTTTTACGACGGCGACCGCCTGGCTGTAGAGGTCGCCGCCTTCGGCCAGCCCCATGCCGGTGGCATCGAACACCGCGCCATCCTCGCCCTCTTCCGGATCGCCGGCGGTCACCTCGTCGAGATATTCCGGATGTCCTTGCGACTTCAGGTGGCGAACGACTTTCTCCACCTCGTCGTCCGACACGAACGGGCCGTGCACGCGGCTGATGCGGCCGCCCCCGGCCATGTAGAGCATGTCGCCCTGGCCGAGCAGTTGTTCGGCGCCCTGCTCGCCCAGAATGGTGCGGCTGTCGATCTTGGAGGTGACCTGGAACGAGATGCGGGTCGGGAAGTTCGCCTTGATGGTGCCGGTGATCACGTCCACCGACGGGCGTTGCGTCGCCAGGATGACGTGGATGCCGGCGGCGCGCGCCATCTGCGCCAGGCGCTGGATGGCGCCTTCGATGTCCTTGCCGGCGACCATCATCAGGTCGGCCATCTCGTCCACGATCACCACCAGATAGGGCAGCGGGTCGAGCTCGAGCTCTTCCTTCTCGTAGATCGCCTCGCCGGTTTCCTTGTCGTAGCCGGTGTGCACCGTGCGGTGAAGCGTCTCGCCTTTGGCCTTGGCTTCCGCGAGGCGCGCATTGTAGCCGTCGACGTTGCGCACGCCGAGCTTGGACATGCGCTTGTAGCGTTCCTCCATCTCGCGCACCGCCCATTTGAGCGCGACCACCGCCTTCTTCGGATCGGTGACCACCGGCGTGAGCAGATGCGGGATGCCGTCATAGACGGAGAGTTCGAGCATCTTGGGATCGACCATGATCAGCCGGCACTGGTCGGGGCGCAGCCGGTAGACCAGCGACAGGATCATGGTGTTGATGGCGACCGATTTGCCGGAGCCGGTGGTGCCGGCGATCAGCAGATGCGGCATGCGCGCCAGATCGACGATCACCGACCCGCCGCCAATGGTCTTGCCGAGACAGAGCGGCAGCTTGGCGGCGCTTTCGTTGTAGTCACTGCCGGAAAGCAATTCGCGCAAGTAAACCTTCTCGCGCGTGGGATTGGGCAGCTCGATGCCGATGGCGTTGCGGCCGGAAACCACAGCGACGCGNGCCGATACCGCGCTCATCGAGCGGGCGATGTCGTCGGNNAGCCCGATCACGCGCGACGACTTGATGCCGGGCGCCGGCTCNAGNTCGTACAGCGTCACCACCGGGCCGGGATGCGCATTGATGATCTCGCCGCGCACGCCGAAATCGCCGAGCACGCTTTCGAGCGCCACGGCGTTGGCGTCGATGAGTTCTTTCGACAGCGTGGTGCGCTCGGAGACGCGCTGCGCGGTCAAGAGATTGAGCGAGGGCAGCACATAGCCGTTGACGGAGCGGCGCACAGGCACGCGCGGCGCGGCGCGGCGGCGCGGGGCGGGCTGCGCGTCGTCCTCGTCCTCCTCGCCGGCGAAGGCCGCTTCGGCCGGCATGGCCACGCGGCCATAGGCGTCGAAACGCGGCTCCTGCCGCGGGCCGCTTGCGGCCGGCAAGTTACCCAACTTGGCGGCGGGCAGCGGCCTGCGCGGCGTCCGGCGCAACAGCCGGCCGGCGCGCGCCTTCCAGCTCAGCAGCGCGTGCGCGATCATNCCGAGCCAGGCCGAGGCGCGATCGCCCTCGTCTTCATCGATGTCATCGTCGGCGTCGCGGGCGAGCGTCCGCTCGGCGCGCCGCCTCCAGCCGATGCCGGCGGCGAATGCGACCGTCACCGCGGTGGCGATGGCGAGCAAAACGGACGCGATGAACAGCGCCATGCCGGTCAGCGGGGCGCCGAAAACCCTCGCCGGCGCGTGCAGCAGCGCGTCGCCGAAGACGCCGCCGAGGCCCGTCGGTAGCGGCCAGGAGCCGACGCGCGGCAGCGTGGAGACGAAGGCGGCGGCGAAGAAGGTGGCGAGGATCCACAGCAGGCCGCGCCATTTCTCGCCGACCGGCCGGTGTGCCAGCAGCCGCCAGCCGAGCAGCATTTCCGGCAGCAGCAGCATGATGGCGGCCAGGCCGAGCAGCTGCATCGCCAGATCGGAGAAAATCGCGCCCGGGAAGCCGAGCAGATTATGCACCGGCGTCTGCGTGGCGTGGCTGAGCGAAGGGTCCTGCACCGACCAGGTGGCGAGCGCGATGGCCGCCAGCAGTGCCAGCGTGATCAACGCCAGGCCGGCGATTTCGCTCAGGCGCCGCCGCAGGATCTCGCGGAAATGCTCGGAGACGAAAGCGATGGCATCGAGGCTGCGATCGATCGCGGGCATGTTGCCTTACCTCAAACAAGCACCGCGACGAGGCGATGCAGCGCCTCCGCCGTGGTCGCCTTGTCTTGAACCATGGCGACGCGGATGTAGTCCGCGCCGGGATTGCTGCCGTCGGCTTGCTCGCGTGCGAGATAGCGGCCGGGCACGACGCGCACGCCGGCCTCCTGCCACAGCCGCTTGGTCACGATCTCGCTGCCGCCGTAGGCCGATACGTCGAGCCAGAGAAAAAATCCGCCGGCCGGACGCTTGTAGCCGTAGCGGTCGCCGATGATCTGGTCGGCGAGATCGAACTTGGCCGAATAGAGTTTACGATTTTCCCGCACATGCGCCTCGTCGCCATAGGCGGCGACAGCGACATATTGCGCCGGTCCCGGCACCTGCGGCGCCGCGATATTGCGCAGCTCGAGAAAGGCCGACAGAAAGCGGCGGTCGCCGGCGGCAAAGCCGACGCGCAGGCCGGGCAGGCTCGAGCGCTTGGACAGCGAGTGGAACACCACGGCATTGGCGAAGTCGGGCCCGGAGGCTTCCAGCATGCCGGCAGGCTGATGCTCGCTGTAGATCTCGCAATAGCATTCGTCGGCGAACACCAGGAAGCCGAAGCGGCGGGCGAGGCCTGCGAGTCTGTCG
>JGI20177J14857_1000499_pt1 | contig 11767 bp, 9 predicted proteins | sample NGESurdeep072012_6_FD_14857 | JGI IMG/M metagenome (IMG submission 14857) | reverse complement strand
CTGCGCCAACGCCGTCGCCTTCACTCTCGGTCACGACCGAGCAGCCGCGGTCCGGGTCGTAGCCGACGTTGATCACGCGGTCCAATCCTTCGCGCACCGGCTCGATGTGCGTGATCAGGATCACCTGCTCGAAGCGGTCCTGGAGCCCGCGCAGCAGCTCGACGACGTTGACGCGCCGCGCTTCGTCGAGCGACCCGAAGATCTCGTCGAGAATGAGCAGCGAGAAGCTCTGCCCCGCGCGTTCGGCGATCATCTGCGAGATCGCGAGGCGCAGCACCAGGTTGGCGAGATCCTCCTCGCCCCCCGACAGAACCGGCTTGGGAATTCCATCCTCGAGAATAATGACGTTGTACTGATCGTCCAGCTCCATCTCGGTGTAGCGCGCATCAGTGAGCTCGCTCAGGAACGCGCTCGCCAGCTCCGACAGCTCGGGACGGAGCTGGAAGTTCAGATCGGTGCGAAGGTCCGAGAAGGCGCGGTCCAGCTCGTCATGCATTCGGCGGTCGGTCTGGAGCACATCGAGCTCGGCGACTTTTTTCTTCAATTCCTCGGCCGCTTCCTGGGCCGCCGCCAGAGCGGCGGTCGCGCCCGACACCTGCTCCTGCGCGCGGGCGGCCGCAACCTTCGATTCCTGCAGCTCCACGCGCACGCGGTTGAATTCCGCTTTCAGATCGTTGAAATCCTTTTCGGCGAAGGAGATCTGAGCGCGTCTTGTGCGGAGAGTGCCGAGCGTCGACTGCACGCGCATGACTTCCTGCGCGATGCGGGCCTGCTCGAGCTTGAGCTGCGGCTCGCGATCGAGCATCGCCTGAAACCGGCCGGCCTCCGCTTCCAGCGGAGTCAGCCGATCGACCTCCACGATCACCTCGGAGTGCCGGGCGGGATCGTAGCCCGGCGGAATGCGCGAGATGTCGCGCTTCATCTGAACCTCGCGCTGCTGCTTCGCCGCGATGTCGCGCACGATCGTCCCGAGCTCCAGCACCGCGAGCTGCACCTTCGCGAGCCTGCGCTCGAGGGTGCCCACCTCCAGCATCAGCGCGCGCCGCTTCTCATCGAGCTGCTGGACATCTTCGGGCATCTGCTCCAGCTGCTCGACGCGCGCCTTGTAGTAGCTCCCGTCGACGTTCACTGTCTCGATCAGCTCGTCGAGATGCTCGACCACCGTGTGGAGACTTCCACCCAGCGGGCGGCTGCAGGTCGGACACTCGCCATCTTCGCCGAGCGCGACAACGCGATCGCGCTGGTACTTGACCTCGGAATACTGCTGCCTCAGCGCCTCGCGCTTCGTCTGCGCTTCCTGCCGATCCCGCACCCATTCCGTTCGGCGCGCTTCGAGCAGCCCCTGAGCGTCCTCGAGCTCGGAGCGCTTCGTCTCCAGCTCGAGCGTCGCTTCCTCTTCCAGTCCTGGTGCGCGCTCAATCCGGGCGTGACGCTCCTCGAGCCGCGCAATCTCCTCGCCCAACGCGGCTTCCGCTTCGAGCAGCGTCTTCCGCCGGCCGTCCTCGCGATAAAGAGTATTGAGCGCCTGGAGCTCGACATTGAGCGCGAAGAGCGGCTCGACCGCGTCGCGCAGAGTGGCGAGTTGAAAGCGCGCGGCCTGAACCCCCTCGAGCTCGCGCGCAATGCGCTCGGCGTCGCGCCGGAGTGCTGCTTCTTTTTCTTCCGCAACTGTGATCTGGGTGAGCAGCTGCGCCGATTGCTCGCGCTGGCGCTGCACCATTTCCCATCTAGGCTCGATTGCCATCATCTCGCGCTGGCGCACCGCTCCACGATGCGCCGCATGGTGCGCGCGCCCTTCCGCTTCCCCTTTTCGCGACGCGGCTTCCGCGAGAGAGCGAAGAACCACCTCAGGATCCGGCATTCCCCTCTGCATTCCATCGATCGCGGCGCGGACGCGGTTCCGCCTCTCGCGCGTCAGGTCCTGCGCGATGCGCAGCTTCTCGTAGCCCAGCACCCGGGACAGAAACTGTCCGCGCCTGGCGGGAGTCATCGCCGCCATCACGCTCAGCTCTTTCTGACCCGTGAAGTAGGTGTGGAAGAATTCCGACATCGACATGCCGAGGCGGCGCTGCATGAGCTCGGTGACGCCGGAGATCGAGTTCGCGATCGCAGTCTCGGCGCCATCGAGGTAGACCTCCGCGCTCGTCAGTCCGCGGACGACGCGATACCGGTGAGCGCCGAGCTCGAAATCGAGCTCGACTTCGACCGGCGCGCGCGCACCGGCGCCCATGAACCGGATGGAGTCGCGGTTGCCGCGAATCGCCGGATTTCCGTAGAGCGCCCACGCGATTGCTTCGAGAATCGTGGTCTTGCCGGCGCCATTCGGACCGATGATGCCGGTGAGACCGGTCCCGAAGTTGAGCTCCGTCCGCACGTGTTGGCGGAAATTGGTGAGCTTCAGACTATTGAGTCTCACGCTGTGGCTTCCTCTTCGGTCGGCCCCGCCACGAGATCCGCCTCCAGGAGGTAATGCAGCCCGAGGTCGACGAGAGCTTCGCGGTCGATGTTCTCCGTGAGCACGCGCGTTCGGAGCTTGTCGCGCACGGTATCCGCCAGAGACGCGCGGCGGCCCGGCGCGCCCTGGCCTGTCTCGGGACGCACGATCTCGGGACGGCGCGTGTCGAGGTGGAACTGCAGCGCCTTGCGCTTGTATTCGCGGAGCGACTTGTGATCCAGCTCGCGCAGGATGTGGCGTGGAACATCGCGGACGACCAGGCGCACGATCTTGTCGTCGATGCCGCCCTCGAAGTTGTCTAGCGCCCCGCGGATCGCCTCGTCGAGCGAAGCGGGTGACAGTCCGGCCCCGGAGAGCGGTGCCAGATCAGCCCATTGTCGCAGCGGCGGAATCGGATGAAACGTGTGCGCCCCGGTCGAGAGATCGTGCTCGATGATCCCCTTCCCGCCGATTCCCGTTTCGCGCTCCTCGGCCAGCTCTCCCCACGGATTGGTGCTCGTATAGTCGAGCGAGCCGGCGTAGAACGCGTTCGGCGCAACCGACCGGTAGACGTGGTAATGCCCGAGAGCAACGTAATCCCATCGCTCGGCGCCGAGCTCCTGCTGTGTGATTTCCATGGGAGCGCGATCAAGCTCGCGGCCATACCTGGGCAGGACTCCTTCGATTTCCCCATGAAGCAGGAGGATGTTGTATTTCGCGCTCGGATCGGGCTCGAGCGACGGCTTCTTCCCCAGCATGTCGGGCACGGCGAGAATCGAAAGATCGTGCTCGTGAAGCGTAATCCGCTTCGCCTCGCCTTCCACCACCGTGATCCCGAGCGGGGCGAACAGCCTGAGGATGCATCCCGTCTCGGCCGTGCGCGGAGTGTCGTGATTGCCCGCGACCATCACCACGGTGGCATCGGGCAGCATCTGCATCAGGCGCGAGAACTGGTGGAACGCGTGCAGAATCGCCGGATTGCTCGGGCGAACGGTGTGAAATACGTCCCCCGCGATGAGCACCAGCTCGGGGCGCAGCTCGATTACAGCGTCGATCACGCGGCGCAGCGAAGCCGCGACATCCGCCTCACGCTGGTTGATCCCCGTGGGTGTCTGCCGCTGATATTGTCTGAAGCCGAGGTGTATGTCCGAGAGGTGAACCAGTCTCATCGAGTGCGCATCGCCCGTATCCACTGCGTGATCTTCGTCCGCACCTGCATCGGCGCTCCCTGTGGCGCTCCCTTTCGGGCTGGGGCCGCGGCGATCGTAGAACGTACGATGATGCTGCTCTTGGAGTCAGTGATCCAACCCAGCCTGCGGTCGATCTGAATTGTGCCCGAGAGCATGCCCGAGGTGGCATAGCCGGCGCCCGCGGGTGGCGCGCCCGGGGAGTTGATGCGGGACATCGTGCCGTGCATCGAGATAAATGCGACGTCGCCGTTCGTGCCCAGAGAATCGAGACGGAACGTCGCCCGCACCTGTCCCATGGTGCCCGGATCGCCGCTCAACGGGATCTGCATCTCGCGCGTCCACTTTTCGCCGACGGCGACCGGCTCGCGCGCCAGCATCGCGGGCATTTCTCCGAANATNNGNCGCAGCTCGCTATGGGGGTCGGAATCGTCGACGATCTCCATCGCTCCATCGGTGGAAACACGGACCCAGGCGCGCTTGGCCTGCATCGTCCGCCGCTTGAGATCGGCGAGTGAGCCCGGCGAGGCGGGAATCATCGCCACCGAGTCGGTGATCGACTGCATTAGAGTGCCGCCGGAGGTCCATTGGTGCGCGATCGCGCGGGTGAACACCTCGATGGACGTCGTCATCGAGCTGGTCGCGGAATCGCGCCCCCCGCGACGAGTGATTCCGGTAAACTCCACCGATTGCGAAAGATGCATCCGCAGCGTGTCGCCAATGTGAGGCCGGATCTGGAGCAGAACCGGTTGAGCGAGGGCGGCATGAGAAAAACAAACAACTGCGAGAAGAGTAAGTGCAGTTTCTTTAACACCCATACGGACCCCTTTAAAACCCATACGGATCGTTTTCCGGAGCCGACTTGATGCTCCCCGCCATGGGGCGCGTCGCCGCCTGCGCCGGGATGATCTTTCGGAATTGCGCCGTGAAGTAAGCCTTCANGTTGTCTGGCCTGGCGAGAAGCGTCGCGTTGCGCGCNCGGATCACCTCTTCCGGCGTATACAGTGCGGTGATCTCCTGCACCCACGGCAGCGTGATCGTCGGATCGAGCGGCCTCAGCGCGCGCAGAATCGCCGCCTCGAGCGAGACGTCGCTCGACTGCGGGTAGCGCTCCGAGCCTTCGCGTCCCTGCATCACCGCGGGACGCGGGAAGCGCACGAAGATCGGCTGCGTAAAATGTGGATGGCGAATCATCAACTGCCCCTTCTCGAGCGTCGCGAGCTTGGTTCTTGTCGCCGGGCTCAGCACCGCGTACCCCGGTGTCGACAGCTCGTCGGGGTCCATTCTTCCGAACAGCGATGTCCCGGAATTGCCGACCACTCTCCGATGCACCTGCGAGCGGAATTGCTGCGCGCTGAACAGGACGAGGCCCAGGTAGCGGCCACGCTCAGCGATGTCGAGCAGCATCTTCCTGACGTAGGTATCGGCTCCATCACCCGGCGCGTACTTGTTCAGCTCGTCGACAAATACGACGAGATGCTTGACGCCCAGGTCCCTCCGCTCCAGATGCTCGCGGAGCTTGGAGACGATCCGGGCGAAGATGAGGTCCTGCGCATCTTCCTCCAGGTTGGCGACATCCACCACGTACACCGTGCGGTCCTCAAAGCTCCCGAACGGGAGGTCGCTCACGGCCCCCGAGTCGGTGACGAGTCCCGCGCAGCGTGTGGAGATGTTCGACAGGCGGTTACGGACCTTGCGGATCGTCGCCACGTGGTGCGTCCGCCAGCTCTCTCCGTCCTTCCTTTCCATCCCCTGAAGGACATCGCGGAACCACGCATCCAAATCGGCGAACGACTGCACCCTGTGCTTCTTGCTGAGGAGCGGATCGGTGAACTCCTTGTCGACGACGCTGTCCGTGATGAAGTCGATCAGCGCATCGGCCTTCGCATCGATGTCGTCCCTGTTGAGGAGAACTTCCGCGAACTGGAGGACCTCGCGCAGACCCCAGGTCAGCGGCGTGACGTTGTCGAGCAGAGCCTCGTTGTTCCGGAACGTGTTGAGGGCGAGACCCTTGGCAGTGTAAGGCGCGAAATACTCGACTTTCTGGAACGGCTTCGCCTCGACGCCAAGCTTCTCATAGAGGGCCTCGTCCGACTTCTCGACCTTCCCCGGCTGATCCAGATAGCAGAGGTCGGGACCTTTGACATTGAAGCATACGGCCGCAATGGAGCCTTTCTCTTCCGGGAAATGCCGGAACAGCGATGCGAGCAGCCACTCGACGGCGCTCGTCTTGGTCGCGAGTCCCGAGACCCCGGTGATATTGAGATGCGCTGCCTCGGGGCCGAGGAGAAAATCCGCGTCGAGATAGATCACGGCTTCCGTTCCTCCGGCGCGATACACGCCGATTGGAATTCCCGTGTTCGCTCCTTCGCGCAGATAGCTGTCCATGCGCAGCGCGATCTGCACGTCGGCTTCTTCGGCGAGAAAGACCTGACCCATTGGCACCGGCTGGAGGGGCTCCTCCGGGATCTGTCTCAGCACGGCCGCGGTGTAGAGCCGGATCTCCGCTCTCTCGGTGGCCGCATAGCCCGCCATCGTCGGCAACCCGTCGTGGCCGAGCACGTCGTGCATCGGCGACTGGAGATCCGTGTAGCTGAACCCCTCGACGACTATTCCGTAGATGTGCGGAATCTGTCCGTCCATCGGCTGCGCCCCATCGACGCGGACGATCGTCCCAATTCCGACAGGGGAATCGATCGCCGTCCAGAAATGGAATTCGTGCGGAGTGTTCGGCTTCCGCTCTGTCGCGACGACGCGGCCCAGTGCTCCGGTCATGAAATAGCTCTCAGAAATTCTTCGCAGTCGCGAATTCCGTAAGACATCTTGTCCCACCGCCCGTCTGGCAGAGCCAGCGGGGATGTTTCGGCGAGCACCCAGCGCGAGATTTCGTTCGCGCGCTCAGTGGGATTTTCACACCGCGACATCTCGACGCGGACGAGCCCCCACAACACATCATGACCCGCCGGATCACGGAGGCGCAGATACCAGCTCATCACTTCACTGCGCGACCGCGGCGACACCAGGAACACCGACGATCTTTCGCCCTTCGCGAGGCCGACAACTGTCCTGAGCGCATCGCCTTCGACGTAGAGCGTGCGGTGGCTCTTGATCACACCGATCGCTTTCGCTGAAGACGCCACGCGCTCACTGCGGCTGATGCCGCCATCTATGAAAAGCGGCGCTCCACCAATGGCGCACCAGGCTTCCGCGAGCTCATCCTCGAGAGCGTCCCGCTGCCGATCCACCGCGCGAATTGCGCGCTCGAGCAACACTGTTGGATGCTCGATTGGATATTCGCCGCTCGAGTCAGGAGTCGATGTGTCCACGATCTGGAACTGACCGTACTTCGTTTGTGAGCTCGGGCGCAACGTCTCAGTCAAAGGACGCAAGTATCTGAGGGGCAGATAGAGCTTCTGCTCCAGCCTCGGCGGCTGGTGTTCCCAGGTAACCAGCCGCCGGTTCACGCGAATGCGCACCGCCGCCGACGTGGTACCGAGGACGAGCGGCACGTTCAAGTCGCGCCCGATCACCCGCACCTTCTGGGCGCCATCGAGAAATGCGCCGAACCCGGAAGCCATGGTGCGAGTGACGTCCGGCACGTTGACAGCTCGCAGCGTGCTACCTTCGACTATCTGGGCGGATCGAAGCTGCGGTTGCTCGGCTCTCGAGCTGAGGTCGAGATCGGTGCTTCCCTCCACCGCGCTCGCGCCCGGCAGCCACTCCATCAGCAATCGAATAGCGGCCCGGCTCGCCGCGTCCGGACTGGAGTTGCTCACCAACATCCCGCGCTACTCCAGCCCGATGTCCCAGGCCTGCTCGAGATCCTTTTTCGAGTACGCCCGGAATGCCGTGAGGGTGTGCGTTGACTTGATCCCGGGAACCACTGTCACTTCCTCGGTCACGATTCGGGCGATCGCCTCGTGCTCGGCCACTTCGACCATTGCCACGAGGTCCCACTCTCCCGAAACGGAATAGACCTGAGAGACGCCATCGATTCCAGCAAGCTTCGTCGCGCACTGGGCGATTCGCTGTGGCTCGGCCTTTATCAATACGATGGCGGTAATCATGGGTGCCCCGATGCTGCTATCTTTGGTGAGCGGCGACGCCGCGCGGTGGGAAGACATATAACGATACCGGCGGGGCGGACACTGCGCCACGTTGCGAAATAGAGGTCGAGGATGCCGGAATTGGAGGAAGTTGGGGAGCGCGCCTCCGGGCAGGCTGGGCGCAGTCAGAGTCTGGTCTACACGCTTCCGCATACGACCGAGTCGATTGCAGAATTTCTGACTCCCGCTCTTGCCCGCGTCGATCCATCGGCGGGAGGCACGCAAGTCGTGGTGGTGACTCGCGATGCGGAAACGGCTCTCGCGATTTCTGAGTCGTTTCTCCGTCTTTCCGGGCCGACTGGAATCGAGGTCGTGCCCATCACGAGTGCCGCGCGCGCGGGGCGAATCTTCAAGACCCGTCCGGTTCTCGCCGTGGCGGGAACGCCGGCGGAGCTCCTGGAGCTGGTACGTGCCTCACTCCTCAAGCTCGACACGGTGCGCATTGTAGCCATCGCCTGGGCGGATGACATTCTCGAAGAAGGCGCTGACACCGTTACCGCACTCGAGGGAGTCCTCGGCGAGCTAAGTGATGCGGGACGCATCATCGTCGCCCGCAAGCTGACCCCGGCGGTGGAGAATCTGGTCGAGCGCTACGCCCGGCGCGCCCGGCGCGTGGGACCCGCGGATATGGAAGCGCCGCAGATACCCGCGGATTACGAGATGCCGATCATCAAGTACGTCACCGTCGCTGGAAGTGCCCGAACCAGCGCGCTTCGGAGACTGCTCGATGATCTCGATCCTCCGTCGGCGGTGATCGTGGCGCGCGACGAAGCCGCCGCCACTGAGGCAACGCTCACCCTGAGAACCCTTGGCTACCACGAAGATGACGAGTCGATCACCGTGACTCGCGGCTATGTCGGGAGCGCCGCCACGCATACGGTGATTTTCTATCAGTCACCGGTGACCCCGGCGGAGCTGCACCGAATCTCGCAGGCGAAGCCGGTTCAGGTCGTCGTCGTGGCAGCGCCGGGCGAAGTCCCCTGGCTGAGGGAGCTGGCGGGTGGAAGACTCGCCCCGCTGAATCTTCACGGGCCCGAGCGGCGCGCCCATGACCGAGAGGAAGCGGTGCGCCAGGAGCTGCGCGCGGTGCTCGCGCGCGGAGTTCCCACCCGCGAGATCATAGCGCTGGAGCCGCTGCTCCTGGAATTCGACGGGACGGAGCTCGCGGCCGCCGCTCTTTACGTATTGGAGCGCGAGAGGGCCCAGCGACGCCAAGCCGAAGCGAACCAGGCACCGGCCGCTCGGGCGAGGCCTGCTGATGGCGAGCGCCCGCGAGCCGGGGCTGGTGCCGGTGCCGGTGCTGGCGGTATGACGCGTCTCTTCATGACGATCGGCACGCGCGACGGCGTGAAGGTCGGAGATCTCATGGGCATCATCGCCGGAGAGGGCGGGATTCCCGGAGATCGCGTCGGAAAGATCGATTTGCAGGAGAGCCACGCGCTCGTCGAAGTGGCGGAGGGCGACGCGGCCGGTGTGATCGCCCGGGTGAACGGCTCGATGATCAAAGGACGGCGCGTGGTTGTGCGCGGCGAACGGGATCGAGAGGATCGCGAGCGCTCCGCGGGGCCGAGGGAGCGTCCGGAGCGAGGTGCGCGAAGCGATAGGCCGCGAAGCGATAGGTCGCCAAGCGATAGGCCTCGTCCTCCGCGTCGCCCGGGATCGTCCGACAGACCAACCCGCGGGAGCTCACCGCGTAGAGATCGCGATCGCTCGTGAGTGGGCCGAGCGGACCATTCCACCAGAGCGGTGGATGGATCGAAGTGATTGCCGGCGTGATGTTCAGCGGCAAGAGCGAGGAGCTGATCCGCCGTGTGCGGCGCTCCATCATCGCGCGAAAGCGGGTGCAGGTGTTCAAATCGCACTTGGACGCGAGATATGCCGGGATTTACTCGATCTCGAGTCACGACGGACGGACGGTCGAGGCGATCCCCGCCGATTCCGCGGCCCAGATCAGCCAACAGATCGACCCCATGGCGAACGTCGTCGCGATCGACGAAGCCCAATTCCTGGATGAAGGGATAGTGCCCTTGGTCACCTCGCTGGCCGCCAGAGGACGCCGGGTTATCGTAGCCGGAACGGACACGGATTTCCGCGGAGAGCCGTTTGGGGCGATGCCGGATCTAATGGCTATTGCTGAGGTTGTGGACAAGCTGCACGCGATTTGCGTACTGTGCGGAGGCCCCGCCAGCCGCAATCAGCGGCTGATCGGTGGCCGGCCGGCTCCCTACAACTCGCCGCAGATCATGGTCGGTGGTACGGAATCGTACGAAGCGCGCTGCAGGATGTGTCACACCGTTCCCCCGGGCGACGCGGCTCAGGTCCCGCTTCTCTAGCAGCTCGACTGACGGCTGAGATGGATCCGCACAGCTCCAAGCAGCTGTTTATGCGTGACATAGGTGGGAGAACTCCCTATCTTGGCCACGCACCCGGCTGACTTCCACCTCGATCCAGTGAAAGATGATTCTCATCGGACTGACCGGAAACATCGCCAGCGGAAAATCAGAAGTAGCGAAGATGCTGGCCGATCGCGGCGCCACCATCATCGATGCGGACGAGCTCGCGCGTGAAGCCGTGCGCCCAGAGACTCAGGCGCTCAGGGACATCGTGAAGCGCTGGGGCAAAGACGTCATCAAGCAGGATGGAAGCCTCGACCGGGACGCGCTTCGTCGGATCGTGTTCGCCGATCAAAGTGAGCTCGACGCGCTGAACAGAATCGTCCACCCGGGCGTCACGCGGATGCAAGATCGCGAGGTCGCCCGCGCCAAGGAGCGTGGTGATCCGATCGTCGTCTGCGTGATTCCGCTGCTCTTCGAGAGGAGCCTCGTCGATGAGTTCGACGCGATCGTGCTCGTGGATGCTCCTCGGCCCGTCCGGCTGGAGCGTCTGGTGACCACTCGCGGTCTGGAAGAGACCGAGGCGATGAACATGATCGCCTCGCAAATGCCCGCCGAGCTCAAGCGCGCACGGGCGGATTACTGTATCGATAACAACGGGTCACTTGAAGAACTTGAGCGCGATGTCGATGCGCTGTGGAGCTCCCTTCAGCGAGATGCGGTCGATAAAGTGAGCGACGTCCGCCCCATGGTGAGCGATGTCCGCGCTATGCACAGCGATGCCCGCACTATGGAGAGCCAAGTCAGCGTTTCTTGACTCTCTTTTCGGGTGCGGATAGACTTCCGCCCGGCGGTCCTCGCACGCATCACCATAGCGGAGCACAAGTGGCGAACATCCCGAACGATCTCCATTACACGGAAGAGCACGAGTACCTCCGCAAGGGCAAGGACGGCAACGCGGAGATCGGCATCACCGACTACGCCCAGGGCGAGCTCGGCGACGTTGTCTACATCGAGCTGCCGAAAGTCGGGACGAAACTCGGCAAGCACGATGTGTTCGGGACGATCGAAGCGGTGAAGGCGGTGTCGGAGCTGTTCGCGCCGATCGCGGGCGAGGTCGTGGCGATCAACGGGCGGCTCGACAAGGAGCCCGCCTTAGTGAATACCGATCCCTACGGCGCGGGCTGGATGATCAAGGTCAAGCCGAGCAACGCGTCGGAGATCGACGGCCTGATGAAGTCGGACGCCTACACGAAGCACATCGGGCATTAGCGCCAAGCGTCAGCCATCTCAGCTCGCTCCGATTACCGCCTCTACGTACGCATCGGTCGGCGGGCACGAGCAAATGAGGTTCCGGTCCCCATACGCGCTCTCAATTCGCGCCACCGTTGGCCAGACCTTGAAGTCCAAAGTCCACGGCGCCGGGAACGCGGCACGCTCCCTCGTATACGGATGCGTCCACGTGCTCGCCGTCACGCGCCCGATCGGGTGCGGCGAGTTCTTGAGGACGTTGTCCTGCTTGTCCGCTTCGCCGGCCTCGATCTCCCTGATCTCCTCGCGAATCGAGATCATCGCCTCGCAGAATCTGTCGAGCTCCTCTTTCGGCTCGCTTTCCGTCGGCTCGATCATCAGCGTTCCGGGCACCGGAAACGAGACCGTCGGCGCGTGGAAGCCGTAGTCCATCAGCCGTTTCGCGATGTCCTCGAC
>JGI20177J14857_1000497_pt1 | contig 11786 bp, 9 predicted proteins | sample NGESurdeep072012_6_FD_14857 | JGI IMG/M metagenome (IMG submission 14857) | reverse complement strand
CCCCCGCAAGCGGGGGAGGGATAAGAGTCAATTTCGCGCCAAATCCCCCAGCAAACTCGCCGCCACCGACAGCTTCGACAGCGTCAAGCCGGAGCCCGCGATATCGTGGATTGCCGCGCGGATGCGCTCGACCTCGGCTTGCCGCGGCTTCACCCATTCCGCCACCGCGCCGGCGCCGGCAAGCCCGTTAGAATTTTGGCCATTACCGACCATGGCAGCGGTGAGCCGCCGCTCGGCATCGCCAATCGAGTCGAGCGCGCGGTCGAGCGCCAGCCGGTCGAAATAATCCGACACCACGATGCCCGGCACCGCGCCAATGACGCGGTCGAGCTGGAAGAAGGCCTCGGTCGCGAAATAGGTCGCGGTCACCTCGCCCACCGGCTTTTTGCTCTGGTCCGCCACCAGCACGATGTCCGGCGCGGCCTTCAGCACGCCAAGACTGGCGATGCGGCGCGCCAGTGCCTCCGGCACGCCGGCCTTGGTGAGCTCCGCTACCGCTGCGTCGCGCGCGGCCAGCGCGGGCTTCGACAACGCTCCGTCGAGCGCGGCCGCCACCTGCACGATGCCGTCGCGGTAGTGCCCGATAATCTTCTCCAGCCCCTGCTTGAGATCGGCATTGCGCAGGAACCAGACCAGCCGGTCGAGCAACAAATCTTGTACGGCGGCATAAAGATCGAGTTGCGCCTTGCCGGAAATCTTGTTGTCGAGCCCGTCGATCTCGCCGTTGAGAGCGATCAGGTCGTAGCTGTTGCGCACGGCGGCGAAGGCGGCGGCGATGGCCGCCGGCGCGGCGCCGGTCTGGTCGGAGATGCGCACGATCAGCGTGGCGCCGCCGCGGTTGATCATCGAGTTCGTGAGTTGCGTCGCGATGATCTCGCGCCGCAGCCGATGCGCGTGCAGCGCGTCGTCATAGTGCTCCGACATTTCCTTGGGGAAATAGCGCTCGAGCTCGCGCCCGAGATAGGGATCGTCCGGCACCGCGCTTTCGAGCAAATTGCTAAAGAGCGTGAGCTTGGCATAGGCCAGCAGCACCGCCAGCTCCGGCCGTGTCAGCGCCAGGTTGCGCTTGCGGCGGTCGAGGATTGCCATCTCGTCGGGCAGAAATTCCACCGCGCGGTCGAGTGCCCCGTGCATTTCCAGCGTCTGCATGAGCCTTTGTTGGAAGCCGAGGTCCTCCAGTCCGCGCCGCTGCGCCAAGGATAATGCCAGCGTTTGCTGGTAGTTGTTGCGCAGCACCAGGCACGCGACCTCGTCGGTCATTTCGGCCAGCAGCGCGTTGCGCGCTTCAATCGTCAACGCGCCGGAGCGCAGCGGCCGGCTCAAGGCGATCTTGATGTTGACCTCGACGTCGGAGGTGTTGACGCCGGCGGAATTGTCGATGGCGTCGGTGTTGAGGCGGATCCCGGCAAGCGCCGCCTCGATGCGGCCGCGCTGGGTCATGCCTAAGTTGGCGCCCTCGCCGATTACCTTGCAGCGCAATTTGCCACCGCTGACGCGGATGGCGTCATTGGCGCGGTCGCCGGCGGCTTCCTCGCTCTCGCTCGATGCCCGCACGTAAGTGCCGATGCCGCCGAAGAACAAAAGATCGACTTGTGCCTTCAGGATCGCCTTCATCAGCGCCTGCGGCGTCACACTTTCGCCCACGCCGAACAGCTTCTGCGCCTCGCCACTGAGCCGGATTTCCTTCGATGCGCGCGGATAGACGCCGCCGCCTTTGGAGATCAGCTTCTTGTCGTAGTCCTGCCAGCTCGAGCGCGGCAGCGCGAACAGCCGTTTGCGCTCGGCGAAGCTCTTCGCCGGATCGGGATCGGGATCGATGAAAATGTCGCGGTGATCGAACGCCGCCAGCAGCCGGGTGGTGTGCTCGCGCAGCAGGCCGTTGCCAAACACGTCGCCCGACATGTCGCCGACGCCGACGGCGGAAAATGGCGTCTTGCCGATATCGACGTCCAGCTCGCGGAAATGCCGCTTCACCGCCTCCCAGGCGCCGCGCGCGGTGATGCCCATGGCCTTATGGTCATAGCCGGCCGAGCCGCCGGAGGCGAAAGCATCGCCCAGCCAATAGTCGTGCTCGATCGAAATCGCGTTGGCGATATCGGAGAAAGTCGCGGTGCCCTTGTCGGCGGCCACCACCAGATAAGGATCGTCGCCTTCGTGGCGCACCACACCGTCGGGCGGAATGATGGTGCCGTCGTGGTGGATGTTGTCGGTGATGTCGAGCAGCGTCGAGATGAACAATTTGTAGGTCGCAATGCCTTCCGCCTGCACCACCTCGCGGGCGGCGCCCTTCGGCATCAGCTTGGGCACAAAGCCGCCCTTGGAGCCGACCGGAACGATCACCGCGTTCTTCACCTGCTGCGCCTTCACCAGCCCGAGAATCTCGGTGCGGAAATCCTGCGGCCGGTCGGACCAGCGGATGCCACCGCGCGCCACCTTGCCGAAGCGCATGTGCACGCCTTCCACGCGCGGCGAATAGACGAATATCTCGTAGAGCGGGCGCGGCAGCGGCAGGTCGGTGATCTTGCCGCTGGCGAACTTGACCGCGATCAGCGCCTTGAGGTTGCCGTCCTTGTCGGTCTGGAAGAAATTGGTGCGGATCGCCGATTGCACGGCGTTGACGAAGCGGCGCAGGATGCGGTCCTCATCCAGGCTCTCGACCTTCTGCAATTCCTCTTCGATGCGCGCGGCGATTTCATTCTGCTTGGCGTCGCGCTCTTGCGCGGCGTCCGGTTGCGGATCGAAGCGGGCGTGAAACAGCTCGACGATATTGCCGGCGATGCCAGCGTGCTTGACCAGCGTCGCCCACATGTAATCCTGCGAATAGGGCACGCGCACCTGGCGCAGGAAGCGCGACAGCGTGCGGATCAGCGCCACGTCGCGCCAGGCCAGGTTGCCCGCCAGCGTGAGCGCGTTGTAGCCGTCGCTCTCGGCGCCGCCGCGCATCACCATCAGGAAGGCGGCCTCCAGACGCGCCTTGCCGGCATCGAGATCGATCATGCCGCCGTCGCGGCGCTCCAGCAGCATGTCGTGGAACCAGGCGTCGCGCGCGCCGTCGCCCTTCGATTCGCTCTTCGATTCGCTCTTGGATTCGCTCTTGGGCTCGATGTGGTAGGTGCGCTCGTCCACCACCCGGAAACCCATGTTTTCCAGCACCGGAACGCGCTCCGACAGCGGCAGCGGGCGCGCCAGGCTCCAGACTTTGAGGCCGACCGCGCGCTGCTCCTCCTCCAGCCGGTGATGGAAATCCACCCCAAGAGGCCGCTGCTCGCTCAAGGTTTCGACCACGCGGATATCGCCCGCCGCCACCGCCGGCGCATAGGCTTCCTGGAAGCCGACGGAGAACGCGTCGCGGTAGCGGGCGAACAACGCGCGCGCCTTGTCCGGCGGATTGACCAGCGCCAGCGCGTCGCTCAGCCCGTCGGTCCACGAGCGCACGATGGCCGCGACTTCGCGCTCCAGCGTGGCACTATCGATCGCCGGCACGTGGCCGCCGGAGCGGCCGATGATGAAGTGCACGCGCACCAGCGGGCCTTCCGGGAAGAACGGATAGAACGCCGAGACGCGCCCGATGAAGGCGCTGGCGAGGTAGTCGCCGATCCGCGCGCGGATGTCGCTNTCGTAGCGTTCGCGCGGTACGAACACCAGCACCGACACGAAGCGGTCGAAGCGGTCGCGCCGCGCCAGCACGCGCACGCGCGGCCGTTCGTCGAGCTGCAGGATGGCGAGGGAGAAATGATAGAGCGAGTCTTCTTCGACTTGAAACAATTCGTCGCGCGGATAGTGCTCCAGCACGTTGGACAATGCTTTGCCGGAATGACTGCTTGGGTCGAAGCCGGCGCGCGCTTCGACGCCCGCGATCTTGCGGCGCAAATAGGGAATGCTGTGCGCGGCGCGGGTATAGGCGGTGGAAGTGAACAGCCCGACGATGCGCTGTTCGCCCACCAGATTGCCGGAAGCGTCGAAGCGCTTGATGCCGACATAGTCGAGATAGACGCGCCGGTGCACGTGCGCGTGGATATTGGCCTTGGCGATGATCAGCAGCCGCGGTTCCTTGAGGAACGCCATGATCTCCGGGGTGAATTCGAGCAGCTCGTTGCCTTGCTTGAGCACGCGCAATTCGCGCAAGCGCATGATGCCGAGCGCGCTGTCAAAATCGGGTTTCAGCGTATTGCCGTCGAAGGTATAATTGCGCACGCCGAGGAAAGTGAAATTGTCGGCCAGCAGCCATTGCAGAAACTGGATCGCCTCGGCGATCTCATCCACCGGCAGCGGCGGCGGGTTGGTCTTGAGATCGGCGACGATGCCGTTGGCGCGCTCGAGCATGGCGCGCCAGTCCTGCACCGCCAGTCGCACTTCGCCGAGCACGCCCGCGAGCGCGCGCACGATGTCGGCGCGCGCCGCCTCGTCCGCGATCGGCTCGAGATGGATATGGATGAAGCTCTCGCGCGCACTGCCGGCGTCATCGACGGCGCCGAGCGCGACAAGTTTTGCGCCGTCGCGCCGCACGCCGAACACCGGATGCGCCACCAGCTGCACATTGAGCCGGCGCTCGGCGATCTCGCCCATCACCGAGTCGACCAGGAACGGCATGTCGTCGTTGACGATCTCGATCACCGAGACCGTCTTGCGCTCGCCCGATTCTTTCAGCGCCACGGTCTCGCAACGGATCTTCGGCGCGTCCGGCGGCCGGTCTTTGACAAAATCGAATGCCCGTGCGGCCAGTTCGGCGAGATCGGCGGCCGCATAGCACAGCACGTCGTCCGCCACCGCGCGGGCGTAGAGCTGCGCGACGAACGCCGGCGGGATGTCGCTGCGGCGCGTTCCAAGCGCGGCGGCGGCCTGCTCGATGACGGCGCGGGCGGCGTTTTCATGCTCGCTGGCGGGAAATTCAACGGCCATGGAAGCGCGCGCGGGTGGCGAGAATCGGTCGAGCATAAATTGGAGTTTTCACCTTCTGCGGCGAGCCGTCGAGAGCACCACACCATTTGGTGACGCGACCGTGACGGCTCTGCAAAACGCCGTTCGATGCCGGCTTAAGGTGCTGACATAAAAGGCAAAAGCACGGCCTCGGGGTCGTATCGCGGACGTTCAGAACCTTGTAGTCTTGGACCTGGGCGAGGACAGCAAGGGGCGCGGGCAATGAATAAGACCAACAAGTCAGTCAAAACCGCCGATAAGGCGGCCAGCGCGAAGCCCGGCGAGGCCAAGCCGTCGCTGCACGCCATCAAGGGCGGCAAGCCCGCGCTGGTAAAATCGCCACCCAAGCTTGCTGTTTCGAAGCCCGCCGCCAAGCCGGCCGCGGCAAAACCGATCCCGCTCAAGGCGGCGCCGCCGGCCGCCGACGACGCGCCGGTGATCGCGCTCAATCTGCCAATGGCGAAGCTCACGCCCGCCATGGCCTCCTATTTCAAGAAATGCCAGGACAGACTCGGCTTCGTGCCCAACGTGCTGGTCGCCTACGCCTTCGACATGACCAAGCTCGAAACCTTCGTCGCCATGTACAACGATCTGATGCTGGGCGAGAGCGGGCTCTCCAAGCTCGAGCGCGAGATGATCGCGGTGGCGGTGTCGTCGCAGAACCGCTGCTATTACTGCCTCACCGCCCACGGCGCCGCGGTGCGGCAATATTCCCGCGATCCGCTGCTCGGCGAGCACATGGTGATGAATTACCGCGTCGCGCGCCTGAGCAAGCGCCAGCGCGCCATGCTCGACTTCGCGGTCAAGCTCACCGCTTCGCCGTGGAGCGTGGAGGAGGCCGACCGCGAGCGGCTGCGCCGCGGCGGATTTTCCGACCGCGACATCTGGGACATCTCAGTGGTGGCCGGCTTCTTCAACATGTCGAACCGCGTCGCCAGCGCCACCGACATGCGGCCGAACACGGTCTATCACGGCCAGGCGCGCTAGCTTTTTTCCTCTCCCCGCTTGCGGGGAGAGGCTGGCGAGCGAAGCGAGCCGGGTAAGGGGCATCGCCGTCCGTGTATAATCTCCATGCTCCCTCACCCGACTTCCTCGCTTCGCGCGGAAGTCGTCCTCTTTCCACACGCGGGGAGAGGTGAAGAAGAGAAACATGCGCCGGTTTTTTATCTTCATCACTCTTGCATTCGTTGCGTTTGGTGCGGCCTACGGCCAAGTGGCGCCGGTTTCGCACGCGCCGCCAATTCCGCCGGCGCAGGCGATCCTCGCCCACAACGGCATGGTGGTGGCGCAGGAGAGCCGCGCCGCCCGCATCGGCGTGGAAATCCTCGACCGCGGCGGCAACGCGGTGGATGCCGCCGTCGCGGTCGGCTTCGCGCTGGCGGTTACCTATCCGCGCGCCGGCAATATCGGCGGCGGCGGCTTCATGGTGATCCACTTGGCCAAAGACAATCGCGACGTGGCCATCGATTATCGCGAGACCGCGCCGGCGGCAGCGACAACGACCATGTTTCTCGATGCCAAGGGCGAGCCCGATCCGAAAAAGTCGCGCGATAGCGCGCTATCCATCGGCGTGCCCGGCACCGTGGCGGGGCTTGCGCTCGCGCACCGCAAATACGGCTCCGGCAAGCTGTCGCTCGCCGACCTGATCGCGCCGGCCATTCGGCTGGCGCAGCAGGGCTTTCCGGTCGAAGACGACACGGCTGACTCGCTCCCCAAGGCGCACGAGCGGCTGGCGCGCTGGCCGTCGTCGGCGGGGATTTTCCTCAACGGCGGTCAGCCGCTACAGACCGGCGACCGGCTGTTGCAGTTCGATCTCGCCGATACCTTAAAGGCGATCGCGCAAGACGGCCCGCGCGCGTTCTACCAGGGCCGCATCGCCGTGCAGATTGCGGCCTCGGTGCGCGGCGCCGGCGGCATCATGACGGTGGACGATCTGAAAAATTATCGCGCGGTGGAGCGCGCACCCGTGCGCGGGACTTATCGCGGCTACGACATCGTCTCCATGCCGCCGCCTTCCTCCGGCGGCGTGCATCTGATCGAGATGCTCAACATCCTGGAAGGCTACGATCTCGGCAAGCTCGGCCGCGGCGAGCAATCGCTGCACACCATGATCGAGGCGATGAAGCGCGCCTATGCCGACCGCGCCGTGTTCATGGGCGATCCCGACGCGGTGAAAATGCCGATCGCCGGCCTGATCTCGAAAAAATACGCCGAACGCTTGCGCGCCGGCATCGGCGACAAGGCGACACCGGCCGCCAGTATCCATCCCGGCAAGCCCGCCGAATACGAGGGCAACAACACCACGCATTTCTCCGTCATCGACCGCGACGGCAACGCGGTGTCGAACACCTACACGCTGAATTTCTCTTATGGTCTTGGATTAGTCGCCGACGGCACCGGCGTGCTGCTCAACAACGAGCTCGACGATTTCACCGCCAAGCCGGGCGCGGCCAACGCCTACGACCTGGTGGGCTTCAACGCCAATTTGCCGGGGCCGGGCAAGCGCCCGCTGTCGTCGATGACGCCGACCATCGTCTTGAAAGACGGCAAGCCGATCCTCGTCACCGGTTCGCCCGGCGGCAGCCGCATCATTTCGGCGGTGCTGCAAGTCATTACCAATGTGATCGACTTCCACATGCCAATCGACAAGGCAGTGACCGCGCCGCGCCTGCATCATCAATGGCAGCCGGACGAGGTGTACGCCGAGCCGGGCTTTGCGCCCGATCTGCTCGATGCGCTCAAGGCTCGCGGCCACACCATCGTGGCGACGGAGCCGCATACCTCGGCGAATTCGATTCAAGTGACGCCCAACGGTACTGTCGGCGCCGCCGACACCCGCACCCGCGGCGCCCTGGCGGCGGGGTACTAACCCTCGTCATTCCGGGCTCGCGAGCTGAGCTCGCGCCCCGGAATGACAAATTCGGAGAAAAATTGGAGCGGGCGAAGGGATTCGAACCCTCGACCCCGACCTTGGCAAGGTCGTGCTCTACCCCTGAGCTACACCCGCATCCGTTAGATATATGGCCGATCTGGCACTACCGGCCGCCAAGCCCGAACCTATAGCCAAAAGGTTGACCACAATGCAACCACGGCCCGTTCAGGCCGTTAATCCCGATTAATGCGGCGCTTGCGGTGCCGCTTGGGATGCTCGGTGCCCTGCTGCTGCCAGCCCGGCCCGGCCGGATTGTGGTTGCAAAAGCCACGATTGCCGGCGATCACGTTCGGCCGGCACTCCTCGACCGAGCGATAATGGCAATCCCATATGACGTCGCCCCAACCGACATCCACCACCGCGCACCAGGGGGCGCTCCCATAGGCCTGCACCGGCCTTAGGTCGAAAGCCATGACGGCGATGAAAACGGCGGCGGCCAGCACATAACGCATCGACTTCGACCTCGTCAGTTCCCGCGTGATACTAACACCAGTCCCNGCCAAATTGTTGCAATCATGGCGACGACTCCCGAACAGCTATTCGCCGCTCTCGATGCGCTTGGCATCCCGCACCAGACCGTGAAACACCCGCCGCTGTTCACGGTCGAGCAGTCGCGTGCCTTGCGCGGGCAGATCCCCGGCGGCCACACCAAGAACCTGTTCCTGCGCGACAAGAAATACGAGCTTTATCTGGTGGTGGCGCTGGAAGATGCCGAGATCGACCTGAAAGGCCTGCACCGCCAGCTCGGCGCCACCGGGCGCTTCTCGTTCGGCGCGTCCGACCTGCTGCGCGAAGTGTGGGGGGTCGAGCCCGGCGCGGTAACGCCGTTCGGCGCCATCAACGACACCCAAACCCGCGTCACGGTGGTGCTCGATGCCGCCATGATGGAACACGAGACGCTCAACTATCATCCGCTGGTCAACACCATGACCACCTCGATTGCGCGCGACGATCTGGTGAAGTTCCTGGAATCGACCGGCCATATACCCCGCATCGAGCACGTTTCCGGACGCGCGCCGGACGCCCCCTGACCCGATTGCAATCACCGGCCGGATAACCCATTTAATCGAGCATGGAACCGGGCCACAGGCCCGCGAATAGCGGAATACGCGAGGAACAATGCTGCAAAACGGCGGGGCAATGACGGCGGNGNCCGACAGCGCGGTCGTTGAGACGACCACGCAAGGCTTCCTCAAGGACGTGATCGAGGAATCCAAGCGCCAGCCGGTGCTGGTCGATTTCTGGGCGCCCTGGTGCGGGCCCTGCAAGCAGCTCACCCCGATCCTGGAAAAGGCGGTGAAGGCGGCCAAGGGCAAGGTCAAGCTCGCCAAGATGGATATCGACAAGCATCCGGAAATTCCCGGCCAGATGGGCATCCANTCGATCCCGGCGGTGATCGCCTTTGCCAACGGCCAGCCGGTCGACGGNTTCATGGGCGCGCTGCCCGAAGCCCAAGTGATCGCGTTCCTCGAGCGGGTGACCAAGGGCAAGATCGGCGCCGAGGAAAAGGATCTGCTGAAAGAAGCCGATGCCGCGTTCGCCGCCGGCAACGCGGCCGAGGCCGCCAATCTTTACGGGCAACTTCTGACTCAAGATGGCGGCAATGTCGCGGCGCTCGCCGGTCTCGCGCGCTGCTATGTGCAGACCGGCGCGCTCGAGCAGGCCAAGCAGACGCTCGCCATGGTGCCGGAGGCCAAGCGCAACGACGCGCCGGTCGCCGCCGCGCGCGCCGCGCTTGACATCGCCGAGCAGGCCAAATCGGTCGGACCGATCGACCAGCTGGAGAGACAAGTCGCCGCCAATCCGCTCGACCATCAGGCGCGCTTCGATCTCGCCGCCGCGCTCAACGCCAAGGGCAAGCGCGCGGAAGCCGCCGAACATCTGATCGCGATCGTCAAGCGCGACCGCAAATGGAACGAGGACGGCGCCCGCAAGCAGCTCGTGCAGTTTTTCGAGGCCTGGGGCCCGACCGACCCGGCCACCGTGGAAGGCCGCAAGCGGCTGTCGTCGATTTTGTTTTCGTAGCGCATGAGCCCGAAAAGCATGTCCTCGACCAGATCGGGGATGGGAACCGGTTTTCGGAAAAGATCATGCGCAGCTAAAATGCTTTCGCGCCGGAACGGCACCGGCGCGCGGAGTAACGTGCAATGCCGATGAACGCCCAATACCGCAGGCCGATCGATCTGCCTGAAGTCATTCCGGTGTTCCCGCTGCCGGGCGCGCTGCTGCTGCCGCGCGGGCAGATGCCGCTCAATATTTTCGAGCCGCGCTATCTCGCCATGGTCGACGACTCTTTGCGCGACGGCCACCGCCTGATCGGCATGATCCAGCCCGACGCGTCGCATGCCGGCGACGCCGACAATCCGCCGCTGTTCAAGGTCGGCTGCGTCGGCCGCATTACCCAGCTCGCCGAGAGCGGCGACGGCCGCTATCTGCTCGAGCTCACCGGCGTGGCGCGCTTCTGCATCGTGCAGGAATTGCCGGTCAAGACCGACTATCGGCAATGCCGCGTCAACTATGCGCCGTTCACCGACGATTTCATCGCGCGCAAGGGCGAGGACGACGTCGACCGCGAGGCGGTGCTCAAAGCGTTACGCGCGTTCATGAAGGCCAACGATCTGAAGGCGGATTGGGAAGGCATCGACCAGGCGCCGAACGAGGCGCTGGTCAATGCGCTGTCGATGATGTCGCCCTACGGCCCGCCGGAGAAGCAGGCGCTGCTGGAGGCGCCCGACCTGAAAACCCGCGCCGAACTGCTGGTCGCCATCACCGAGATCGAGCTCGCCAAAAAGAACACCGAAGGCGAGCCGCAGCTGCAGTAGTCCGCCACGCCGTGCTATAAAGCCGGCGAACTCGCAGGGAGAGTATTCATGCCCACCATCCCGCCCACCGAACACCCTGTCGGCAGCGTCGATCCCAAGCTGCTGGAAATCCTGGTCTGTCCGCTGACCAAGACGACGCTGGAATACGACGCCGCCAAGCAGGAACTGATCTCGCGCAAGGCCAAGCTCGCCTATCCGATCCGCGACGGCATTCCGATCATGCTGCCGGAAGAGGCGCGCAGGTTGGAGTAGACTCGTGTCCCGGATGCGGTGCAGCGCGAAGCGGTGCACCGCTAATCCGGGACCTTTTCAAATTATTTCGCTTGTAACGGTCCCGGGTCTGCAGCGCACCACTTCGTGCTGCGCTGCGCCCGGGACACGATGCAGAAAATGGGAAGGAACTTGCAATGATCAAAATCTGGGGCCGCAACACTTCGTCCAACGTGCAGAAGGCGATGTGGGCGGTCGGCGAGCTCGGGCTTGAACACACCCGCATCGACGTCGGCGGTGCTTTCGGCAAGAACAAGGAGCCGCCTTATCTCGCGATGAACCCGAACGGCCTGGTGCCGACGCTGGAGGAAGCAGACGGCTTCCTGCTGTGGGAATCCAATTCGATTGTGCGCTATCTCGCCGGCAAGCACGACAAGAACGGCGTGCTGGAACCGAAGGATGCCAAGCAGCGCGCGCTCGCCAGCCAGTGGATGGATTGGCAGCTCTCCGTGGTGGGCCCCGCGATCACGCCCGCGTTCTGGGGCCTGATCCGCACGCCTGCGGAAAAGCGCGACGCGGCCGCGATCAAGGCTTCGCAGGACAAGACCGCCGCCGCGATGAAAATACTCGACGCGCAACTGGGCAAGACGCCATTCGTCGCCGGACCGGCATTTTCCTACGGCGACATCCCGGTCGGCGTGATGGCCTACCGCTACCGGCAACTGGTGCCCGGCCGTCCGCCGACGCCCAATCTCGACCGCTGGTACGACGCCATCGCCAAGCGCAAGGCGTTCCAGGATCACGTCGGCAGCATTCCGCTGAGCTAAATCTTCTTATCCCTCCCCTGAAAGGGGAGGGTGGCGAGCGAAGCGAGCCGGGTGGGTTCTCTTCGGTCGTCCATGCGA
>JGI20177J14857_1000484_pt1 | contig 11937 bp, 11 predicted proteins | sample NGESurdeep072012_6_FD_14857 | JGI IMG/M metagenome (IMG submission 14857) | reverse complement strand
CGGAACGATACTTCCTGTTGGGATGATCTCCCAGGCACTCGCCGAGGATCGTCCGGCGATCGGGACCTACCCCGCCGGTTCATCCGGCTCTTCGGTGTTTATCGGAATTTCCGTACCGCGCACCGGAACTTACACGTTGCAGGGCGAAGACGAGCTCAAGGGCTATCAACTCGCGGTCGAACACATCAACAGCGGTCATGAGCTGATCAAGAAGATCTCGCCAAAAACCACGAAGGGCGTGCTCGGCAAGGAAGTGAAATACGGTGTGGCCGACTCGGGGGCCAAGCCGAATGAAGCGGTGCAGGCCGAGCAGCGCTTCATTACCGAGAACAAGGCGGTGTTGATGACCGGTTCAACCTCGAGTGCGGTCGCGGTGGCGCTGAACAAGCTTGCGCAACGCGAAAAGGTGCTCTACGTCGCTGGCATTTCCGGCTCGAACGACACCACCGGCAAGGACTGCGTGCGCTACGGTTTCCGGCAGTGCTTCTACGGCCAGACCGCTGCCGCCGCGATCGGCCCGATCGTCGTCAAGACCTTCGGCAAGGGCAAAAACGCCGCCTATCTGACGCCGGACTACACCTACGGTCACACCGTCACGAAATCGATGCAGGACTATCTTGCGACCGCGGGATGGACGACGGTGACCAACCAGGTCGCGCCACTCGGCGCGCCTGACTACTCCTCGTATCTGCTCAACGTAGCCAATTCCGGCGCCGACGTCCTGCTCAACGTCAATTGGGGCCACGACGCAGTGCTCTCAACCCAGCAGGCCAAGCAGTTCGGCATTTTCGACAAGATGAAGCTGGTGGTGCCGTACCAGACGCCGTTCCTCGCCCGCGAGGCCGGCGGCGATCTGATGTCCGGTGTTTATGCCGCCACCGGCTTCTGGTGGACGCTTGAGGACAAATATCCGCTCGCCAAGGTGTTCGTCGAAGCGTTCGAGAAGAAGTACGGCTACAAGCCGGAGTGGGGCGCCAACAATGCTTACATGGAATTCGCCCTCTGGGCGGAAGCCGTGGAAAACGCCGGCAACTTCTATCCACCCGACGTCATCAAATCCTACGAAGCCGGCCGCAAGATCCAGTCGACCGTTGGCGAGGTCTATTTCCGCAAGGAGGACCATCAGCTCGTGCGCCCTGTCGTCATCGTCAAGGGCAAGGCGCCCAAGGACATGAAGAACAAGGAGGACTACTACGAGATCGTTGAGATCGTCCCCGGCGAGGGGCTGATGCAGAAGCCCGACGCATTCGGTTGCAATCTCGGCGACTACACTTGAGCGAAACCTGAATCTTGGTGCCGCGGAAAGCATGCGCTTCCTGCGGCACCGGTTTTCGCGCGATTGCGCTTCATGGACAGGTCCGCTTTGTGACCAGCTCTACGATTGCTTTTCATGATCAGTTGGCCCAATTTTATTGCGCAGTTGTTCAACGGGCTGGCGCTCGGCGCTTTGCTGGCGCTGATCAGTTCCGGGCTGACCATTGTCTACGGCACGCTCGGCGTGCTCAACCTGGCCCACGGCGCGATGTTCATGCTCGGCGGGTACGCCGGCTATGTCGCCTACACTTACACCGGCTCGTTCATTATTGCGGTGATTGCCGGATCGGCGTTCGTGATGGTGCTCGGCGTACTGATGGAACGCGTCATCATACGCCACTTCTATCACAGGCCGCATGAGGACCAGCTTCTCGTCACCTTCGGCCTGAGCATCTGCTTCGTCGAGATTGCGCGATTTTTCTTTGGCAGTTTGTCAAAGACGATCCCGCCGCCGCCTCCGTTCTCCGGCATCACCTCGCTCGGGTTCATGTTTTATCCGACTTATCGGTTGGCGGCTGTCGGCATCATCGCGGTGGCGCTACTCGCGCTGTTTCTGGTGCTCTATCGTACGCGACTGGGCATGATCGTGCGCGCGGGCATTGAGGACGCGGTGATGGTCGAATCGCTTGGCATCAATGTCTACCGCGTCTTTATGATCGTGTTTGGCATTGGCGCGATGGCGGCGGGTTTCGCCGGCATCATCAACGCACCGATAGCCTCGCTCACACCCGACATGGGTGAGGCGATCCTGGTACAGACCTTCGTTGTTGTCGTAATCGGCGGTGTNGGCGATCCTGGTACAGACCTTCGTTGTTGTCGTAATCGGCGGTGTCGGCTCATTCCCAGGCGCCGTGCTGGGCGGCNTGATTGCCGGCGAGATCATCAGCATCACCTCAATGATCAATCCCGGCTACGCCTATGTGATGCTTTTCGCGGTGATGACGCTCGTACTGGTGGTACGGCCGCATGGCCTGCTCGGCACGCGGGGCCGAGAATGAGCGACGTCATCTGATGCTTAAGCAACGTCCGCTTTTGATCGAGACGCTGACCGCGATCGGCCTGATCGCGGCGCCGTTCGTGCTGCCCCATCTCGGTTTCGCGCCCAACACGGTGAACCGGATCCTGGTCTGGGGCCTGTTCGGCATCGGCTTCGACATCCTGTTCGGTTTCACCGGCCTGCTGTCGTTCGGCCAGTCGGCTTTCTATGGCACCGGCGGTTTCGTCGCTGCCTACCTTCTCACCCGTGCGGGTTTTCCAAATGTCATCCTGGCGCTGATCATCGGCATGATTGCAGCGAGCGCCGCCGGCTACCTGGTCGGACTCGTCGCGCTACGGCGCACCGGCATTTACTTCGCCATGATTACGGTAGCGATCGCCGAAGTATTTCATTTCGTCGAATTTAATCCTCTGTCGGAGTGGACCGGAGGCGAGAACGGTTTACCCGGCGTTCCCACGCCGTCGCTCAATTTCGGCTTTGCCACCGTCCATTTCACTACCGGCTGGTCGCTCTACCAATTCCTCGCGTTCTGCTACTTTATCGGCATTGTGATCGCGTTGCGCATCGTACGCTCCCCGGTCGGCGCGATCATGGGCGCGATCCGGGATAACCCGCTGCGCGCGGCGGCCGTCGGACACAACATCCACGGCTACAAGCTCGCGACATTCGTAATCGCAGCCGCCTATGCCGGATTCGCCGGCGGATTGCTCGGCGTACTTCAAGCCTTCATGCCTCCTGACGCCTTCACCTTCGACACCTCAGGCCAGCTCGTGATGCAGACTGCAATCGGCGGTCGCGGCACGTTGTTCGGCCCGCTGGTCGGCGCCGCGGTCTGGCTGTTCCTGCAGGATTTCCTGCAGGCGGCGCTCGGGCTGGGCGCATCCTGGAAACTCGTGCTCGGCGTGATCTTCGTGCTGCTGGTTTGCTTTCTGCGACGCGGCATCATCGGCGGCATCGGGGATTTCTACGGCCTGATATCTGGCAAGCGCACAAAGCATGCCGCGCCCGACGAGCCGGCGGCACTATCTGGCGTCACCGCCGCGAATCAACAAGAAGCCTCGGAGGCGTTGCTCGCCAAGGAACCGACGCCGCCGCCGAGGCCAGCGCGGCCTCGCGAAGGCGGCAACTATTCCGGCCCGATCCTGCGGGCGAGCGGCCTGACTAAGCGCTATGGCGGCCTGCTCGCCAACAGCGATATCGACTTTACGGTCAATCGCGGCGAACTGCGCGGTATTATCGGCCCCAACGGCGCCGGCAAGTCGACATTCTTCAAGATGCTGACCTGCGAAATCTCGCCGACCTCCGGCAAGATCGTGTTTGAGGGGCGGGACATCACCGGAATGAACGTCACTGACGTTTGTCAGCTCGGCTTGACCAAGAGCTATCAGGTCAACCAGCTGTTCGCCGGGCTCACGGTGCGAGAAAATGTCGTCATCGCAGGGCTCGCCGAATTGCGCGGCAAGTTCCGGCTCGATTTGTTCCGAAGCATGGATAAAATCCCGGGGTTGAATGAGCAGGTGGATCGTACGCTTGAGCTGGTCAATCTCACATCGCGGCCTGACACGCCGGTGTCCGAGCTCGCCTATGGCGAAAAGAGGCGGCTTGAAATCGGATTGGCGCTCGCTACCTCGCCGAGCCTGCTGCTTCTCGATGAACCTCTCGCCGGAATGAGTCCGCGCGAGCGCGTTGAAACCGTCAAGCTTCTTAAGTCGATCAGCCGCGGCCGCACCGTGATCATCATCGATCACGACATGGATGCGCTGTTCGAATTGGCCGAGCGTGTCACTGTCTTGCAGGAGGGCCGGGTGCTGGTTGAGGGTACGCCAGAAGAAATCAAGAACAACGCAATGGTGCAGGAAGCCTATCTTGGCGGCGTGCACGGAGTGCTCGACGCATGAGCTTGCTCGAGGTCAATGGCCTGAACAGTTATTACGGGGATTCCCATATCCTCTTCGACGTTTCACTGCGCGTAGGGCGCAACGAAGTCGTGGCGTTACTGGGCCGCAACGGTGCAGGCAAGAGCACAACCTTGAAAAGCCTGATGGGTGTTCTGACGCCGCGCACCGGAACTATCATATTCGATGGCGCCAATATCGCGGGACGGAAGAGCCATGCTATTGCACAGGCCGGCATGCAACTCGTGCATGAAGATCGCAGGATTTTTGGCAGCCTTAACGTTGAGGAAAACCTTGTTCTTGCTGGGTTGACCGCCGCTGGCCGCTGGCCGCTCGATCGCATCTACGAGATGTTTCCCCAGCTCAAGGAGCGGCGCGGCAATCGCGGCACCGACTTATCGGGAGGCGAGCAGCAGATGCTGGCGATTGCACGCGCGCTGGTGCGCGATCCCAAGATCGTTCTGCTGGATGAGCCCTTTGAAGGGCTTGCGCCGGTCATAGTCCGTGATTTGATGACAGCTTGCCGCAATCTTGCTGCGGCGGGCCAGACCATTGTTGTGGTTGAGCAAAATCTGGCGGCGGCGCTTGCGTTGGCGCAACGCGTCTACATCATAAATAATGGCCACATCGCTCACGAAGGCCCGGCACTGGAAATCAAAGCGCAGCCGGAAATCCTGCAGCGCTATCTCGGCGTTTAACTCCGAAGTTTCCAGCGTGTGCGGACACCTCGTTTTCAAGAATGACCGGCGCGTGGTTAATTTCTCAGCGCGGCAACCATTTTTGCAGCGTGATCTTCGAGAACCTGTGTGTCCTCCTTGCGGGTTTGTGCCGGCAACAAATCGACGCCCGTCGTCATTGGCATCACGTGCATGTGGAGATGAAACACGACTTGCCCGCTGGCGGCTTCGCTGAACTGTTGAACGATGACCCCTTCCGCATCAAACGCCCTCACTGCGGCGACTGCGATCTTCTTCGCGGTCCGCGCGACCTCCGCAAAATCATCCGCCGCGATGTCGAGGATGCCGCATGCCGCTGCCTTTGGAATCACAAGCGTATGACCCGGTGAGCGCGGCATAATATCCAGAAAAGCGAGCGTGCGCCGGTTTTCATAGATCTTGTAGCAGGGGATCTCACCGCGAAGGATTTTCGCGAAAATATTCTGATCGTCGTATGTCGCCATGGTGCTTCCCACAAAGGGCGGACTTGGCTATGTCAGGCTATTCGTCAAATCTACCAAACTCGTTTTGTGAAGCAAACGCGGCATCTCTAGGGCAGGAGTATTACCAGTCCTAGAGATGCAGCGTGAATTTGGCCAGTGAACGAACCACAAGCTACAGCTAGAGAAACGTTTATCACATATTGTGGCTTGTCGCCCATTGGCGGCTATCGAAACGAGAGAGCCTTTGTGTGCGAAAAAAGTCTCCCAGAACAATGCGCTTAAGCGTCAGGCTAGAAATCTCTCCGCGCTCCGCAGCAGCATTTTCGCGTCAGAACAAATCCGCGAGACGATGTCGCTCGGAGTTTCCTCCGTATGAATGAGATCGACGGCCTCGCCAACGATGACCGCAGCGACGTCCGTATCGCCTGCCTCGCGGGCTTCAGCGTATTTCGGTTGCTCAACTGAAGCGTTGCGATGAAGCCCGTCGAGGTCACGACTCCATCGTTCGGTAAAGGAGTTCTTCAACGTTCTTATCGTCCATTGCGCTGGCCAGTCGATGCCCCTGGCAATGTCAACGGCCGAACTGCGCAAAGTGTCGTCCCCGGATGCGGCAAAAGCCGCTCGTTTCATGTTCGGATGTGAGAGAGCTTCCTTACTCGCAAAGAACGCAGTTCCGCAAAGCACTCCGGCCGCACCCAGCATCAATGCTGCCGCGAGGCCACGGCCGTCGGCGACGCCGCCAGCGGCAATGACCGGTATGTTTCCGACCGCGTCAACGACGGCAGGGACGAGCGGAAATGTGGATCGGGTTCCGCCATGTCCGCCGGCTTCGGTTCCCTGCGCGACGATGAATTCCGCACCCTCGCTTGCTGCCGCTCTTGCCTGCGCAACGGTTTGAATCTGGGCAATCAGAGGAATGCCGGCTCGTTTTATCTGAGGAGCGAATGAACGGATTTCGCCGAAGGATAAAAAGATGGCCTTGGGCTCGCGAGCCAGCGCGACGTTCAGCAGATCCGGGCATTTTTGCAACGCCCAGCTGATAAATCCGATTCCCACCGGAGCGTTTCCCGCGGCAAGAAGTTCGCGCTGTAACCACTCCTTGTCGCCATAACCTCCGCCGATCACACCAAGCCCACCAGCGTTGGTGACAGCGGCCGCAAGGGCTCCGCCGCTGACTCCGGCCATCGGCGCCAGCAGGATCGGATGCTGGATGTTTAGCTCGGTTGTGAGCCGGGTCTTAAGAGACATGGTGTTTTCCGCGTCTAAGTACAAAGTGGAAGTGCATGCCAACGAGGCCTGCGATCGTCAGTCCTCCTAAGACGTCGACGAGTCTTTCTCATCGCGATTTTCGAGCATATTCAACGCTTTCTTTGTAAGATCGGCTAAGATCTTATGTCTTTTAAGATTTGGCGTTTTTGGATGCAAATCTACTAACTCGATCAAGCCAGTTAAGGCGAGGATCTCTGCCAGAACGTCGCTCCCTTGTAATTGGTGAAGCTGATATCCACGATCAGTCCATTGCGAAAGTTTGCCGCTGCGCGTTACCGCAACACTATCGACTTTGAACGTTCCGGGATTGATACCGTAGAACTCTTGGACCAGTTCATCATGGATATCCGCGCGGTCCTCCTTCATCCTGGCTCCCACAATTCATGTTTTCTTAAGTCGGTCCACGCTCTCACTCTGCTTAAGCTTCGTTGAAGAGCGGATACTATCCCATTAGCTAGAGGGCTGAATATTTTATCACGTAGGAAGCTAGTCTCCGAGCGCGGTAGTGGTGCTCCGCGACGGTCTTGCGGAGGCAGGGGTTTCGCTGGGGTAGCGAGTTATCTTCAATGGATCGCTGGCCGGAAATGTTTCCTCCAATTCTTCGTCCAGTTGAAGATCCAGTTTCCTTTTGTCCCGCTGCTTGAGCGTCTCTTTTGGCATCGGGTGTCCTCCAACTGACCTGTGATGTACGTGGTTTCTCCGATGCAATTATTCGATACGCGGCAAGATCTCAAACTGATGAAATGGCGGTGGCGAAGACAGAGTCCATTCAAGAGTGGTCGCACCGGCCCCCCACGGATTGTCGGCAGCCTTTTCCTTACGGAAGAAGGCATAGGCCATGCCCACGAAGAATACGATCAAGCCTCCCGCAGAGATATAGGACCCGACCGACGCAATCTGATTCAGGCCCGCAAAAGCATCCGGATAATCGGCAATGCGTCGGGGCATTCCCGCTAAACCGAGGAAATGCATCGGGAAGAAAGCTAGGTTGACGCCGACGAAAGTCAGCCAGAAGTGCAGCTTACCGAGAGTTTCCGAATACATGTACCCGGTCATTTTCGGGAACCAATAGTACCAGCCGGCAAAGATTGCGAACACCGCGCCCAGGGACAGCACGTAATGGAAGTGTGCCACCACGTAATAGGTGTCCTGTAACGTCCGGTCGACGCCCGGATTGGCGAGCACCACACCGGTGACGCCGCCGACCGTGAACACGAAGATGAACCCGATCGCCCACAACATCGGCGTTCGAAACTCGATTGAACCACCCCACATGGTAGCGATCCACGAAAAGATTTTGATGCCGGTCGGCACCGCGATCACCATGCTGGCGGCGGCAAAGTAAGCCTGGGCGCTACTCGACATACCGACGGTGTACATGTGATGGGCCCAGACCACGAAACCGATGAATCCAATTGCAACCAGTGCATAGACCATTCCGAGATAGCCGAAGATCGGCTTGCGGCTGAATGTTGAGATCACATGGCTGATGATTCCGAAGCCCGGTAGCACCATGATGTAAACCTCGGGATGACCGAAGAACCAGAACAGGTGTTGAAACAGGACCGGATCACCGCCGCCTTCGGCACCGAAAAACGTCGTTCCAAAATTGCGATCGGTAAGGAGCATAGTAATTGCGCCGGCGAGCACAGGCAGCGACAACAACAACAAGAAAGCCGTCACCAGGACCGACCATGCGAATAGCGGCATTTTATGCAGGGTCATACCCGGTGCACGCATATTAAAAATGGTGGTGATGAAGTTGATCGCGCCCAGGATCGACGACGCGCCAGCGATGTGTATCGACAGGATCACGAAATCGACAGCCGGGCCGGGGTGTCCGGACGTCGAGAGTGGCGCGTAGAGCGTCCAACCGGTGCCAGCGCCATTCGAACCGGGCTCACCTTCGACGAACATCGAGATGATGAGCAGCGCAAACGACGCAGGCAGCAGCCAAAACGAAATGTTGTTCATGCGCGGAAATGCCATGTCCGGCGCGCCGATCATCAACGGTACCATCCAGTTGCCAAATCCACCCATCATCGCCGGCATGAGCGTGAAGAAGATCATGATTAGACCATGACTAGTCACGAACACGTTATAGGTATGCGTATTGGTGAAAATCTGCAGGCCCGGCTGCTGCAATTCCATCCGGATCACGACGGAAAGGATTCCGCCAATCAACCCCGCACACATCGCGAACACGAAGTACATCGTGCCGATGTCTTTGTGGTTGGTTGAATAGAGATAGCGCCGCCAGCCGGTAGGGTGACCGTGCGTATCGAAGTCGTTCGTTGTATCAGCAGCAGAGAGCATCGGTGGGTTCTTTCATGACGACTACGTCGCATGCTTACTGCGCGGGAAATAGAGGCCCATGCCGATGTCGTCGATTTTCAAGGATGGCGGGCGCTGATGAAAGCAAGGAGACGACATTTATCTTCGTCCGGTTACGGTGAGCCGCCTCGTTTTTCAATGCCGCTCAGGAGCGGCAGCGTGAGCCCATCCATCCACATACCGTTTAACTAGTCTCAACGATCATTGCCGTCGCGTGCGAACTATTGCCGGCAGCAGGATCGACAGGCCGATGGAAGGGAGCTCAGCAACGCAAGCCTCTATGTGAGAAGAGTTTGAAGCTGCTCTATTTGATTCCGGTGCAGTGTCAGCATCTTCATGAGGTGAGAGTTCAACTCTGAATCAAGAATATTCAGAACGGCCTTCTCAATCGTCTGGACCAACTCAGCTCGATTAGATCTCGCGGATGCAATCGCGTGTTCAAGGCTGCATTTTATGTGACGTCCATTGGTCGAGCGTTTGAGGGGTGCTGCGGCGGCTGCCCCTCTCGTCGCGATTTCTTTTTGGAGCAGGACGCAAATCGACGCTTGGGCTAATTCAGACTCTAGGATGAGGTCAGCAGTATGGAGGTCGGCTGCTTTGCCGATGTCTGCAAAGGCCCTGGTGCCGATGCGCTCTCGTTCCAGGAGCGATTTGAGGAAGACAAGCACCTCTTCTTGAGACCAATAGCCCAGATAGCTCGGATCGACTTCATGCATCCAGCAGGGAGATGAAGCGAACTTTCGGATGGTGTCGGCGAGGGTGGTATGTTGTCGCGACTGAGCTGTGTCCATCTTTCATTTCCCCGTGGCCGCAGGTCAGGGAGCGAACCCTTGCGAACTCGGCGAACTCTTTAGTGTTCGGACGAAATACCTGCATCGTAGTCAGGTACTCTCGCCTCTTAAGATCTTTTTACAAGCGAGAAATATTGGCCGTTTAATTCGAATAAATAGATACTTGAACGGGGTCGAACAGGTCAAAAAGATTTTCGGAGCGACGAGGTTGCGTCAGCGTCGCGGTATTGCTTCACGCCGCTGCGCGAAACATTAGAATGCGCATCGACAATGGCTGCATTCGTCAACGTGGCCTTGAATCAGACCTAACGGCCTTTGCGCGCGGTCGCTTCGCCGTTCTCGCGCCAACGGCTATTGTCGCTTTCGCTTTCGCGATTCGATGCATGATCTCCAGCGCGCTGCCGAGCAGGTCAAGGTCGCACTCAAGAGGATAAACGACGTATGCGGGCATTGAAAATTCGGGAGCGCCGCTGATCACATTGAGCCGCTTGGCCTTGAGGTGGGGCAACACGATCCGCTTGGGGAAATAGCCGGAGCCACCATTCTCCAATACGTGCTGCAATCCCAGCCAGCCGATATTCGCGGTTAGCGAAGGACCACCGAAATTCGGAAAGCAGACACTGTGTCTTGCGTAAAACTCCGGCCCCCAGTCCACGTAGACATAGCCAGGTTGAGGCTCAGGTTTGCCGTTTGGATCGGTCGAGACAAGGATGAGTTTTTCTTCGAACAATTGCTCGACTTTCAGGCCGGGACGACTTTGTGGAGTGTACATGACCGCAATATCCATCCGACCTTCGACGAGCCCCTGCATAAGCGCTGATTCAAGCCCGCTTTCGGCGCGTATTGATATCTCTGGTCTAGCCTCCCTCATTAACTGAAGCCACTGCAACAGAAACTCCTCCCACAAGCCAATCCGGCCGCCAACAACGAGCGTTCCACTAAACCCTTCAGGAATTCCGATGTCGTGGCGCGCCTGTTCTATCGTTCGAACGAGTGTGGCCGCGTGCCGTTGAAATTGCCGGCCGGCGGATGTTAGCGTCGTACCAGCCTTGTTGCGGACGAAGAGCGTGCAACCCAGTTGGTCTTCAAGTGTATGAATGCGCGTGCTGACGGTCGACTGGCTGACGTGAAGTCGATCCGCGGCACTGATGAAGTTGCCCGCTGTAACGACCGTGAGGAAGGTTCTGGCCAGTTCGGTGTCCATTGGCACGTTCCTTTGATATCTATCGTACAGATATCAAGTCTCAATATTATTCGTTTGTTAAAACTGCGCGGCACATATGCCGGATTCGGATATCAGCCGATACCTGATCTATCGCAGCCTCGCCCACTCCGTTTGATCGGCAAACCGGTTCTCGCGCTCACTCCCGACATTAGTCTCATCGCCTGGATTCCGCAGGTTGATGCCACGCGCATCCAAGAGGTCCTCACTGCTCTTTCCTCAGCCGGACGGCCNCCGCGATTATACGGACNAGACTTGCAGGCGTTGGAGGTCACCGATGCCCGACGAACATTCCGAAAATGAATAGTTTTGTGAAGCGGATTAGCCACTTATCTGGTAGGCCCTGCGCTGCGCAAAAGCCTAGGCATTGGCTAGGCTATTTCTTCTTCGGCTCGACGACTGTCTTCGACGAACCTTCCGGCGCCGACTGCATGCCCGGTGGGGCCTCGCCCTGTGGACTTGAGGCAGGAGCGCCGCCGGTCGTGGTGGTGATCGGGCCGGTCCAGCCTTGCGGCTGCAACTGACCCTTGGTCTCGGGCGTCACCGTGCGGCCGGTGCTGTACTCAGGTTTGTCCGCGTTTTTGGTATCGGTCTGGGCTTGCGCCGCTGCCAGCCCGGCAGAGCAGACTAAGAAGACGGCGATAAGCGCGATGCGCATAGCTGATTCCTCCGGCGGACCTTTCATGTAACGGCCGCTACGCCCCGATCGGACGCTACGCTCGTATATCCTGCGGACGCTAGAAAACAATAGAGGATTGCGACCCTCTCATCCGAGAGCAAAACCGAGGCGGTATTCGTTCGCTAATCGCCCTTTCCTGGCTTGGGTGAGAAATGTTGTTCAAATTTATTGGGCGTGCCATCAAACTCCTTGGCATCGGGCGGGGGCTCCCGTTTGATCGTGATATTCGGCCAGACATTCGCATAGTCTGCATTGAGCTTAAGCCATTTTTCTAGAC
>JGI20177J14857_1000479_pt1 | contig 12034 bp, 9 predicted proteins | sample NGESurdeep072012_6_FD_14857 | JGI IMG/M metagenome (IMG submission 14857) | reverse complement strand
GGTCAGCTTCACCGAGGTGTTGGAGCGGTTGCGGCGGATCCGCGACGAGCTGGCACTGACTTCCAGTCCGGAGAAGGTCTACCGGCTCAGTGACGAGGCTCGCCAGCTGGTTGAGCGAGGCGAGAGCGTGCTGGGGCGCCCCTTGGACGCGGTGGCTGAGCCACTCTCGCCACCCTCGCCACCGAAGGTAACCGCCGCCACCGCTGACACCGTCAGCATCCCGAGCGTCCCGAGCGCGGCTAGCTCGACGGCCGCCGTGGCCGGCACCGAGCCCCCGGTCACCACTGGGGCGACCGCCGACCCGGCGACGGCGCCACCGCGGTAACTGGGGAATGTCCAACTCTTGACAGCTTCCAGTTAAAGCGGCGTGGTCCGTGGGGTGACACCTCAGGTCGACGCCGTGGAGATGTTGCGCGCCGCCGGCCTGCGGGTCACCGGAGCGCGGCTGGCCGCGCTGGACGCTCTGGCCGGCGGCGGTCACCTCAGCGCCGATGAGGTCGTCACCGAAGTTCGCGAACGCCTCGGGGCGGTGTCCACCCAGGCCGGGTACGACGTGCTCCGCGCCCTGGNGGCGGCCGGCTTGGCCNGCCGGGTAGAGCCCGCCGGNTCACCGGCCCGCTACGAGGCCCGTGCCGGCGACAACCACCACCACGTCGTCTGCCGCNGCTGCGGTGCCATCGCCGACGTCGACTGCGCCGTCGGCGGCGCGCCCTGCCTGGAACCGGCCGCGCACGACGGCTTCGTCATCGACGAGGCCGAGGTCACCTACTGGGGGCTGTGTCCTGCCTGCCAGGCCCCGCAATCCGTCCCGTCCCGACGTACGGAGGTCTCCGCATGACCGACGCCAGGTCGCCACCTGACCACTCGCCAAGGCCATCCCGTCTACGACAACCAGAACCAGCGCACGGTCGGCTCTCGCGGGCCGGCGACGATGGAGAACTACCACTTCCTGGAGAAGATCAGCCACTTCGACCGGGAGCGGATCCCCGAGCGGGTGGTGCACGCCCGCGGCTTCGTCGCCCACGGCTCCTTCGAGGCCTACGGCACCATCGGCGACCAGCCCGCTGCGACCTACACCCGGGCCAAGCTGTTCAGCGACAAGGGCAAGCGCACCCCGTCACCATTCGGTTCTCCACCGTCATCGGCGGCCGGGACTCCTCCGAGGTGGCCCGCGACCCGCGCGGGTTCGCCGTCAAGTTCCGCACCGAGGCCGGCAACTGGGACCTGGTCGGGAACGACCTAGCGGTGTTCTTCATCCGGGACGCGATCAAGTTCCCGGATGTGATCCACGCACTGAAGCCCGACCCGGTCACCTTCCGCCAGGAGCCACAGCGGATCTTCGGCTTCATGTCGCAGACGCCGGAGTCCATGCACATGCTGAGCTTCCTGTTCGGCCCGCGCGGCATCCCGGCGGACTACCGGCACATGGACGGCTTCGGCGTGAACACCTACCGGCTGGTCAACGCCGCCAGCGAGGGCGTGCTGGTCAAGTTCCACTGGAAGACCCAGCAGGGGCTGAAGTCGCTGACCCAGGCACAGGCCCAGGCCATCCAGGCCACCGACTTCGGCCACGCCTCCAAGGACCTCTATGAGGCGATCGAGCGCGGCGACTACCCAGGCTGGGAGCACTGCGTCCAGATCATGAGCGACGACGAGCACCCCGAGCTCGACTTCGACCCGCTGGATGACACCAAGACCTGGCCAGAAGACGTGTTCCCACTGCGGCCGGTCGGCATGATGACGCTGGACCGCAACGTCACCAGCCACCACGACGAGAACGAGCAGGCCGCGTTCGGCACCGGCGTCCTCGTCGACGGCATCGACTTCTCCGACGACAAGATGCTGGTCGGACGCACCTTTTCTTACAGCGACACGCAGCGCTACCGAGTCGGACCCAACTACCAGCAGCTGTCGGTGAACCGGCCGCGCGAGGACGTCGAGGTCCGCACGAACCAGACCGGTGGGCCGATGTCCTACGGTCGCGACCAGGTCGGGACCAACCCGCACATCAACTTCGAGCCCTCCGGCGTGGCCGGGTTGGTCGAAGCCACGCCGACTGGGCCGGCGTATGAGCCCTACGTCGGCGGGTCGGTGGGGCGAGCCGCGATCGAGCGGAAGAACCCCTACGGCCAGGTCGGCAAGCGCTACCGGGACGAGATGGAGGACTGGGAGCGGGACGACCTGATCCTGAACTTGGTCACCCTGCTGGGCCAGACCGAGAAGGGCATCCAGGAGCGGATGGTCTGGCACTTCCGGCATTGCGACGAGGACTACGGCCGCGGGTCGCCGACGGCCTGGGGTTGAGCCTGGGCACGCTGCCGGACTTCTCGGCGGAGTTCGCCGAGCGGAGCTAGCGCGGATAGCGGGCGCACTCCGCGACGGCTCGGCTCAGCCGATCGTCACCGCGCGCGTGCCGGCATCCCAGCGCAGCGTGCCTCCCTGGAAGTCGCTGGCCCGACCACCGGGAACGGCGTACTCGCTGGAGACCGGGAAGCCCAGCCCGGAGTTCTCCCAGCCCATCGCCGCCCAGGCGGCGCGGATGTCGCCGTGCACCTCGTGCGCACCGGTGTCCGGGGACCAGTAGACCGAGCCGCCCTCGAAGTGATTGAACCGCCCGAACTTGTACGGCGTACCGAGCTCGTTGGTCACCGGGAAGCCCAGCAGCGAGGTCTCCCAGCCCATCCCGGCCCAGGCGTCGCGGATGGCGCCGTGTACCTCGTGCGCGTCGGTCTGCGGAGTCCAGTAGATCGAGCCACCCTGGAAGTGGTTGAACCGCCCGCGTCCGCCCGGGGTGCCGAGCTCGTCGGTCACCGGATAGCCAAGCACGGTGCGCTCCCAGCCCATGGCGGCCCACAGACCTCGGATCGCGCCGTGGGTCTCCCAGGCCCCCGTGCCCGGGGTCCAGTAGATCGACCCGTTGCGGTAGTGCACGAACCGGCCGACCCCATCCGGCGTTGCGAGCTCGCCGGTCACCGGTGCGCCGAGAACGGACGACGGACCGCCGAGCGCGGCGTAGTGCTGCCCGATGGCGCTGACTGGCGGCGGTGGTGGCGGTGTCCCGAAGCTGGCCGGGGCCGGGTACCGTCCGACCAGGTAGGCGCCGGTCCAGATGGCTTCCTGGCGGACCACGTCGCCGGTATGGGTGGCAGCGATCATCATGTTGTTCCCGGCGTAGATGCCAACGTGGTAGATGTACCCGGTGTCGTCGTAGAAGAAGATGACGTCACCGGGCTGCTTCGCATCCTGCGCCAGGTGTTGGCTCGCGGCGTACTGGTCGACGGTGAAGTGGGGCAGCCTTATCCCGAACCGGCCGAAGACCACCATGACCAGGCCGGAGCAGTCGAACGTGTTCGGACCGGCGGCGCCCCACTCGTAGGGGGCGCCGTAGTGGGTGGCGGCCTCGGCCACGACCGCGTCGCCAAAGCTGCCGGCGCGCGCGGGGGACGCCGGCAGCGAGGCCAGTGCGCCGGCCAACAGCAGGACGAGGACGACGGTGGCAGCCCAGGCACGCTGGGCCAGTCGGTAGGCGGGCACGATGACTCCGAGGCCGCACCGACCGAACGCCGGCGATCTACTGGCTTCGACGCTCGATGTGGCGCGGCTGAAGGGTGAAGCCCCGAACTGCACCCTGTTGGCCGTAGGGTGCCCCGGGCCGACCTTGAGCCGCTGATCTCACCTCCGCCTCGCCACGGGCCGAGGCACTGCCGCCGATGGGTCATCCTGTGCTGCGACGCGACGGATCAGGCGGGAGTACGACATGCAGCAGCTGACCGGGCTGGACGCCGCTTTCCTGGCGATGGAAACGCCGGCGGTGTACGGGCACGTCGGCAGCGTGTGCGTGCTCGACCCGACCACCGCGCCCGAGCCGTTGACCCTGCCTCGGCTGCAGCAGGTGGTGCTCTCGCGCCTACACCTCATCCCGCCGTTTCGCCGCCGGTTGGTGGAGGTGCCGCTCGGACTCGACCAGCCCTACTGGATAGAGGACCCGGACTTCGACATCGAGTACCACGTCCGGGAACTGGCGCTGCCGGCCCCCGGCGACGACCGCCAGTTGACCGAGCAGGCGGCCCGGTTGCACTCCCGGCCGCTGGACCGGACCCGGCCGTTGTGGGAGCTATACCTGATCGGGGGTCTGGCCGGTGGCCGGGTGGCGGTCTATACCAAGGTGCACCACGCCGCTATCGACGGTGTGTCCGGCAACGACCTGCTCGCCGCGCTGCTGGACCGATCGCCGCAGGGCCGCGACCTGCCTCCGGCACCACCATGGACCTGCGACGAGGTGCCCGGGTCGCTGGCGCTGCTGGCCCGCAGCGCGGTAGCGCTGACCGGCCAGCCACTTCGCGCCGCACGGATGTCGGCGGGGCTGCTGCGGTCGCTGCCGGCGCTGGCCGCTCTCCCGGCGCGGCCCCGGCTGCCCGTGATCGAGCCGGTGATCGACCGGCTGTTCGGCTCTCATGACGACGTCGTGCTGCCCTCGCCGCGGCTGCGGGCTCCGGCCACGCCGTTCAACCGGTCTATCTCGCCGCATCGGCGATGGGCGTTCCGTCAGCTGTCGATGGCGGAGGTGAAGGTGATCCGCTCGGCGCGCGAGCTGACGGTGAATGACATCGTGATGGCGCTTTGCGCAGGTGCGCTGCGCCGTTGGCTCGTCGATCACGACGCGCTGCCGGAGCAGCCGCTGGTGGCCTCAGTGCCGGTTTCCGTCCGAGCCGAGACCGAGCAGGGGGCGCTGGGCAACCGGGTGTCGGCGATGCTGGCCACCCTGCCGACGCACGTCGCCGACCCGATGGAGCGGCTGCGCTCAACGCACGAGGCGATGCGGGCGGCCAAGGAGCAGCACGGAGCCCTGCCGGCCGCCCTGCTCGCCGACGTGACGCAGTTCGCCATGCCGGCCCTGGCCGGACAGGCGGCGCGGCTGTCCGCCCGGCTGCGCCTGGTGGAGCGGATCAACCCGTTCAACCTGATCATCTCGAACGTACCCGGCCCCAACGTGCCGCTCTACTACGCCGGCGCCGAGCTGTTGGCGTACTACCCGCTGTCCGCGATCGTCGACGGGCAGGGACTCAACATCACTGTGTTCAGCTACCGCGGCTCGTTGTTCTTCGGCTTGATCGCCGACCGGGACCTGGTGCCCGACCTCGAGCGGATGGCGACCTACGTGGTCGAGGAGCTGGCGTTGCTCAAAGACGCCGTCGTCGGGACCTCGATTGCCGCGCCACCAGCGCGCGCGCCGCGTCGTCGTACCCCGCGGAAGGCTCCACCCTCGCGCTGAGCGACCCAGTCCGACGTCACCCGACCGGGCCCGGCCGGCTCAGCTCGCCTGGCGCCAGCTCGCCCGGGTCAGCTCGGGAATAGCTCGCGGTCGGCACTTGGGTCGACCCCGGCGGCTGCCGAGACACACCGGACAGGGACAGGGCCGACCTTCGGCCCGTCGACNGGATGGGCAAGCGGCCTCGTGTCACGCCCATCCGCCCCCCGGGCAGCCGGCNCAACTACGCCGGCCGAGGAGACCGCATGCACGGCACTACCCGCGCGCGCCCCACTTACNGNGATGNCAGCAACGTCCGCGCCCGGACCGGCATNAGCCGTCGCCGACCCGCTCGCGGCTTGGCNGCNCTNGCCCTGCTNGCCGGCGCCGGTGCAGCCGTNCCGGCGATGGCAAGCTCCGCCGTGGCGGCCGGCTCGCCGGCGTCCAGCTCGGCGGTGCTACCCGGGCCGAGCGACGGCCTGCAGGTGCACGATCGCATGATGCCGGCGACCAGCCCGGACGCGGTGCACCACGATGCGCCGACGGGCGGCGGCCAGAGTTGGGATGCCGCGACCGGCCCGGTCCAGTACGGCCCGGACGTCTCGTCCTGGCAGCACCCGAACGGCGCGGCCATCAACTGGGGCGCCGTCGCGGGCAGCGGCCAAGCCTTTGCGATCGTCAAGGCGACGGAATCCGGCTACACCAACCCCTACCTGGGCAAGGACATCGCCAACGCCCATGCCGCCGGGCTCACGGTCGGCGCCTACGCCTACGCCCGGCCGCAGTACGACGCCACCGCACAGGCGGACGCATTCGTCCAGGCGATCGGGTCCCTGCCGGCGCCGTCGCTGCCGCCGATCCTCGACCTAGAGGAGGCCGGCGGCCTGGCCCCGGGTGACCTCATCGGCTGGACACACACGTTCCTCGACCGCGTTCAGGGCAGAACCGGGATCACACCGATGATCTACAGCGGTCCGTGGTTCTGGTCCTCGGCGATGGCCAACAACACCGGCTTCTCGGCGTACCCGTTGTGGGAGGCCTCCTACACGACGGCGAGTGCCCCGCAGCACATGGCCAGCTGGCCGACGTACCGGCTCTGGCAGTTCACGGCCAGCGCGTCGATCCCCGGGATCGCTGGGGGTGTCGACCAGAGCCGCTTCATCGGCACCGCTGATCAGCTGGCGGTCAGCCCGGGGGCCATCGGGGTGCACTATGGCGAGCTCGGTGGCTCTGCTGGGTTTCTTGGTGCGCAGCAAGGCGGGGAGCAGACCGCCCCCGACGGAGTTGGCCGGTTCACGCAGTACCAGTACGGAGCCATCTACTGGACGCCGGCCACCGGCGCGCACGAGGTGCACGGTAGAATCTGGGCGGAGTGGGCCGCCACCGGCTGGGAGACCGGACCCACCGGCTACCCGGTGACCGACGAGATGACCACCCCGGACGGGGTCGGGCGCTTCAACCACTTCAGCAAGGACGGGAGCATCTACTGGACGGCGGCCACCGGCGCGCATGAGGTTCACGGGGCCATCCGCACCGCGTGGGCGGCCGCCGGCTGGGAGACAGGCCGGGTGGGCTATCCGGTCACCGCTGAGTACGCCGTGCCCGATGGGCGGGCATCGGACTTCCAGCACGGCCGGATCAGCTGGAATGCGAGCAGCGGGCTGACCGCGGTGACGTATTCCTGAGGGTGGCCGAAGCGCTGGTTGATCAGCGCTTCGAGCGGGCGAGTCGGTCGAGTCGGGCGAGTCGGNCGAGTCGGTCGAGTGCGGCGACGATCGACGGTCGCCAGGACGCGCGGGCAAGACGGCGNGCACCCGGGCACTACCCACGCCTTGACNTGCGTCCGTGCGGCGTCCGAGGGGGGACTTGGCCACGCAAACGCGAGCACCCTCGCGAGGAACGGGTGCTNATGCAGTCGAAGGTAGCCAGCTTGCGGGGGAGAGGTCAACGTTCGGCAGGTGGGCCGAGCCCGCTCTGGGAGTTCGCCGGATGGCCGCCCTGCCCGGGCACGATCGGGGACGACGAACTGCGGCGCATCGCCGAACTGTCGCACCAATACGCCGAACTGCACGGCGGGCAGGGCCTCAGCCTCGCCGATGCATCCGTGATCGCTGTGGCCGAGCACCGAGGCATCCGCGAGATCGCCACCCTCGACGTCACCGACTTCAGCCTCGTCCGCCCGCGCCACGTCCCGCGCCACGTCCCGCACTTCCTCCTGCTGCCGTAGCAACCGCCGGCGGACCACGACCGCTGCAGACCTCAGGAACGCCGTATGTTGTCCGTCGTGGTCAAGGGGAAGCAGCCGACCAGTTCCGAGCGGGCGAGGCCGGTGTACGGGCCGGAACCGTGGCAGACCGTGGCCGGCGTGGTCTGGTCGTGGTGGGATCTGTGGTTAGCGGTGGTGTGCGTCGTGGATCATGGCGGCGACTGGGACGCGCTGGACGCCGCCCTCGCGGGTGGGGGCGGGCCGAGTCGATCCGGTCAGGAAGCGAGGTGGAGCCATCTGCTCGACCTCACCCAGCGTCTGGCAGAGGCCGGGCTTACCGCGGCCGAACTGGTCGGCGAACTGGCCACCGATCGTGCGCTACGGACCAGGGCCCGAACCAAGGTGCTGCGGTCGACGCTGTACGGCCGCGACCTGACACCGGCGATGAGCAACCCGCCCTCGGCGCGGGTGACGCACCGGGCCTTGTTCGGGTCGTGGCCGCAGTTCCCCCGAACACCCCAGCCCTGGTACGAGCAGCTTGCCGCCCGGTTCCCGGTGCTCGACCGGTACGCCTTCGACGGCCTGGCCGCTCAGAAGTTCGCCTACCGGATCGGTGCCGCGGTCTCCAGGCTCGGCTCTCGGGTCACCACGGCGGCCGAGGCATTGGCGCTACGCCGGGGTGCGCTGACGTTCTACTACCAGGTGATGGAAGGCTGTGACGATTCCTACGGCGGCGTTGGTGACGTCATCCAGGAGGCGGTCATCGACTACGTCCGTACGGACTGGCGCGCCGCAGGCGTGCGCCCCGAGGTGTTCTGGCGGGATCTGCTGGAGTGGGCCGTCCTCGCCTCCAACTACGGCCTGCTGGGCCGGGACGAGTCGCTGTTCCTGCGCAAGGCAGGCGTGCCTCGGGAACTCGACCTGGTCGAGCAGATCCTGGCCGAACTGACCATCGGCTACACCGCGGCCCGGATGTCCTGGCACGCCGGGCAGGCCCTCCAACTGCATGCCCAGGCCGTCGCCACAGCCGGTGCCCTCCACCGGTTCATGCCGGTGGCCGAACTGCTGGGGTCCGGCAGTTGGGTTGCGCTGGAGGCGATGGTCGCCGTTACGGTCCGGCGCCATCGGCCTGATCTGGGCATCGCCGTCCTCGACGCCGCTGATGTCCCCGGCTTCCACCAGGGGTGGGTGCAGCGTCGGCGCGCCGAACTCGCCGGCCAGAGCGGNCAGGTCACCACCGCGGCGAGCTCGGGCGGCCGCTGAGCATCGACCGGTAGCGTGTCGGCGATGGAACGGATGAACCGGGACCAGTTCTACGCCGCGATGGCCGGCCTGGACGAGGACCGGCTCCGCAAGAGGCCCTGTGGATGCTGTACTGGCGTTCGGCCGGACCGGTGTGGCAACGCATCGAGGCTGAACTCGCCCCCGAGCCGGCCAAGCCCCGCACCCGCGAGACAGGCTCCGAGGTCGACCCGGACGCAGTGCTGGACCAGGCGCAGCAGTTCGTCGCGCTGGCCCGTGCCGGCTCCTACCTGGCCGGGGATCGCCGGGTGAGCCCCAAGGAACGCACCCGGTGGCGGTTCACGTTCCGGCGCCTGGTCGCCGACGCACGGCAGGCGTTGCAGGCCGACGACATCCGCCCCGGGGTCACCGCGGCCACGGCGATGATCGACCTGGCGTGCGAGGTGCACGACTACGACTACTTCCGCTCCGAGGACCCGGTGGAGGCGGCCGGGGTCGTCGTGTCCGACGAGGTCGGGGTGCTCTGGCAGCGNATGCGGGACGTCAACGGGTTCCCGGCCTTCGCCGCAGCTGCCGCCCGACAATTCGTCCGATGGGAAGCGCCCTACGGGTGGACCCGGGGCGGCTACGGCCGGGTCAGCGAGAAGGAGACCACGCTGACCACCGTGCTGACCCGGATGCTGCCGGTACCGGATGCCTGGACCACCTTCACCACCTGCTACCTGACCGCGCTGGACGAGGCCGCGACCACTCCGGCCCGGCACCTGGCGTCCTGGCGCTCGACCGAGTACGGGCTGGCCCACCGAGCGCGGGCCATGGCCGGGTGGCATGCCCTGCTGCTGGACCGGTTCGCCGGGACCGACGACGAGCAACTGCTCGACCGCATCGGCACCAGCGCGGGCCTCGGCGGGCCGGAACTGACCTTCTTCCAGGCCCAGCTCGCCCACCGCCGCGGCGACAACGACACCGCCCGCCGCCTGGTCCACGACGGCCTNGCCAAGCTCCCCGGCCACGACGGATTCATCCGGTTCGCCCAGGACCTCGGCGCCCGGTGCCACCATGGACCAGACGGATCGCCGAGGAACGGTCCAGGCTGACATCCTGACGTCCCGGCCCCGACTCGAGCCAGGGCTTCCGTCGCAGCGTGGCCCATCGATCGCCGATGGACCGTCCGGGAGCGGGCACTCACCAGCACCCACCCCCTCCACCTCGCCCCCGACCTTTTCCTCCCCCTCCCCTGCGAGGAACGCAGGTGCCGCCGCCCGGTGCTCGACGGTCACCGACCCCGGTCCCGCCCATGAAGCCCTTGTGACGCAACCGGGCAGCGCTCGGTGGGACGTGCCGCGAGCGGATGTTCAGCAACGCGGTGAACCGCACAGCAGGTCCTCGATCAACCGGGGCAGGTGGATCGCCACTGGGCCGCGAGCCTGAGGTCGGCGTCGCGTACGTCGAAGCGTGCCGGGTCGAACGCGGCAGGGGAGGACAGCCCGAGCCATTCGAGCATGTCCTCGTGGCCGGGGGCGGAGGGGTCGGCCAGGGTCCGGCGCAGCAGCTCGTACCCGGGAATCCCGCCGCAGTCCTCGGGTGGGCAGACTCCTTCCCCGCTGATGCAGCGTGGGTAGCGGGAGTCCGCGTGGGCGGCGGTCGTCGCCTCCACCGTCACCTGGTGTTCCCAGTCGTCCCCGAAGTCGTAGAGGTACTCCAGGACGGTCCCGGTTCCTGCGACCTCGTCAAGGGGGACGCGATCCTCCGGGGCCAGGTCCAGGTCGGTGCCGGGCGGCCCGTACCGGACCTCGCCGATGGAGAACTGGTGCAGATGGCCGTTCTGCCAACCCATCGCAGCCTGGATGACGGTGTGCAGTTCCACCAGGGGGCAGGCCGCCGGAACGAGCACTCGACGCCAGATGACGGGATCGGCGCTGTCTACCAGTTCGATCCGCAGCTGCAGCACCGGTTCGCCCTGCGCCGGACCGCCGTGGGCACGGCGCACCGCCCACCGACCCAGCGCGGTCACCGGCACCATGCCGGCCCGCCGCTCCTCACGGTCCAGGGCCGGGTTCACGGCGAGCAGCCCCGTCTCGGCGAGCAACTCGACGGTGAACCAGACGTCGCGATGCAGGCAGCGCCGCCACCCGTCCAACTGCTGGTCGGTGAGATCCTCCGTACGGTACAGCGGAGACAGCGTTGTCCACAGGTGGTCGGCAACCGCTCCGGCGTCAACGCGTTCGGGTCAACGTCCATCGCCGTCAGCAGCGCCTCGACTCCGGTGACGAAGTCGTCGTACGGGATCGACCTCCCCCACCCCGAGGGGCACACTGCAGGACCGAGCTCGCCGAGCACCTCGACCATGCGGGCGAGCAGCTCCAGGGGCCGGTCCGGCAGCCCGGCGCGTTTCTTGACCGCCACGAGATAGTTGCCCCGGCGACGCACCAGGCCGACCGCCCGCGCCCACTCCAGGACGACGAAGAGCCCCCTCCACTCCTCACTGCTTTTGGTCCGGAACGCCGGAACGTCCGATCCCCGATCACTGGGTCGACGACGTCGCCCGTCCCTAGCCGCTCCACCAGCATGCGGGCGTCCGCCATGGTCAGCCTGCCGGTCTGGGTCAGCTTGCGCCCGGTGCGCGGAGAGTTGGGACCCACCGGGTGAACCCGACGAGCCGGACCAGCCAGACCGACTCGGCGGCTGCCTTCCCCAACCCGCTCTGGTCCCGGGCCGTCACCACGGCTCCACCTCGTCCTCGTCGTCGCCCTGGCCGTCCTCGTCGTCGCGCCGACCATGTAGTGCCCAGACGCGAGCGTGGCGTTGACCTTGTCCAACAGGAAGGGCCTGGTCACGATCGGGTCGGCGATCGGGTGCCCGTCGTCGTCCGGAAGCATCAGGTACTCCAGCGGACAGTCCCCGGCGAAGGCCACGCAGCGCAGCGTGGGCTGCCCGGGCTCGATCCGGACCAGTCTCTCCAGCACGACGTCGTGTTCCCAGCAGGCGCCCAGGTCGTAGGCATAGGCGAACTTGCGCATCCCGGCGGCGAACAGGCGGCCCAGCCGAGCGCCGTCCTCGCCGTCGGCCGCCTCCAGCGGGTAGAGGGGGTCGGTGAACCTGCGCCCGCCGACCTCGAAGACTTGCAGGTGGTCCCGCCCCACCGGAACAGCACGGCGATCGTCCAGGCCAGCGTGCCCCACGACCGCGGGCAAGGACGAACCGACCCGGCCCTCCGGCGAACGCCCACTATCGGCTCACCACGACGCCGTCGTCCTCGCCCTGGGTGGCGGTCAACACCGCTGCCCACACCAGCACCCAGCCGGCCACCACCGAACACCCGCCATACCTCTACATCC
>JGI20177J14857_1000470_pt1 | contig 12238 bp, 10 predicted proteins | sample NGESurdeep072012_6_FD_14857 | JGI IMG/M metagenome (IMG submission 14857) | reverse complement strand
GGCGTGATCGCCGGCCCCGCGCTGGTCACGCAGTCGAACATGGCCGGACTGCTTGGTCCGATCCTGTTCGTCGTCGTCGTTGTCGGAGGGCTGGGTTCGCTACCGGGCGCCTTCGTTGCCTCACTGCTGATCGGCCTGCTCCAGACCTTCGCGGTCTCGATGAATGGTTCGTTGTCCGGCGCCTTCGGCCCGCTCAGCCCCGCCTATGCGACGACGTGGCTCGCCGATATCTGGAACGTGACCATCGCGCAGATCGCGCCGATCATGCCCTATGTGCTGCTGGTGCTGATCCTGACCTTCCGCCCGATGGGCCTGCTCGGGACACGCGACACATGAGCGACCTGATCGCAAGCGCCGCACCGCCCCTGCCGGCCGCAGCCGAAAAGCTCAAATTCTATGGAATATGGGTGGCGGCTGCGATCGCGCTTCTGCTGCTGCCCAGGATCTTAAGTTCGGGCGGTTCGCTGACGACGTTTAGCCTGATCGGCATCTCCATTATCTTCTCGCTGTCCTACAACATCCTGCTGGGCCAGACCGGCATGCTGTCGTTCGGCCACGCGGTGTATTACGGCCTCGGCGGCTTCCTGGTGATTCACGCCATCAACATCATCGGCTTCAACAAGCTGTCGATCCCGCTGCCTGTGGTGCCACTGATCGGCGGATTGACCGGATTGCTGTTCGCGGTCCTGCTCGGTTGGGTCTCGACCCAGCGCAGCGGAACCGCCTTCGCCATGATCTCGCTCGGCGTCGCCGAACTGATCGCGTCGTCGGCGCTGATTCTGCGCACCTTTTTTGGCGGCGAAGCCGGTATCTCCGCCAACCGCACCAAGCTGCTGCGCATATTCGGCTGGAATTTCGGCCCGCAAATCCAGATCTATTATCTGGTCGCGGCGTGGACGCTGATCGCCGTCATCGCGATGTACGCCCTTACCCGCACGCCGCTCGGCCGCATGTGCAATGCCGTGCGCGACAATCCCGAGCGCGTCCAGTTCGTCGGCTACAATCCACACGTCGTGCGCTATCTCGCGTTCTGCTTTTCCGGATTCTTCGCAGGGATCGCGGGGGCGCTTGCGGCCATCAATTTCGAGATCGCCAATTCGGCTTATCTTGGCGCCGAGCAGTCGGGGACGGTGCTGTTCGCCACCTATATCGGCGGCGTCGGCTTCTTTATCGGGCCGATCGTCGGCGCGATCTTTGTCACGCTTCTTTCGCTCGGCCTCAGCGATCTGACGCAGGTGTGGCAACTTTATTTCGGACTGATCTTCATCGCAGTGGTGGTGTTCGCGCCGGGCGGCATCACCGGCCTCTTGATGATGCATCGCCCGCTGTTGAAGGCCGGCACGCTGAGCAGGGTGCTGCCGAGCTACCTGATCGCCGTCTTGCCGACGCTGGCGATGATCGCGGGCCTCATGCTCGCGATCGAAACGACCGTTCACTACACCGTCAACCCCGGCGACGATTCCCACATCAAGGCATTTGGCGTCAGCTTCGACGCAGCGAGCCCGTATATATGGGCGATGGCGGCGATTCTCCTGATCGGCGGCTTTCTGGTTGGGCGCAAGACCTGGATTTGGGTCGGGCATGCCTGGGATAGCGCGACCAGCGGGGCGCGCGAAAAAGGAATCTCCGCATGAGCGCCGCGATCGAATTGCGCGGGGTCGAGAAAAACTTCGGCATCACGCCGGTGATCCGTAACGTCAACCTGACGGTCGCGCAGGGCGAGCGCCATGCCCTGATCGGACCGAACGGCGCTGGCAAATCCACCCTGTTCAATCTGATCAGCGGCTACATGATGCCGACCACCGGCAGCATCCTGTTGCGGGACGAAGTGATCTCGGGCCTGCCGCCCTATCAGATCAANCGCCGCGGGCTGTCGCGCAGCTTTCAGGTGACCAACGTCTTCGCCAATATGAGCGTGTGGGAAAACCTTCGCTGCGCCGTGCTGTGGGCAGCCGGCTACCGCTATGCGTTCTGGAGGAACATCGACAAGCTGCCGGAAGTGCGCGACCGGACCGCCCGGATTCTCGGGGATATCAACCTGACGGCCCGGCGCGACGTGGCCGCTGGTCTTCTGACCTACGCCGAGCAGCGCGCGCTCGAGATCGGTATCACCATCGCCGGCGGCGCCGATGTCATTCTGCTGGACGAGCCGACCGCCGGAATGAGCCACGCCGAAACCGAGCGCGCGGTGGCGCTGATCCGTCGCCTGACAGAAGGCCGCACCCTGCTGATCGTCGAGCACGACATGAGCGTGGTGTTTGGTCTCGCCGACCGGATATCGGTGCTGGTGTATGGCCAGATCATCGCATCCGGAACGCCCGACGAGATTCGCGGCGATCCGAAGGTCAGGGAAGCCTATCTCGGTGAGGAGGCGGCCTGATGATGCTGGAGGTCAGGGGTCTGCACGCCTATTACGGCAAGAGCCATATCCTGCAGGGCGTTGATATGCACATCGACGCCGGCGAGGTGGTCAGCCTGCTCGGCCGCAACGGCGTCGGCCGCTCCACGACCGTCAAGGCCATCATGGGCGAAGTTCCGCCGCAGGGCTCGATCCGGTTCAAGGGCGCCGATATCGCGGGCTTGCCGAGCTACAAGATTGCGCATCTGGGGCTCGGCTACGTTCCCGAGCACCGCGATATCTTTCCCGGCCTGACGGTCCGGCAAAACCTGATGCTTGGCATCAAGGATACCAGACGGCTCGGCAAGTGGCGGCTGGAGGACATGCTGGAGATGTTTCCCAATCTCGCCGCGCGGGCCGATACCGCCGCCGGCGTGCTGTCGGGCGGCGAAAAGCAGATGCTGACAATTTGCCGCACGCTGATGGGCGACCCCGAACTGGTCATGATTGACGAGCCCACCGAAGGACTGGCGCCACTTATCGTGCAACAGGTCGGCGATCTCATTGCCGAAATCGCCCGCCGCGGCGTCGCGATCCTGCTGGTGGAGCAGAAACTGGCGATCGCGATGCGTATTTCGCACCGCCTCTATGTGATGGGCCACGGCCGCATCGTGTTCGAGGGCACGCCGGCCGAGCTCAAAGCCAACCAGGCCGTTCGCAAGGAATGGCTGGAAGTCTAATACCAAAGTCGATTGGTCTCGACGCGACATGGCCGCGCCAGATGCGGGCGTGGCGACGGAGAGCAACGCCCGTTTACGGGCTAATATTAGGAACCGGTTGACCAGGCGCAAAGAACCGGCTTGATCTTGCTGATAACCAGCCAAAGAGCGCCAGAAACGCCGCGAACGGAGGGAATGCGTGGAACACGCTTTGGAAGTGCGCGGGGTGTCACTGCGCTTCGGTGGCGTACGTGCGCTCACCGATGTCAGTTTTGGCGTGAACGACGGCGAACTGTTCTCGATCATCGGCCCCAACGGCGCCGGCAAGACCTCGATCGTCAACTGCATCTCGGGCCGCTACCGGCCGACCGAAGGCCAGTTGTTCTATCACGGCCGCGATATCACCGCATTAAATCCCAACGCCCGCCCCTCGCTCGGCATCGGCCGCACCTTCCAGAACCTCGCGCTGTTTCATCATATGAGCGTGCTCGACAACATCATGGTCGGGCGACATCATTTGCTGAAGAATAATTTCATCACGGGATCCCTGTACTGGCTGACCGGCGCGCGGCGCGAAGAACTCGAGCATCGCCGCAAGGTCGAGGAGATCATCGATTTCCTCGATCTGCAGTCGGTGCGCAAGGCAACCGCCGGCACGCTTCCTTACGGTTTGCGCAAGCGCGTCGAGCTCGCGCGCGCCATGGCGCTGGAACCGCGACTGATCCTGCTCGACGAGCCGATGGCCGGCATGAACTTCGAGGAAAAGGAGGACATGGCGCGCTACATCGTCGATCTTAACGAAGAGTTCGGCATGACGGTTATGATGATCGAGCACGACATGGGCGTGGTGATGGATATTTCCCACCGGGTCATGGTGCTGGATTTCGGCCGCAAGATCGCGGAAGGCGATCCGGCATCGGTGCTGGCCGACCCCCATGTGAAACGCGCGTATCTGGGCGAAGAGGACGAGGTTCTGGTCGATCCCGACGATACGCCGGCGCCTGCGCAGAGTGCGGCATGATGGATTATGCCGGCCGGGCCGCCGAGGCCGATACCTATCCCAAGCTGTTGCGCCTCAACGCAAGAGAATATGGCGGCGAAATCGCGCTGCGCGAAAAGGATCTCGGCCTCTGGCGCGTGTTCAGCTGGAACGACTATCAGACCCGGGTGCACGACTTCGCACTCGGCATGGTCGAACTCGGTCTCGGCCGCGGCGACGTCGTCGGCATCATCGGCGACAACCGGCCGGACTGGGTATCGGCGGAAATCGCCACCCACGCCATCGGCGCCATGAGTCTCGGTCTCTATCGCGACGTACTGGATGAGGAAGTGGCCTACCTGCTCAGCTATGGCGAGGCCAAACTGGTATTCGCCGAGGACGAAGAGCAGGTCGACAAGCTGCTGACGCTTGCCGAGCGGGTGCCGAATCTCAAGCACATCGTCTATTCCGATCCGCGCGGAATGCGGAAATATGACGACCCCCGCCTGATGGAAGCCGACAAGCTCGCAGGCCTGGGGCGCGCCCGCGCCGCCCGTGAGCCCGATCTTTACGACAAACTGGTCGACGCCACCAAGGGCGAGGACGTTGCGATCCTCTGCACCACTTCCGGCACCACGGCAAATCCGAAACTGGCGATGCTCGCTGCCGGCCGGGTGCTGCGGCATTGCGCGACTTACCTGACGTTCGACCCGAAGGGACCGGATGACGAATACGTCTCGGTGCTGCCGCTGCCGTGGATCATGGAACAGGTCTACGCGCTCGGCAAAGGCCTGCTCTGCCGGATGAAGGTCAACTTCGTCGAACAGCCCGACACCATGATGAACGATTTCCGCGAGATCGCGCCGACCTTCGTGCTGTTCGCGCCAAGGGTCTGGGAATCCATCGCCGCCGACGTGCGCGCAGGCGTGATGGATTCCTCCCCGCTCAAGCAAAGCCTCTATGAACTCGGCATGAAGACCGGACTGGCGGCGCTGGCGCAGGGCAAGCATTCCGTGATCGCGGACACGCTGCTGTTCCGTGCCTTGCGCGACCGCCTCGGTTTTACGCGGCTGCGCTCGGCGGCGACTGGCGGCGCCGCACTTGGTCCCGACACATTCAAATTCTTTCAGGCCATGGGCGTGCCGCTGCGCACGCTGTACGGCCAGACCGAATTGCTCGGCGCCTACACCCTGCATCCATTTGGCCAGGTCGACCCCGACACCACAGGCGTGCCGATGGCCGAGAATATCGAAATCCGCATCGAGAACCCGGATATCCACGGCGTCGGCGAGATCGTGGTGCGCCACCCCAACATGTTCCTCGGCTACTACAAGAGCCCGGAAGCCTCCGCCGCCGATATGAAGGATGGCTGGATGCACTCGGGCGACGCCGGCTATTTCAACGACAACAAGCAGCTCGTGGTGATCGACCGCATCAAGGATCTTGCCGAAACCGCGCGCGGCGAGCGGTTCTCACCGCAATACATCGAGAACAAGCTGAAATTCTCGCCCTACATTGCCGAGACGGTGGTGCTGGGCGCCGGCCGCGACGCGCTGGCGGCGATGATCTGCATCCGGTACTCGATCATCTCGAAATGGGCGGAGAAAAACCGGATCTCGTTCACGACCTACACCGACCTCGCCTCGCGGCCGGAAGTGTACGCGCTGCTGCGCAAGGAGGTCGAAACCGTCAACGCCACGCTGCCGCCGGCGCAGCGCATCTCCAGGTTCCTGCTGCTCTACAAGGAACTCGACGCCGATGATGGTGAACTCACCCGCACCCGTAAAGTGCGCCGCAGCGTCATCAATGAAAAGTACGCCACCATCATCGACGCCATCTATGGCGGCAAGCGTGACATTCCGATCGATACCGTGATCCGCTTTCAGGACGGCACCACCCAGCGCATCCGTACCACGCTGGCGGTTGTCGACCTTGGGCGCGAAGCGCCGCTCGCGGAGGCCGCGGAATGAACCTCCAGTTCCTGATCCAGCTTCTGGTCAACGGTCTCGTGGTCGGCACGCTCTATGGCGTGGTCGCAATGTCGTTCGTGCTGATCTACAAGGCCACCCAGGTGGTGAACTTCGCGCAGGGCGAATTGCTGCTGGTCGGCGCCTGGGTGTGCTGGGCGCTGCTCACCAAATATCAGGTGCCGTTCTGGGTCGGCATGCCGCTGACGCTGGTCTTCATGTTCGTATTCGGCATCGCGATCCAGATCGTGATCCTGCGGCCGATGATCGGCGAGCCGATCATTTCGGTGATCATGGTCACCATCGGGCTGTCCACGGTGTTTCAGGCCTCGCTGAAATGGATTTTCGGCGTCAATCCGCAACCATTCCCGCGCGTGTTCACCAGCCAGTCCGTGAACCTGCTCGGTCTGCAGATCCAGACCGTCTATGTGATGAGTCTCGTCGTCTCCGTGGCGATGATGGTAGGCATGGCGTGGTTCTTCCGGGTCTCGAAATACGGCCTCGCGATGCGCGCCACCGCCTTCAATCAGCAGGTGGCGCAGTCGCTCGGTATCTCCGTCAAAACCGTGTTCGCGATGGCCTGGGCGATCTCGGCGACCGTCTCCGCGGTGGCGGGCGTGGTCGTGGCCGTCGTCAACGGCGTGTCGTCGGGTCTGTCGGCCTACGGCATCAAGGTGTTTCCGGCCGCGATCCTGGGCGGGTTAGACAGCATCGGTGGTGCGGTGCTCGGCGGCATCATCATCGGCTTGTTGGAAAACATCGCGCAGTATATCGACAGCGAATACCTGCACTGGGGCAATTTATATGAAATCGCGCCATTCTACGTGCTGATCATTATCCTGATGATCAAGCCCTACGGCCTGTTCGGCACCCAAGACATCGAGCGGGTATAGTTCAAATGGCAAATCCCTCTCTCGTTCCGGCCGGCGACTTCCGCACCTCCTACGCGGCCGACACCACGATCTTTCCGACCACGACCAGCCGCAACGCGGCGATTGCCGGCATCGTGCTGATCTGCTTCGCGCCGCAGGTACTCAACGAATATTCGCTGAGCATCCTGATCCAGATCGGCATTTTTGCGATCGCCGCCCTCGGCTTGAATATACTTGTCGGCTTTACCGGGCAGATTTCGATCGGCCACGCCGCCTTCTTTTTGTTCGGCGCATTCACCTCGGCCTATATCTCGAACACGCTGCCGATCCCGGTATTCTTCGCCATTCCGCTGGCGGGCGTTGTCACCGCTCTGGTCGGCTTGATCTTCGGCGTACCGGCGGCGCGGCTCAAGGGGCTTTACCTCGTCATCGCGACGCTCGCGGCGCAATACATCCTGCTCGATTTCTTCTCTCGCGCCGACTGGTTCAGCGGCGGCTCGGTGCCGGCCAGCGCCAATCCGTTTTCGATCTTCGGCTACACCTTCCGCGGCGACCGGCAATATTTCTACGTGGTGCTGGCCTATCTGCTGGTCAGCTACCTGCTGGTCACCAACCTGATGCGCACGCGCGATGGCCGCGCGCTGGTGGCGATCCGCGACCACTATCTGTCAGCGGAAATCATGGGCATCAATCTCACCAAGTACCGCACACTGTCATTCGGTCTTGCGGCGTTCTTTGCCGGCATCAGCGGCGCGCTGTATGCGCATTATCAGCTCGTGGTGTCCAACGAGGGCTTCGGAATCGATCGTTCGATCATATTCCTGGCCATGGTCATCATCGGCGGCACCGGCTCGATCATGGGTACGCTGATGGGTACGGCCTTCGTGGTTTTGCTGCCGGAATCGATGGAGTGGATCAGCGCGGGCCTGAAAGGCAGCGCCATCGACAAGGCGCTGTCGCTCAATACCAACATCACCTTCCTGCGTGAGATCGCAATCGGGCTGATCATCATCGCGTTTCTGATGTTCGAGCCGGACGGGCTCGCGCATCGCTGGCGGCAGATCAAGACTTACTGGAAACTCTACCCGTTTTCGCATTGAGGTTGGAACGGGACGGACTAGAATAAGCCTCAACAAAAGAACCGGAGGAACATACATATGACCATGAAATCCCTATTGAGTACGGTTTCGCTCGCGCTGCTGCTCGGCGGCGCATCGGCAACGGCGCAGGCCCAGATTGCGATCGGCCATCTCGCGGACTATTCCGGCGGCACGTCGGACGTCGGAACGCCGTACGGACAAGGCGTCGCGGACACCTTTGCCTGGGTCAACAAGAACGGCGGCGTCGGCGGCAAGCAGCTCAATGTCGATACCAACGACTACGGCTACCAGGTGCCGCGCGCGATCGCGCTCTACAAGAAATGGTCCGGCGGCGACAAGGTCGCGGCGATCATGGGCTGGGGCACCGCGGATACCGAGGCGCTGACCGGATTCCTCGCGCAGGACAAGATCCCCGATATCTCCGGCTCCTATGCCGCTGCCCTCACCGACCCGGAAGGCACCAGCGGCAAGGCCAAGCCCGCGCCGTACAATTTCTTTTACGGACCAAGCTATTCGGACGCCATGCGGGCGATGCTGACCTGGGCGGCCGAGGATTGGAAAGCCAAGGGCAAACCCGGCAAGCCGAAGTTCGTCCATATGGGCGCGAACCACCCGTATCCCAATGCGCCAAAGGCGGCCGGCGAGGCCATGGCTACCGAACTCGGCTTCGAAGTGCTGCCGCCGCTGGTGTTCGCCTTGACGCCGGGTGACTACAGCGCCCAATGCCTGAGCCTGAAGAGCGCCGGTGCCAATTACGCCTATCTCGGCAACACCGCCGCNTCCAACATATCGGTGCTGAAGGCGTGCAAGACCGCCGGCGTCGATGTGCAGTTCATGGGCAACGTCTGGGGCATGGATGAGAACGCCGCCAAGACGGCCGGTGACGCTGCGGACGGCGTGATCTTCCCGCTGCGGACTGCAGTGGCGTGGGGCGGCAACGCGCCGGGCATGAAGACCGTGATGGAAATTTCCAAAATGTCCGACCCGACCGGCAAGGTCTATCGTCCGGTGCACTACATCGCAGCCGTTTGCAGCGCGCTGTATTTGAAGGAAGCACTCGACTGGGCCGCCAAGAACGGCGGCGCGACCGGAGAGAATGTTGCGAAGGGTTTCTATCAGAAGAAGGATTGGGTGCCGGCCGGCATGGAGGGCGTCTGCAATCCCTCGACCTGGACCGACAAGGACCATCGCGGCACGCTCAAGGTAGACCTCTATCGCTCGAAAATCTCCGGCTCGACCGATGGCGATCTCAACGATCTGATCAAGAAGGGCACCATCAAGCTCGAGAAGGTCAAGACCGTCGAACTGCCGCGCAAGCCGGAATGGTTCGGCTGGTAAGACAGCGGTCACTCCGTTCACGATCGTCATGCGCGGGCTTGACCCGCGCATCCATCTCAAAAAAATTGCTTAGAGGATGGATTGCCGGATCATCTGGCGCGAAGACGCGCTTCGCGCTTCTGCCCGGCAATGACACCTGAAAGATACGACAGGCCTCAATGACGACTGCCACCGATACAGTCCGCGCCGCTCCAAGCGCCGTCGCCGCCGCCTCGCCGCTGCTCAGCGTGCGCAACATCGAAGTGGTCTATGACGACGTCATCCTGGTGCTGCGCGGGTTGAGCCTCGAGGTGCCGCAAGGCGCGATCGTCGCCCTGCTCGGCGCCAACGGCGCGGGCAAGTCGACGACGCTGAAAGCGATCTCAGGATTGCTCAAGACCGAGGACGGCGAAGTCACCCGCGGCGAAATCGTCTTCAACGGCGAGCGCATCAACGGCATCGATCCCGACAAGATCGTTCGCCGCGGCATCATCCAGGTGATGGAGGGCCGCCGCATCATTGCCGACATGACGTCGCAGGAAAATCTGCGACTCGGCGCCTTCACCCGCAGCGACAACGAGGTCGGCGCCGACATCGACATGGTCTACAATTATTTCCCGCGCCTGAAGGAGCGCACCGGACTTGCCGGCTATCTCTCCGGCGGCGAGCAGCAGATGCTGGCGATCGGCCGCGCGCTGATGGCGCGCCCGAAGATGATCCTGATGGACGAGCCGTCGATGGGACTGTCGCCGCTGCTGGTCAAGGAAGTATTCGCTATCATCAAGGAGATCAACCGCGACCTCGGCGTCACGATCCTGCTGGTGGAGCAGAACGCGCGCGCCGCGCTCTCCGTCGCAAGCCACGGCTATATCATGGAACAAGGCAAGGTGGTGCTCGACGGCAGCGCCGACGAATTGCGCGACAACGAGGACGTCAAGGAGTTTTACCTCGGCGGCGCCGGCGACCAGCGCAAGAGCTTTAAAAATTTGAAAAGTTTTAAGCGGCGGAAGCGATGGCTATAGGAATGTCTCCGCGTTATTCCGGGATGCGTTTCTTAGCGCAGGCCCGGAATCCATACTCCCGGCGGTGGTTATGGATTCCGGGCTCGCTCACTTCACTCGCGCCCCGGAATGACGCGGTTGAGACATGGGACTACTATGACCGACCACTACGACGCTCTTGAAACGCGCGAGCCCGTGGAACGCGAGGCTGACCTGTTTTCTCGGCTGCCGGGCGTGCTACGCAAGGCGATGGCCGCGCCGGCCTATGCCGAACGCCTCAAAGGCATCGCTCCCGCTGAGATCACCAGCCGCGCGGCGCTGGCGCGCCTGCCGGTTTTACGTAAATCCGACCTCCCTGCCCTGCACAAGGCCGCACCGCCGTTCGGCGGATTTGTCACAGGGCCTGCGGGCTCGTTTGGGCGGCTGTTTACATCGCCCGGCCCGATCTTCGAGCCCGAGCCGGTTCATGCCGACCCCTGGCGCGGCGCGCGGGCGCTGTTCGCCGCCGGCTTCCGGCCGGGCGACGTGGTGCTGAACACCTTCAGCTATCACCTGACGCCGGGAGGCTTCATCTTCGATGCCTCCGCGCGCGCGCTCGGCTGCGCGGTGATCCCGGCCGGCCCCGGCAATACCGAACAGCAATTCGAGCTGATCGAAGCCTATCGGCCGGTTGGCTACAGCGGCACCCCGGATTTCCTCAAAATCCTGCTCGACGCGGCTGGCAGCGCCGGGCGCGACGTCTCGTCGATCAAACGCGCGCTGGTGTCAGGTGCGGCGTTTCCGAAGTCGCTGCAGAATGAAATCAAGTCACGCGGGGTCGATGCCTATCAGGCGTTCGGCACTGCCGATCTTGGCCTGATTGCATTCGAGACCTCAGTCCGCGAAGGCATGGTCGTCAACGAGGACCTGATCATGGAAATCGTGCGGCCCGGCACCGGCGATCCCGTGGCCGAGGGCGACGTCGGCGAGATCGTCGTCACCTCGCTCGACCCCCATCACCCCTGGATTCGCCTCGCGCTCGGGGATCTTACGGCGGCCCTGCCCGGCCGGAGCCCCTGCGGGCGCAGCAACATGCGCATCAAGGGCTGGATGGGCCGTGCCGACCAGACCACCAAGGTCAAGGGCATGTTCGTGCGACCGGAGCAGGTCGCAGAGATTGGCAAGCGTCATCCCGAGCTCGGACGGTTGCGTCTCGTCGTCACTCGGGTGGGCGAGACCGACGTGATGACACTTAAGGCCGAGGCTGAAGTCTCAGACATGACGCTGCTGCAGGCGGTGACCGCGACCCTCCGTGCCGTCACCAAACTTAGCGGAACCGTCGATCTGGTCCCTACTCGGACGCTCCCCAACGATGGCAAAGTCATCGCAGACGAGCGCGGTTGATTACCCAGGTATTTTATTAGGATGCAAAATGGGACGCCAATCAAAGGTCAATATTGAAAGCCGATTGACAACCATCTTGCGCGCCATGTCGATCTGTCGCTTCAGGCCTGTGATGCCCACGGCGCCAAGAATTACTTCATCCGATCACATAGCCTAGCGTCCGAGTAATGCCCACTGGGCTGGCGAGCTTCATGTCTCATAGCGACGGGTAATCGTTTGATTTTATTTTGAGAGTTGGTCTGTTTTGAAAGGTTCCTTCGCAAAAGTTGTGAGACAGGGGAGACAGGGTGTCCAATCGGCCTCGCGACAACTATCTAACAATAGGGGGCAACACTTTAGAAAGGTGAAGTCATGCGTTGGGTTCTGGGAGCCGTGCTCGCTATCTTGGTTGCGATCGGAATTTACGTAGGATCTGCCGTGATGTCTTTGAACGGCTTGGTTCTGGCAGCGCGCGCCGGAAACGGCGCGGAGGTCCTTGCGCGAACGGACCTGCCCCGCCTTCGGCACTCTTTAGTCGATCAAATAGTGGCCGCATACCTGAGACGCATGGGTCAGGATCGGC
>JGI20177J14857_1000464_pt1 | contig 12324 bp, 10 predicted proteins | sample NGESurdeep072012_6_FD_14857 | JGI IMG/M metagenome (IMG submission 14857) | reverse complement strand
TCGGCAGGTCGCCGCCGATATAGCCGCGGAAAATGGCGCAAGGCAGCCCGGCCGCGCCGGCCTCATAGGCATTGGCCATGGCGGCGTGCGAATGCTCTTCCAGTTCCAGCTTTTGCGGCCAGCCGTTTTCCACGGCATCGCGGAATCGATGCAGCGAGCCGACGCCCGGATTGCCGCCCCACGAGAAAACGAGCTTGTCGACGCAGCCCATGCCGATGAGCTGGTCGTAGATGAGGTCTGGCGTCATCCGGATCAAGGTGAGACGTTTGCGGCCCTGGCGGATGATTTCGTGGCCGGCGGCATGCGGAATGAGGTGGGTGAAGCCTTCCAGCGCCACCGTGTCGCCGTCGCGAACAGCGGCTTGGATGGCTTCGGCGAGCGACGAAATACGCGCCATGCGGTACTGCTTCCCGGTTGTGGCACCGTATTTACGGCTCGCCAAGGACAGGGTCAAATGGCAGATACGCGGTTGGGCAACCCCGTTTTAGAGCTGGAATAAGGAGAGCGCCGCAGTGAAAGACGATTCCCGCGCAGGCCGTCTCGACATCACGCTGCCCGCTTCGCTGCATGCGGAGCGGCAGGGCGACGTCGCCATCCTGCGTATCAAGCGCCCGCACAAGCGCAATGCGCTCGACGACGAGACCATCATCGGCATCGAGACCTTCTTCACGGCGCTGCCCAACGGCGTCGGCGCCGTGCTGCTGCATGGCGAAGGCGAACATTTTTCCGCCGGGCTCGATCTCAGCGAACTGGAAGAGCGCGACATCAAGCAGGGCATCGCCCATTCCGGGCTGTGGCACCGCGCCTTCGACACGATCCAGTTCGGCAAGGTGCCGGTGGTGGCGGTTCTGCATGGCGCGGTGGTCGGCGGTGGGCTGGAGCTCGCAGCCGCCGCGCATGTGCGCGTAGCCGAGCGCTCGGCCTATTACGCGCTGCCGGAGGGCAGCCGCGGCATCTATGTCGGCGGCGGCGGCTCGGTGCGGCTGCCGCGGCTGATCGGCGTCGCGCGCATGATGGATATGATGCTCACCGGCCGCACCTATTCGGCCGAGGAAGGCCAGGCCATGGGGCTCACCACTTATTTGGTGGACTCCGGCAAGGGCTTGGCCAAGGGCCTCGAACTCGCGGCCCGCATCGCATCCAACACGCCGCTGACCAATTTCGCGGTCATGCACGCGCTGCCGCGCATCGCCGAAATGGACCCGGCGAGCGGCTATGCGGTGGAGGCGCTGATGTCGTCGATCGCCCAGGCCGACGGCGAGGCGAAAGCGCGGCTCAAGGATTTTCTGGAGAAGCGCGCGCCCAAGGTGACGCGCGGTCCAACATGAGCGCGGCGGTGGCATCGACGTCCAGGCTGCACGCGTCGGCGCCGTTGCGCCCGGTGCGGCTGGGCGCGTTCGATGCCGTGCTGGAGCGCGAGGCCGGCGGCGTCATCCATATCCGCACCGCGCAGGTGCTCCCTCCCTATCACGCCAAGCTGAGCGAGCCGCTCGAGCATTGGGCCAAGGCCGCGCCGGATCGCGTGTTCCTCGGCCAGCGCGACGCTGAGGGCCGCTGGCGCACGCTCAGCTATAGCGAAGTGCTCGCGCTCACCAAGCGCATCGGCGCCGCGTTGTTGCGCCGCGGGCTTTCGCCCGAGCGGCCGATCGCCATCATCTCCGGCAACGACATCGAGCACGCGCTGCTGGCGCTGGCGGCGATGGGTGTCGGCATTCCCTATGCGCCGATCTCGGCGGCCTATTCGCTGCTGTCGACCGACTTCGGCAAATTGCGCGCGATCATCGGCTTGCTCACGCCTGGCCTGGTGTTCGCCAATGACGGCGGACCGTTCGCGCGCACCATTGCGACGGCGGTGCCGAGCGCGACCGAACTGGTCGTCACCCGTAATCCGCCGGGGAATCGCAAGGCGACGCTGTTTGCGGATCTCGTCGGCGCCGAAGACGACGCGGGCGTCGCCGCCGCCAATGCCAAGATCACGCCGGACACCATCGCGAAATTCCTGTTCACCTCCGGCTCCACCGGAAACCCCAAAGGCGTCATCAACACCCAGCGCATGCTGTGCTCGAACCAGGCGATGATCGGCGCTGGCTTCGCCTTCGTCGCCGACGAACCGCCGGTGGTGGTGGATTGGCTGCCGTGGAGCCACACCTTCGGCAGCAACCACAACTTCAATATGGTGCTGGTCAACGGCGGCTCGCTCTATGTCGACGACGGCAATCCGACGCCGCCGGGCGTGCCGAAGACCGCGCGCAATCTGCGCGAGATCGCGCCGACCATCTATTTCAACGTTCCCAAGGGTTATGAGGCGCTGGTTCCGCATTTCCGCGCCGACGAGACGCTGCGCAAGAATTTCTTCAGCCGGCTGAAAGTGCTGTTCTATGCCGGCGCCGGCCTCAACCAGACCACCTGGGATGATCTCACTCAGCTCGCGATCGAGACCACCGGCGAGCGCATCATCTTTTTGTCCTCGCTCGGCTCGACCGAGACCTCGCCGCTGGCGCTCGCCTGCTGTTGGGATTTCGACCGGCCGGGCAATATCGGGCTGCCGGCGCCGGGCGTCGAACTCAAGCTGGTGCCGAACGAAGGCAAGCTGGAGGCGCGCCTGCGCGGCCCGCACATCACGCCCGGCTATTGGCGGCAGGAGCAGCTCACGCGCGACGCCTTCGACGCGCAAGGCTTCTACAAGATCGGCGACGCGCTGAAATTCGCCGACCCCGCCGACGCCAGCAAGGGCTTCCTGTTCGACGGCCGCATCGCCGAGGACTACAAGCTGTCGACCGGCACATGGGTCAGCGTCGGGCCGTTGCGCGCGCGCTTCATCGATCACTTCGCGCCCTATGTGCGCGACGTGGTGTTCGCCGGTCCCGACCGCGACGATATCGTGGCGCTGGTATTTCCCGACATGGAGGCCTGCCGCAAGCTGGCGCCCGAGCATAGCGTTGATGCGGCGCCAGCCGCCATCCTCGACGACGTACGGGTGCGGTTGAAATTCGCGAGCCTGCTGCACGCACTGGCGGCCTCAAGCCCCGGCTCCTCGACGCGCGTTATGCGCGCCATTCTGATGGCGGAACCGCCCTCCATGGACAAAGGCGAAATGACCGACAAGGGCTCGATCAATCAGCGCGCGGTGCTGAAAAACCGCGCCGCGCTGGTGGACGAGCTTTATGCGACCCCGCTATCTTCTCGCGTCATCGCCATCTAAAGGCGCTTAAAGGAATCCGGGCCATGGAAATCAAGGGACAAGCGGCGATCGTCACCGGCGGCGCATCGGGACTGGGAGCAGCCACCGCGCGCGCGCTCGCAGCCAGCGGCGCCAAGGTGGCGGTTTTCGATCTCAACGAAAAAGGCGCCGCCGACGTGGCCGCCGGCATCAAGGGCATCGCGGTGGCCTGCGACATTGCCAACGCCGAAGGCGCGAAGGCGGCAGTGGAAACCGCGAGCACCGTGCACGGCCCGGCGCGCATCTTGGTCAATTGCGCCGGCATCGGGCCGGCCAAGCGCATCGTCGGCCGCGATGGGCCGATGCCGCTGGAGGATTACGAGAAGGTCATCCGCATCAACCTGATCGGCAGTTTCAACATGATGCGGCTCGCCGCCGCCGCCATGCAGCCGCTGCAACCTTTCGCCGACGGCGAGCGCGGCGTGATCGTGTCGACCGCCTCGGTTGCCGCTTTCGAGGGCCAGATCGGGCAAGCCGCCTATGCCTCCTCCAAGGGCGGTATCGCCGCGCTCACTTTGCCGGCGGCGCGCGAATTCGCCCAGTTCGGCGTGCGCGTGCTCGCCATCGCGCCGGGCATTTTCGGCACGCCGATGCTGCGCGCGCTGCCGCAGGAAGCGCAGGATTCGCTCGGCGCCTCGGTGCCGTTCCCCAAGCGGCTGGGCGAGCCGCGCGAATTCGCCGCGCTGGTACTGCACTGCATACACAACAGCTATCTCAACGGCGAGGTGATCCGCCTCGACGGCGCGCTGCGCATGGCGCCGCGCTGACGCATGATTCCGGTCGACTGGAAATCGCTTTTCGAACCCGCGCTTGCAAGCACGGGCGTTCCCGGGTCAGGCCACGTCACCGCGTTACGCAACACCCGCAAGGTGCGCATCGAGTGGGGCGACTGCGACCCCGCCGGCATCGTTTTCTATCCGCGTTATTTCGAGATCTTCGATGCTTCGACCTCGGCACTGTTCGAGCGCGTGCTTGGGCTGACCAAGTTTCAAGCGCTCAAGACTTTCAATTTTGCCGGTTATCCGCTGGCGCGCACGCGCGCGCGCTTCGTGCGGCCCACCCGCTTCGGCGACGACGTGACGGTGGAAACGACCGTCGAATTCGGCCGCTCCAGCTTCGCGATCGAGCACCGCCTCAGCCTTAACGGCGTAACTTGCGTCGAGTGTTCGGAAACGCGGGTGTGGGTGGTGCACGATCCGGCCGATCCCGGCCGCATCAAATCGCATCCGATTCCCGACGCGGTGCGGGCAAAGTTTCACGCCTAGCCGCTGTCGTCCCCGCGAAAGCGGGGACGACCGCCGAGAGTCACTCAACCTCTGCCGCGATCTTCTTCAAGATTTGCAGAAACCGCTTGCGGTCGCGCTGGCCGATGATGCCGTCGAGCACGCGTTCGTGCCGGCGCGCGCAGCGCGTGAGCATGGTGAGCGTCTGCTTGCCGGCCGCCGTCACATTCAGCCGATAGGTGCGCCGGTCCGCTCGCATGCGCTTGCGCTCGACCAGGCCGCGCCGCACCAGGTCCTCGACCACCGGGGTGAGGCTCGATTTGTCGCGGCCGTTGGCGTGGCTCAATTCGGTCTGGCTGATGCCCGGGTTGCGCGCGATCAGCGTCAAGGTGGCGAAACGGCCCGGGCTTTCGCCGATCTCCTGCGAGCGGCGCGAAAACGCCTGGAAGGCGTGCTCCTGCGCCATGCGCAGATTGAACCCGACCCAGGTCTCGAGCGGACCGAATCTAATCGCTTCGGCAATGGTTTCGCCCTTCTTGCCGCGCCGCACTCGGCCGCTGCCGTTGGTCATCCGCGCCATTTTCGTCCCCGCGCGACCGCGCCAAGCCGGCGGTCCGGCACATAGTTTGATATCAAACTATAACCTTTACAACGTCCGCGACATGCGGCTGAATAATAAAAAAGTTGGCCGCGTAACCAACACTTGAACCGAGGAGGAATTTTATGTTGTCCCGCTTGCCCGCCGGCCTCTGCGCGGCCGCTCTCGCCGCCCTGATCGGCGCGCCGACCCCGACGCTCGCCCAGGATAAAACCTTCGAACTCAAGCTCTCGCACTGGGTGCCGCCGTCGCACCCGCTGCAGAAGGCGTTGGAAGAATGGGGCGCCTCCGTGGAGAAGGACTCCGGCGGCACCATCAAATACAAGGTCTATCCCGCCCAGCAGCTCGGCAAGGCCTTCGACCATTACGACATGGCGCGCGATGGCATCGCCGACCTCACTTACATCAACCCCGGCTATCAGCCCGGCCGCTTCCCGATCATCGCCGCCGGCGAACTGCCGTTCCTGATGTCGAACGCCAAGGGCGGCTCGATCGCGCTCGACGCCTGGTATCGCAAATACGCGGCCAAGGAGATGAAGGACGTCAAGTTCTGCCTCGCCTTCGTGCACGATCCGGGCTCAATTCATTCGTCCAGCAAGAAGGTCGCGGTGCCGGCCGACATCAAGGGCATGAAGATCCGCCCGGCGCAGGCCACCATCGCCGAACTCGTCACGCTGCTTGGCGGCACCAACGTGCAGGGCTCCGCCCCGGAAGTACGCGACATGCTGGAAAAGCACGTCGCCGATGCGGTCTTCTTCCCCTGGGGATCGGTGCTGCTGTTCGGCATCGACAAGGTGACCAAGTATCACATGGACGTGCCGCTCTATGTGACCACCTTCGCCTTCGTGTTCAACATGACGAAGTACGAGCAGATGTCGGCATCGCAGAAGAAAGTGATCGACAATCACTGCACCGGCGAATGGGCGGCCAAAGTCGCCGGCCCCTGGGCCGACTTCGAACATAACGGCATCGACAAGCTCAAGGCGGCGGCCGGACACGAGGTCTACGACATCACCCCGGCGCAGCTCGCCGAATGGAAGCAGGCCACCGCTCCGCTCGAGGCCAAATGGGCCGAGGGCGTCAAGAAGGCCGGTATCGATCCCGATCTCACGATGAAGGCGCTCAAGGCGGAGCTGATCAAGAACAAATCGGCCTATTGAACAATGATACAACGAGGGGACAAAGTCCCGTCGAGCGGTTCATCGGCATTAACGAGGTGACGGCGGCGGCATTGTTCGCCGCCGTCATTTTCAAACCGGCGTCGAAGGCGGCGGAGCGCGCATGAAACGCGTCTACATGGATCGTTTCATCGATTCGATCGAATGGGTGGCGGCCGGATTCGTCGGGATCGTCGCCGCCAACATCTTTATCGCGGTCGTGCTGCGCAATCTTTTCACTTATTCGATTCCGGATTCGTATGACTTCGGGCGGCTGATGCTCGGCATTCTCATTTTTTGGGGGATCGCCGCCACCTCCTATCGCGGCACCCACATCACCGTCGATCTGGTCTGGGGCAATGTCGGGCCGAAACATCAGCGCATGATCGACGTGTTCGCGACGCTGGTGCTGCTGTTCGTCGTCTCGGTGCAGACCTACACTTTGTTCGACAAGGTGATGACGACGCGTGCCGACAACGTGCTCACCTTCGATCTCCGCCTGCCCACCTGGCCGTTCTTCATGGTCGCTTGGCTGGGCGACGTGTCGGCGGTGCTGCTGATCGCCATTCGCACCTACCGCCTGATTGTCCGGCCGGAATTAATGGTCGAGACAAAAGTAAAGCCGGTCGAGTGACACGATGAGCACCGATGCCGTCGCCATCATCGGCTTTATCGCGTTGTTCGCGCTGATGCTGCTGCGCGTGCCGGTCGGCATGGCGATGGGATTGGTCGGCGTCAGCGGCTTCGGCTACTTGGTCGGCGGCGCGCCCGCGCTCAAGCTGGTCGGCCAGACCTCGATGCGCACGGTCACCGACTACACCTTCGGCGTGATCCCGATGTTCCTGCTGATGGGCGCCTTCGTGACCGCGTCGGGCATGAGCCGCGAGCTGTTCCGCACCGCCAATAGCTTTGTCGGACATTTGCGTGGCGGCCTCGGCATCGCCACCGTCGCCGCCTGCGGCGGCTTCGCGGCGATTTGCGGTTCGTCGGTCGCCACCGCCGCGACGTTTTCGACCGTCGCCTATCCCGAAATGCGGCGCTTCGGTTATCCGCAGAGCTTCGCCACCGGCGTGATCGCTGCCGGCGGCACGCTCGGCGCCATGCTGCCGCCGTCCACCGTGCTGGCAGTCTACGGCATCATCACCGAGCAGGACATCGGCAAGCTGTTCATTGCCGGCATCGTTCCCGGCCTGCTGGCGATCACCATGTATATGATCACGATCGCGATCATCGGCTGGGTGCGGCCCGGCTTCCTGCCGAAAGGCAAGCGCACCTCCTGGCGGCAGCGGATCGCCGGGCTGAAGGACATCTGGGCGCCGCTGCTGTTGTTCGTGTTCGTGATCGGCGGCCTCTACGGCCTGCCGTTCCTGCCCCGCTTCACGCCGACGGAAGCCGGCGGCGTCGGCGCCAGCGGCGCCTTTCTCATCGGCGTGCTCAGCGGCCGACTGACAAAAGACGGCATTCTGGGCGCGTTGCTGCAAGCCACGCGCACCGCCGCGGCGGTGTTCACCGTGCTGATCGGCGCGCTGATCTTCGGCTATTTCCTCACCATCACCCAGACCCCGCAGAAGGTGACAGAATTGCTGACCGGTCTCGGGCTCGGGCGCTACGGCGTGCTGGCGCTGATCATGTTGATGTATCTGGTGCTCGGCTGCCTGATGGACGCCATGGCCATGATCATCCTCACCATCCCGATTATCTTCCCGGTCATCATGCATCTGGGCTTCGACCCGATCTGGTTCGGCGTCATCATCGTGATGACGGTGGAACTCGGGTTGATCCATCCGCCGGTCGGGATGAACGTGTTCGTGATAAAAAGCGTGATCAAGGACGTCAGTTTCACGACGATCTTCAAGGGCGTTATCCCCTTTATCATCACCGACTTGATCCGGCTGGTGATCCTGATCGCCTTCCCGATCATCGCGCTCTGGCTGCCCTCGCATATGTAGGCCGACTTATGCTATATAGTTGGGGTCCCAACCATTTAGCCGATATCTGACAATGGAACGCTCGTTCAAAAAAGAAGTGCAGGCGCTCAAACTGGGCGACGGCGAGACCTTCCGCGGCGAAGGCATCCTCGCCGTCACCAAGGCGCTGCTGCAATCGGGCGTGTCCTACGTCGGCGGCTACCAGGGCGCGCCGGTCTCGCATCTGCTCGATGTGCTGATCGACGCGCAGGACATCATGGGCGAGCTCGGCATCCATCTGGAGACCTGCGCGAACGAAGCCTCCGCCGCCGCCATGCTGGGCGCCTCGATCAACTATCCGCTACGCGGCGCGGTGACCTGGAAATCCATCGTCGGCACCAATGTGGCGGCCGACGCGCTCTCCAACCTGTCGTCGCCCGGCGTGATCGGCGGCGCCATGATCATCATCGGCGAGGACTATGGCGAGGGCGCCAGCGTGATCCAGGAGCGCTCTTATGCCTATGCCTTGAAATCATCGATGTGGCTGCTCGATCCGCGCCCCGATCTGCCGACGATCGTGCACACCGTGGAGAAAGGCTTCGAGCTGTCGGAGGCGAGCCACGCGCCGGTGATGCTGGAGCTGCGCATCCGCGCCTGCCACGCCACCGGCGAATTCGCCGCCAAGGACAATCGCAAGTCGGAATTCTCCGGCCTCAACAAAATTTCCGGGCCGCCATGCTTCAACTATGCGCGGCTGTCGCACCCGCCGGTGACCTTCAGCCAGGAAAAGCTCAAGGTCGAGGAACGCTTGCCGGCCGCGCGCGCCTTCATCCGCGCGCACAAACTCAACGAATTCATTGCCGGCGAGCTCGACGATATCGGCATCATCGTCATGGGCGGATTGACCAATTCCGTGCTGCGCGCGCTCGAGCGCATGGGGCTGGCCGATGTGTTCGGCGACTCGCGCGTGCCGCTGCTGGTGCTCAACGTGGTCTATCCGCTGGTGCCGGAGGAAATCCGCGAATTCTGTTCGGCCAAGCGCGCCGTTCTGGTGGTCGAGGAAGGCAATCCCGATTACATCGAGCAGGCGATCAACGTCGAATTGCGCCGCGCCGACATGCAGACCCGCGTGCTCGGCAAGGGGGCGCTGCCGCAGGCTGGCGAATATACCTCCGACGTGCTGCTGGAAGGCCTCGCGGCGTTTTTGCAAGACGCCAGGCCGCACGGCCTCGATGCCGACAGCGTGGCGGAAAAAGCGCGCGGCCTGATCGCGCACAAACAAAAAGCCGCTGCCGCGCTCGGGCCCCTGCCGCCGCGCCCGCCGGCGTTCTGCACCGGCTGCCCGGAGCGCCCGGTGTTCGCTTCCATCAAGCTGATGCAGCGCGAATTGGGACCGACCCACATCAGCACCGATATCGGCTGCCATTCGTTTGCGACTTTCGCGCCGTTCTCGCTCGGCAATTCCATTCTCGGCTACGGCATGTCGCTGGCCAGCGCCGCGGCGGTCACGCCCAACATGGCGAGGCGCCCGATCGCAATCATGGGCGATGGCGGCTTCTGGCATAACGGGCTGATCACCGGCGTCGCCTCCAACGTGTTCAACAAAGGCGATGGCGTGCTGATCGTGTTGCAGAACGGCTACGCCTCGGCCACCGGCCAGCAATATATTCCGTCAAGCACGACGAGCCGCGAAGGCCCGACACCCGGTGTCGATATCGAGCAGACACTGCGCGCCATGGGCGTCAAATGGCTGCGCACGGTACACAGCTATTCCGTCGCGCTGATGACCAAGACGCTGAAAGAGGCCATGCGCACCGCCGAGCGCGGCCTCAAAGTGATCATCGCCGACGGCGAATGCCAGCTGGCGCGCCAGCGCCGCGTGCGCGCCGAGGATGCCGTCAAGCTCGAGCGCGGCGAGCGCGTCACGCGCACGCGCTACGGCGTCGACGACGAAATCTGCACCGGCGACCATTCCTGCATTCGTTTGTCGGGCTGCCCGTCGCTGACGGTGAAGCCGTCGACCGATCCGTTGCGCAGCGATCCGGTGGCGACCGTCATCGATACCTGCGTCGGCTGCGGGCTGTGCGGCGAGGTGGCGCATGCCGCCGTGCTGTGCCCGTCGTTTTATCGCGCCGAGATCGTACGCAACGCCAATTGGCGTGACCGCGCGCTGTTTGCCTTGCGGCAAAAAGTCATCGGCTGGCTCGGCGGCTATGGCGGCGAGGCAGCGGCAAAGGCGGCGCCATGAGCGCTACGCGCCCCATCACCTTGCTGATCGCCGCGCTCGGCGGCGAAGGCGGCGGCGTGCTGACCGATTGGATCGTGTCGGCGGCGGCCGCGGCCGGTTACCCGGTGCAGAGCACCTCGATCCCCGGCGTCGCCCAGCGCACCGGCGCCACCACCTATTACATCGAGATTTTTCCGGTCCGCGCGCGCGAGCTCGGCGGCAAGCGCCCGGTGCTGGCGCTCACGCCCGGCGTCGGCGATATCGACATCGCGGTGGCAAGCGAACTGTTAGAGGCCGGCCGCGTGGTGGCGAGCGGTTTCGTCACGCCCGAGCGCACTTATCTCATCGGCTCGCTCAGCCGCTTTTATGCCATGGACGAGAAGATCGCCATGGGCGACGGCCGCTTCGACCAAGACAAACTCATCAAGATCGTCACGGACCATGCGCGCGAAACCTTGCTCATCGACATGGACGCGCTCGCCAAACAAAGCGGCTCGATCATCAACGCGGTGATGTTAGGGGCCATCGCCGGGTCGCAGCTGCTGCCGGTGACGGCCGAGCAACTGGAAGCGGCGATCCGCGCCGACGGCAAGTCGGTCGAGGGCAACCTGCGCGGTTTCCGCGCGGGCTTGCAAGCCGCGCGCGCGAAAATGCAGCCGGCGAAGCAACTTGAGAAAAAGCGGAACGCCCCGACCACCCCCGACTTGCTCGAGCACGAGGTCTCCTACTCGCTGCCCGCGCTGACGCAACCGACCGCGATCGAGGGCGTGCGGCGGCTCATTGCCTACCAGGGCGTCGCCTATGCGCGGCTCTATCTCGACCGGCTGCGTGCTTTGATCGATGCCGACGCCGCATGCGGCACACCAGGCCGGCTGCTCAAGGAAGTCGCGCGCAAGCTCGCCGTGCGCATGTCGTATGAAGACGTGGTGCGGGTGGCGCAGGCCAAGATCGCGCCCTCGCGCATGCGGCGCATCGCGCGCGAGGAGCTGCGCGTCAAGGACGAGCCGTTCTCGGTGCAAGATTTTCTCAAGCCCGGCATCGAGGAGTTGAGCCAGCTGCTGCCTTCGTTCCTGGCGCGGCCCATCCTGGCCGTCAGCGAGCGCAGAGGCTGGCTCGGCCGCGTCTATTTCGGCATGGAGATCAACTCCACCTCGATCACCGGCTATTTGCGTTTCCTGATGCTGGCCACGCTGCGCTGGCTTCGCCCGCACGGCCATCGCTTCAAACAAGAACAGGCCCAGATCGAGTCCTGGCTCAGCCTGATCGCCGAGGCCGCGCGGCACTCGGCGGAACTCGCCCTCGAGGTCGTCGAATGCGCCCGCCTGATCAAGGGCTATGGCGACACTTATGCGCGCGGGCTTGCCAACTACCGCAGCATCGAGGCGCGCGTGATCCGCCCGGCGCTGGCGGGCCAAATCCCCCTCGGGCGCACCGCCGATGCGGTCGCCAGCGCGCGCACCGCCGCTTTGGTCGATCCGGAGGGCGAAAGCCTGGCCAAATGCCTGGCCGAGATCGATGGGCAGGCAAGTTTCCGCATCGCGGCCGAATAGCGGTTACCCGCCATCGAGAACTTTGCGCCGGCTCCGTTGTCAGTCTTCCGCCCGTCGCGTAAAACACTTGCCAAATGAAGGCGCCGGGGGGCGTCTCAAAGGGCGGGACGCATGGCCGTCACACCGACTGGGCAACGGCCCGCGATCGCCGCCGAGGCGTTCCTGCGCGCGCTCGCCGACCACGGCGTCGATTATCTCTTCTGCAATACCGGCACCGATTTTCCGCCGATCGTGGAAGCGTTCGCTCGCGCCAAGAAGACCAACGCCAAGGTTCCCAAGCCGATCTTGATTCCGCACGAGAACCTGGCGGTCGGCATGGCGCACGGCGCCTATCTGATGACCGGTCGCCCGCAGGCGGTGATGGTTCACACCACGGTCGGCACCGCCAATACCATCAACAACCTCATCAACCTGTCGCGCGACCGCGTACCGCTGGTTCTCG
>JGI20177J14857_1000458_pt1 | contig 12396 bp, 11 predicted proteins | sample NGESurdeep072012_6_FD_14857 | JGI IMG/M metagenome (IMG submission 14857) | reverse complement strand
GCCGGCCTGCCAGCAGACCAGGCGGCCTGCGCGCCTTGAGGCGCCACGACGGTAGGCCGACGCTCGAATCGGCTGCCTAGCCCTGGCTGGGTGGGTGACGGCTTGGTCGAAGGGTCAACACGTGCCACGGCCTGGCCAGCCGGCGGCTCACCGGCGACGACGACAGCCACGGTCGATGCCCCACCTCTGCCAGCTCGTGGTGACCCAAACCCAGATCATCTCTTCGGCGCCGACGGGGGAGGGCAGTGTCCAGGTCGCGCCGGGGGCCGGACCCGGAAGAAAGAAGGACCGATGGGGCTGCTCAACCAACTCCCCTCCTCGCACTTGCGGCTCAACCAGCTCCCCTCCTCGCACTCGCCGAGGGGCGAGAGGAAGCTGCCGTCGCGGGCGCCCCTGCCGGCGGCAGTACCCGTAAGCGTTCTGGCCCTCGCGCTGACAGCCGTGACCACGCTGGTGGTCACGGGCGCCACCCGTGCGCCGGACGCGCGTGCGCTGGCCGCCGGCACCGCCCTGGATACCCCGGGGCTGGCTCACCTGGTCGCCCGCTGCATCGCCCTCGGGGGCCAGTTCGGGCTGGTGGGCACCGTGCTGATACTGACCGCCGCCGCCGTGGCCTGGCACCGCCGGGTGTGGCGGCCGCTGCTGGTCCCGCTGGCGGCCCTGGCCGCGCTCAACGCCGCCACGCTCGCCCTGAAGCTCGCCACCGGGCGCACGGCGCCCCACGCGGGCATCGACCTGGTCTTCGCGGGCGGCTGGTCCTATCCCTCCGGGCACGCCGTGAACGCCACCGTCTGCCTGCCCCTGCTCGTGGCCGTGGGCTACCGCAACGCCCGGTCCGGCGCCGACCGACGCGGGTGGGCGCCGCCGGGGCCGGCGATGGCGGCCACGGCGGTCGCGGTCGCCGCGGTCGGACTGGCGACGGTCGTGCTGGGCTACCACTGGGCCAGCGACGTGGCCGCCGGATGGCTGCTCGGCCTGGCCGTAGTCCTGCCCGCCCTGCGGGCGCTCCGGCCGCCTCCAGCCAGTGCGGCGCGCACCCGGGTGTCCGCGCGACCTCCGACTCAGGCCCGGACCGAGCCCCAGCCCGGCCGGAGGTGACCGTGGCTGCCGCCGGCCCTGGGCTGCGCCGCCGGGGCGAGCTGGGCTGCGGCGCTGCGCCGGGACTCCTCCACTGGTCTTCGGCTTCGCGTCCGTCCGGCCCGTGGGCCGCATGGACGGGGTTGCCCCAGCTCAGTGCCGGTCGAGATCGACCCAGACCAGCACGGTCGCGGCCGGCGCGGCGGCGAGCACCAGCGAGTGCCCGGCGACGGTCCCTTCCCGCCCGTCGGGCAGCCGCACCCGGGTGCCGCGAGGCGGAAAGGTGTGTCCGGCCAGGCGCGCCAGCGGCTGCTGGTCCGCGGCGTCGAGGAGGACGGTCCGGGCGGTGCTCTCGGCGTCGGGGCGGGGCTTGGGCACGGGGACCGACCCTGCCATGCCCACGGGGGCGGCCGGCCGCGGCCCTAGCTGAGGATGTTGACGGCCCGGGCGCCGACGATGGCGATGGTGGCCAGCGAGGCCAGGGACTGCACCAGCATGAGCATCTTCGCGGGCCGGGTCAGCGGCATCGTGTCGGTGGGGCTGAACGCGCTGGCGTTGGTGAACGCCACGTAGAGGTAGTCGGCGAACGTCGGCGCCCAGGGCGCCGTGGTCAGTCCCGGCGTGGCCATCTGCGGGAACAGGAACGCCGGTGCCGGCGAACCCGGGCGGGCCCGGGCGATCGGCCCGCCGCGGTCGATCTCCCAGAACCACAGCGCGAAGACGATGACGTTGGTCAGCCACACCCCGATCGCGGCGTAGATCAGCGTCCGGCCGTCGGCCTTCCCGCCGGTCAGCAGGTAGCGCACCAGCAGCACCAGCGAGGCGGCGTTGGCGGCGTTGATGACCGCGATCAGCGTGATCGACAACCAGCGCAGGTCCCGGGAGCCGCGGTGGTAGCGCCGGGGGTTGGCGATGACCAACGCGATGAGCAGCGGCGCCGCCAACGCGGGGATCAGGTACCGCGGCCCGGGCACCAGCTGGTCCGGCAGCGCGTACTGGATGACGATCGCGGCCAGGACCGCCAGAGTGGCCGGCCAGCGGGGCTCTCCCCGGCTGGGCCGGGCCGACCACGGCCGGTGCGGGTGGGTGCTGCCCAGCGGGGGCCGCGGCGGCGGCGTACTCGACATGGGTCTCCTCCGTTCGCCGGGACCCCGCGGCCGCGGCGCGGCCACCGGGTCATCGGGCCAGTGTCCGGCCCCGGCGGGCCGCACTCGGGGCTTCCGGATGGTGGGGTGCTCGATCCGGCTACCGGCGGGCGCAGGGGTCCTGGGCGGCGGTGCTCGTCCCCGGCGGGGCACCGGCGGCGGGTGCGGGTCCCGGGGCGCCCGCGCCCGGGACCACTCCATCGGTCCGCATCGCCGCCCAGAGGGCGCCGGCCTGGGCGTCGTCCCAGAGCACGGTGGACCCGACGCCGTCGACGGGGTGGTCGGCGTCGGCCAGCGGCACGGTGACGAACGTGACCTTGGCCGGGTCCAGCCCCTTGAGCCCGGTGGCCAGCTCCCGCAGGTCGACCACCGACAGTCCGCGGTCGGTGGTGACCGACTTGGTGGCGGCGTCGAGGAAGGCCAGCAGCCGGGCCGGGCGCAGCAGCAGTCCGGTGCTGGTGGCCTTGCGCAGGACGGCGGCGATGAACTGCTGCTGGCGTTGGATGCGGCCCAGGTCGCTGCCGTCGCCGAGGGCGTACCGGGCGCGCACGAACGCCAGCGCCTGCTCGCCGTCGACGTGGCTCACCCCGGCCGGCAGGTTCAACCCGCTCATGACGTCGACGGCGGCGCTGGGCAGGCAGACGTCGACCCCGCCGAGCGCGCTGACCATGGACTGGAAGCCGGCGAAGTCCACCTCGACGTAGTGGTCGACCCGGACCCCGGTCAGCGCCTCGACGGTGGCCACCGAGCAGCCGCCGCCGCCCTCGGCGAACGCGGCGTTGAACTTGTCGTGCACCGGGGGATGNACGACGCCGGTGGCGTCCGNGCAGGCCGGGATGGCCACGTAGGAGTCCCGCGGGATGCTGACCANCAGCGCCCGGCTCCGGTCGGCGGAGAGGTGGGCCAGGATGGCGGTGTCCGAGCGGGCGCCGCCGACGAAGTCCGCGCCGCTGCCCTGGAACTGGCCGTTGACCGCGCCGGCCCGGCTGTCCGACCCCACCAGCAGGACGGTCTCCGCCTTGCCCGCCAACCTGTCCGGCCGGCCGGAGAGGTTGGCGAACACGTTCTTGCGGGTGATGTTGTTGGTGTAGTGGCGCATCAGCAGCCAGCCGCCGCCGCCGGTCACCACCACCGCGGCGGCGGCGATGGCCGCCAGCACCCGCAGCCCGCCGCCGCGCCGCGACGGTAGGGGAGGCGGGGCGCCGCGGTGCCCCGGTCGCGGGCGCGTCACCCTCCGATCGCCGCCCGGCCGGGCACGTGCTGCCGGCCGATGCTGACCAGCAGGCCGACGGCGAGCAGGTCGGCGAACATCGCCGACCCCCCGTAGGAGACGAACGGCAGCGGCAGGCCGGTCACCGGCATGATCCCCAGCGTCATGCCGATGTTGACAAAGGACTGGACGGCCAGCCAGGACACGATCCCGGCGGCCACCGTGCGGCCGAAGGCGTCCGGGGCGCGCTGGGCGATCCGCAGCCCGCGCCAGCACAGCGTGCCGATCAGGGCGAGCAGCGTGCCGGCCCCGGCGAACCCGGACTCCTCCGCGGTCACGGTGAACACGAAGTCGGTCTGCTGCTCCGGGATGAACCCGCCGTTGGTCTGGGTGCCTTCCAGGTATCCCCGCCCGAGCAGGCCGCCGGCCCCGATGGCGATCTCGGACTGCCGCATCTGGTAGCTGACGGCGCTCTGGCCGGCGGGTTGGGTGAACGCGGTGAACCGCTGCACCTGGTAGGGCTTGAGCAGGTGCAGCTGGGCGAGCAGGACGGCACCGACCGCGACGGCGGCCAGCAACCCGACCACCCACCGGCCGGGGGCGCCGGCGACCGCGACCGTGGTCAGCGCCAGCACCGCCACCACGAGGGCGATGCCCAGCGCCGGCTCGGCCAGGATCAGCAGCATCGGGACCCCGGCCAGGACCAGCGCGAGCGCGATGTCGCGGCTGCCCGGACCCGGGTCGTGCCGGGACCCGCTGGCCAGCACGGCCGCCATCATCACGACCACCGCGAGCTTGGCGAACGCCGAGGGCTCGAGCTGCACCGGGCCGAGGGCGAACCAGGCCCGGGCGCCGTTGACCACCGTGCCGGCCGGGGAGAGCACGACGAGCAGCGCCGCGCAGACCGCCGCGTAGAGCAGCGGGGCGACGGCGCGCAGCCGGCGGTAGTCGCCGATGAAGACCGGGAAAGCCAGGGCCGCCCCGACCGCGATGTTGACCAGATCCCGGACCAGGTACCCGGCCGGGTTGCGGCCCTGCGCCCGCAACCCGTTGCGGGTGGCCGCGTACACACTCAGCGCCCCGGCCAGGCACAGGGCGGCGGCGGCTGCGATCAGCAGCCAGTCCACGCCGCCGGCCCGCCGGCGCAACCGGACGGGGGTCAATGACCCATAGCGCGCCGCCCGCAGCGCTGTCGGCGACGTCATCGCCACCTCCGACCCGCTCTGAGCGATCAACCAAACAGAGCGAAGGTGATCCCGACGGCGATGAACACCGCCATCACCAGGAGCACACCCAGCAGCTCCCGGGCCGGGAGGCGATCGCGGTCCCGAGCGGGCGGCATGCCGGTCAATCTAGCCGTGGCCGGCGAGGCGGCCCCGGCGGCGGTCCCGACGCGGCGTCCCGGGGAGTAGTCCGGTGGCCCAGCGACGCTGCCCCGCCGGTTGCGCGCGGCGTACGCCCGCCGGGTCGGGTCGACGGCGCAGCCCGCGATGACTGGCGCGCCTCGGCCTCCCCAGCCGGACTTGAGGACAATCGCCGGGACCAGCGTCAGGGCTCGTTCGAGTCGGAGGGCACGGGCCTGCGCCGCACTCGGTCGTGGCCGCCGCCAGACCGTCCCGGTTGACGGCCGGACACCACGCGGGCGTCTCGGGCGCGGCGGCGGCGGGCAGCGAGCGTACGGACCCGACGTTGCAGGGCGTCCCGCCGGTCCGCCAGCACGGCGCAGCGACGCCGCGCAGCGTGCGCGGACAGGACAGCAGCGGCGGCGAGCACCGCGAGGGTGGAGACCTGGCGGTGCGAAGCAGCGTCCAGCATCAGCCCGAGGCAGCCCAACGAGGCGGCCGTGAGGCTGCCTGGGTACAGCCGGGACGGCCAGCGACCCGGCCGCGGGACTCGCTCGGCTACCAGCGACAGGGCAACGGCCAACAGCAGCAGTACCAGCGCCGCGACCCACAGCGGAGCGTCCGCGGGCGTGGCTTCGCCGCAGTGTCACCCGCCCAGCGTGATGCACGAGCCGGCCTCTGATGACCCCGAGCGAGCCTGAATCACCAGTGAGGATGGGGGTCCAGGCCCACCAGAGGTGTCGGGCGCCGGAAGTCAGTTGGTGCTGACTGACGGGGCTGCGGTGTGTCCAGCTGGCTACGACCCGGCGAGTCCATAGCCACCGCTCGAAGGCCGCCGCCGCCGCGATGGGCGTCGCGCCTCGCGCCGGTGGCGCCGGCGCCGGGTCGACCAGCGGCACGCACCGACCGACGACGTGGGCAGCAGCGGCTCGGGGCGATCGGTCCACCGGCTGGCTACGCTGGGATCGGTTCGGGCCGGATCCGACCGCCGGGGCCGGGCCGGAGGGGTTGTGTTCAACAACCTGGGCTGGGGCGAGATCACGACTCTGTTCGCTATCGCTCTGATCGTCTTCGGCCCGGAGCGGCTTCCCAAGGTGGCCGCAGACGCCGGTCGGATGATCCGGGAACTGCGCAAGATGGCCATCGGCCTCACCGACAAGCTCAAGGCCGAGTTGGGACCGGAGATCGGCGATCTCGACCTGGCGTCGTTGCATCCCAAGCGGCTCATGGAGAAGGCGCTGCTCGACGAGGACGGCAACGAGTCCGCCGCGGCGGCGGGCCCGGGGTCCGGCGCGGTGGCGAGATCCGGCCCGGAGCCGGCCGTCGGCGAGTCGGCGCCCTACGACCTGGACGCGACNTGACAATCGCCCGGCAGGCGGAGTCCGCGCGTCCTCGCCGGCCTCGCTGCCCTCTTGGCTGTGGTCGCAGACCCGGTGTCGGCGCCGGCGTCAGCGGGGCGGTCAGCCGCTCAGGGCAACCCCGAAAAACCGGGTGCTGCCGGCCCTCGGCCGGCAGCTCGGCATCGGTTGACTTCGGTCCCACACCACCGAAGAACATGCCGACCTCCCAACGCCACCGCTTCAGATAGGCGCGCGCAGGACGGCGGCCTGGTCGTCGTCAGCGATCCCTTCGGCGGTGAACGGCGTGGTACGACGCCCGACGCGCAGTTCACCTCNNCATCGGCGGATCCGGGCCCGGCTCGACCCTGTCGAGACCAACATGGCGATGGTGGCCGAAACTGGTGGCCGACCCCGGCCAAGCCGTATTCGCGCGGACATGGGTGCCGTCAAGGCCGAGGGTCGGCAGCCCTACGGCGCATCTACCGGCCGGTGTGGGGCCGGTCTCAGCGCAGGTAGAAGGCGATGAAGTCGCGGCTCTGGGCCGTGAAGTAGTGGGTGGGGCCTTTGCTCTGCTTGTCCCGGGTGACGTGGCCGAGCACGGTCCCGCCGTCGTGGGTGTAGTAGTAGCCGATGCTCCAGTCGTTGTTGATGTCGAGCTCCATGCCGCGGACGGCGCCGGCCTGGTGCAGCAGCCGGCCCAGCGAGCAGACCGAGGTGACCGGGCTGTTGACGAACACCAGCGCCCCGTCGGCCCGTTGGCCGATCCCGGTGCGGGGGACGAAGGCGTTGTTGCCGACGCCGAACCCCCACAGGGGGGTGCTGCCGTTGGCACAGGTCGGGTTGACGGTGCCGCGGTCGACGAGCAGGTCGAGGTTCTGCCGCACGCTGCGCACCGAGGGGCTCATCGAGGCGTCCCGGCCCCACTGCCCGATGGTGACCGTCCCGTCGGTTGCGATGACCAGCGAGGCGGCGCCCGGGCGCAGCGGTTCCGCGACCCGGCCCTCGTCGTAGTAGCCGCCGCGGTTGCCGACCGGGCCGCCGTTGGTCCGGAACCCGCCGGGCATGGCCGCGGCCACCGTGGTGGCGAGGGCGGGCGTGATGCGGTCGGGCGTGCTCCAGGTGCCGCCGGGGTCGGTGCTGCCTTCGTGCAGGCGCCCGGTCAACAGCTTGGGGTCCAGCCACATCACGGCGGCGAGGTAGCTGGTGTGGCCGTCGTCGGGCCGCAGGTAGGTGATGCGGACAGCGGGCAGGCCCTTGGTGAACACGACGTCCTGCCACTTCCCCTCGCTCGGCGCCGGGTTGGCGACGAAGGGCGGGAGCGGGGCCGGCACCGGGCTGTGCGGCACCGCCGCCGCCTTGGCCGTGTCGTGCTCGCCGGCCGCTGTCGGGATGCCGCCAGCGAGCGACCCACCGGCCTTGGGCTTGTTGAGCTGGTACTGGGCCTGCTCGAGCCGGGTGACCGCCCAGTTCAGATGGTGGTCGCGGCCCCACTCGGCCAGCCGCTGGGCGATGGTGTCGTTGCCGGGACGCAGCAGCGCCCCGGCAACCGAGTAGCCCACCACCGCGAGGGCCACCACAACGACGCCCCCGGCCCAGCGGCCCAGCCGGCGCCGGCGGCGTGGCGGCGGGGTCCGAGCGCCGGGTCGCTGGCCCGACTCGGCCACCGTGGTCCGGCCATCGGCACCGGCCTCGGCCGGCACAGATCTACCGCGTGGCGGCATTGCCGTCCCTTTCATCTGGCGCCACCGGCTGGACGCGCGATGGCTGCGTGGTAGCTGGCCGCCTGGTCGCCTTGGCTTGCTCGGGCGTGCGGCGAGCCGCGCGGGTCGAGCCGCGCCGCGCCGGTCCGCGGTGTCGCTGGTGCGGTCGACCAGCCGGCCTCGACCAGCTGCTGGACCAGGTTGCTAACTAAACGGTACTGGGAGCTCGTCCCGATCACGCGCGGGCACCGGTTGCCGCACCAGCGGGAGCACGGCGGCGAGGTCGCGTCCTTCGACGAGCCGGCTCTCGCGACCCCGACAGCACCGGCACCCTCCCAGGAGCGAGTGGCACACCGGCACCGACGGGCGGTGACCGCCGGAACGGTCGTCCTTCGACACCGGACAGTTCCGGGCCGTGGTCTCGGCGGCTCCTCAGCCTCGTTAAGCACGCGCCATGCGGGGATTGGGCTGCACGGCTCGGTGCCCACGCAGCCAGTGGGGCGACTGGACGTTCGGCTTGCGCCGTCCCGAATGCCGAACGCGCTACGGGAACGGCCCGGCTCCCCGACCACCTGCCCGGCCAAGTGCGACCAAGGCTTCCGCAAGACCCGCCCGAGAGAAAGCCCACTGACGGGGCCGTACGAAGGTCGACTGTCCATCTGCTAGCGCGCGGCGGACTACGGCGCCACCCGGTAGGCGTTGCCGCTGCGCCAGGCGTCCATCCGCGCCGCGCTGGCCGCCGTCCTCGCGCTCGCGGTCGCCCCCGACGGCTTCTCCACCGTCGCGCAGTTCACCACCAAGATGGCGGCCATGACCGGGCAGACCGACGCGGACTACACCACCCGCCAGGGCGCCTGCGACCTGCGCAAGCTGCGCGGCAAGCAGCTGGTCGCCAAGCCCGGCCGGACCTGGCGCTACCACGTGCCCGAAGCAGCCGCCCGCACCATCGCCGCCCTGCTCACCATCCGCGACCAGGTGATCGCGCGGCTGCTGGCTGGCGCCCGCACACCCCGCGGCGGGGCCGCCCACCGGTCACCTGGACCCGGATCGACCGCGACCACGAGGCTCTGCGCGTCGACATGCAACCTGTTCCAGGACCTCGGCCTCACCACCGCACCAGCCGCCGCATAGAGAACGAATTGTCGATCGCCCTTCGGCAAGTGGCTTGTTGGTCGGTCGAGGTGGGCGGTCCGAACTTTCAGGCCGCCGTGGTCGCGGACAGGGCGGCGGTCTGCAACCTCGGCCCATTCGAACTGACCCAGCCGCGCTGCTGAACCACCTGCACGACCCCGACGACCAGGGCCAGCCAGAACAGACCCAGGCTCCAGCCCCCGACCACGTCGCTGACCCAGTGCACGCCGAGGTATGCCCGGCTCGCCCCGACGGCGGCAGCGAGCACGAGACCGGTGCCGACCAGGACCAGGCGCTGCCAGCGCTTCCGGCACAACCGCCACAGCAGGTAGCCGAGCAGGCCGTAGCCGAGGGTCGCGGTGGTGGTGTGCCCGGACGGGAACGACTGGCCGCCCGCACCGGTGAGCCAGAACTCGTGTGCCGGCCGGGGCCGACCCACGGAGGTCATCACGGACCAACGGACCAGCTGCCCGGTGGCCAGGCCGACCAGTCCGGCGACCAGCCATCGGCGTTGTCCGAGCCGGCGCAGCGCCAGCAGTCCGACCACAGCCAAGGCGGGGTAGAGCAGCACGCCCTGACCGAGGTCGGTCACGGCTCTGGCGACGTCGGTGAGCCACGGGGTGCGCAGGCCGACCAGGTCGTGCAGCCAGCCGGGGTCGGCGAGGGCAATCCCCTCCCTGTCGGTCACGTCTTCGGCCACCCCGCCGAACAGCCAGCCGGCCCCGAGGAGGGTCACCAGGACGGCGGATAGCGGTCGACCGAGCGCTCGGGTCGGGTCGATCCGGACCAGGATGGTGCGAGCGCGGTCCGAGCGGCGGGCGAGCTTGACGGCGACGAAGACCACGACGGCCGCGAGCAGGCCGAGGCTGATGAGGCTGAGCCGGCGCTCGGCGGCCCGGTAGCTCTTCCCGGCGACGTAGCCGACCAGCGTCGTCTCGATGACCCAAGTGATGCCGCCGGTGACGTTGAACAGCAGGAACCGGCGGTAGGGCATCCCGCTGGTGCCGGCCAGGCCGGGGACGAGCACCCGCAGCGCGGCCGTGAACCGGCCGAGAAAGATCGCCCGGCCGCCCTTGCGACGGATCAGGTCCTGTGCCCGGGCGACGTGGTCAGGTTTCACCAGCCGGGCGGGGAGCCTGGCGAGCAGCCGCATCCCGTAGTGCCGGCCGACTTCGTAGCCGATCGAGTCGCCGATGATCGCCCCCAGCGAGCCGACGAGGATCACCGTCCACAGGGCCAGCCGGCCCTCGTTGGCGAGCACCCCACCGAAGAAGACGACGACCTCGCCGGGAAAGATGAATCCGGCGAACACCGACGCTTCCGCCGCCGGGAGCAGGAAGATCAAGACCAGTGCCAGCCACGGCGGGAAGCCCAGCACCTGCTCGATGAGCCAGCTCACAATCGACACCACCAAGGCGCTGCGTCGCCTCAACCCGAGCAACGACGGCGTCCCGGCGGTGGGCGCGAGCCCGGGTGCTGCACGCGATGCCGGACCGGGAGCGGCGGCGCTGGGCAGACACGGCGACCGGGCTCGGGCTGACCGGGCAGACCGCCGCGGCCGGGACGACGGTCACCGAGCTGGCGGCCAGCTGGGGGACGGGTCAGTCAGCTGTACGCCGCCGCCGACGTCCACGGTGGCGGCGGCCCGGACCGGCAGGTAGTACCGCCGCGCGGCCGAGGCTGATGGGCCTTCGTCACCGCTTCCGGGCCAACCGTGCCCGCAGCTGCTCGATCTTGGCGCGGTTCTCCGGCTTGGCGGCCGTCTCCTTGACCCGCTGGGCCAGCTCTCGGCTCTTCGAGCTGCGGGCGAACTCGGCGAGCTTCTGGGGCAGTGACGGCACGACGTCTCCGTTCGGTACCTGGCCGGGATGTCCAGTGACTGTCTCCAGTCTCACCTAACTAGGGGCGGCGGGGACAGCGGTGGGTTCTGCGCACGTCCGGCGGGACACCTCNCGTTCGGAACAGCCGGTTCTTGTTGCCAGGAAAGGCATTTGTCGTCTCTGCGAGCNNGTGTCGCGGACTCAGCTCGGCCTAAGTCGCGGATCTAGGTCTGACAGTCTTGCCGGGTGAAGAAGATCGCATTTCCACAGGTGGGAGCAGAGCCCGAGGGCGCAGCACCGCAGTTGACGAAGTTCGCCTGGCTCTCGATCGCGACCGCACTGGCCACGATCGCCCTGAAGTCCATCGCTTACCTGTTGACCGGATCCGTGGGGCTACTCTCGGACGCCGCCGAGTCTGGAGTGAACCTGGTCGCGGCCGTCGTCGCCCTGATCGCCTTGACGGTGGCCGCCCGGCCCGCTGATCACAACCACGACTTCGGGCACGGCAAGGCCGAGTACTTCTCCGCCGGCATCGAAGGTCTGCTGATCTTCGTCGCGGCCGGGTTCATCCTGGTGACGTCCATCCAACGGTTCCTGCACCCGGTGGGGCTGGACAGTGTCGGGCTGGGATTGGCGATCTCGACCCTGGCCTCGGCGCTGAACGGCGCGGTGGGTGTGTTCCTGGTCCGGACCGGTAGGAGGCACCGGTCGGTCACCCTGGCCGCGGACGGAAAGCACCTGTTGACCGATGTCTGGACCTCCGCGGGCGTGATCGTCGGGGTGCTGCTGGTGGGGCTGACGGGCTGGCAGCGCCTCGACCCGGTCGTGGCCGCACTGGTCGCGGTAAACATCCTGGTGACGGGGTTCCGGCTGGTGTCGCAGTCGGTGACGTCGCTGCTGGACGCCGCACTGCCGGCGGCGGACGTGGCCCGGGTGAGCGCGGTGCTTGACGAGCGACGGACGCCGGAGGTCGACTTCGCCGAACTGCGGACCCGGGAGTCGGGGCGGCACCGCTTCGTCGCGCTGACCGTGCTGGTGCCGGGCGGCTGGACGGTCGAACGGGGGCACTTCCTGGCGGACGACGTCGAGAAGGCCGTCGCTGAGGCGCTCCCCGACACCACCGTCCAGACCCACCTCGAACCCCACCGGGTCCCCTGACCTCGCTGCCCCACCGCGCCGACGCGCAAGCACGGTGTGCCGGTGCCCGCCGAGTCCCCGGACCTTCACCCGGCGAGGTTCTCCTGAGGAAGGCTCTGTGGCTTCGCGCGGCGAAGGTCCCCGGTCGCCGGAGTCCGCGGACTCCCACGCTCGGGTCATGACCCAGAAGCGGCTGCTCTTGTCGGATTCCCTGGTGTGGGCGGGCGTGATCCTCGCGCGCGCCGTCGTGTGGTGCTGCTATCCGGCCGGTCGCCTCCGACGCGCTGTTGGCCGCACCCTACGGCCCCTGCGTCGGGATCTGGCGTCTGGTCGAGCTGCTGGCCGACGTCGGGATCACCCGAGCGTGACTGCTCAACTGGATCGCTCGTCCAGCGTCGCCGGCGCGGCGGCGGTTGCCCATGGCCAGCGGCTACGTCTGGATGGCGACGTACTTGGTCGAGAGGTACTCCTCGATTCCCTCGACGCCGCCTTC
>JGI20177J14857_1000452_pt1 | contig 12456 bp, 13 predicted proteins | sample NGESurdeep072012_6_FD_14857 | JGI IMG/M metagenome (IMG submission 14857) | reverse complement strand
CCACCACGACCACTGGCCTCAACCCCAGCAGCAAGCCCGCTACACCGCAGTGGCACCCTAACTGAACGGTATTGGGGCTAGCCCGGGTTAGCCGTGGGTTAGCCGAGGACAACGTACGGACATGGCTGGGGCGTCTCGCCGCCCATCCCTGCACCGGAAGAGACGCATATGTCCCAAGAGAACCTCTTAGCAAAGGCCGCGGACGCGATCCTCTTCGACAATGCCAGCTCAAGCGCCCGGTTGCAGAAAGGCAACCGCACGCTGGTGATCGGCGAGTCGTTGATCGACGTCGTGCATAGCCCTGACGGCTCCGCCCAGGAACACGTTGGCGGCAGCCCGGCCAACGTGGCCGTCGGTCTTACCCGCCTCGGCCACGACGTTACGTTCGCCACCATGATCGGCGACGACAGACGGGGGACCAGGATCGCCAGCCTCCTTGCCGAGGAAGGGGTCAGGTTGACTGAAGGCAGCGTCGGAAGGCGGCGCACGTCGGTGGCCACCTCGACTCTCGATGTGACCGGTGCCGCGACATACAGCTTCGACCTGATCTGGGAGCTGAGCGTGTGCCAACCCCTGGAAGGGCTGACGCATGTCCATACCGGCTCGATTGCCGCCACCCTCGAACCTGGTGCCTGCGCCGTCCTGAAGACGCTCCGGAGCGCACGCCCAAATGCCACCATCTCCTATGACCCGAACGTGCGCCCACCCCTGATGGGCAACGCACATGAGGTCCGAGCCAAGATCGAACAGCTCATCCGGCTCAGCGACGTCGTCAAGGCCAGTGACGAGGACATCACCTGGTTGTACGACGGAACGCCCCTTTCAGATGTTCTGCGTCTCTGGGCGCAGCTGGGTCCGGCTCTGGTGGTGATGACGCGCGGTGACAAAGGCGCCGCGATCGGGCTTTCCCTCACCGGCGAGATCGCGAGCGTTGACGCGCCCGTCGTCGAGGTCGTGGACACGGTCGGCGCTGGGGACTCCTTCATGGCAGGTCTGCTGTCTGGGCTCCTGGATGCCGGGCTGCTAGGCGGCACCCAGGAGCGCGACCGTCTACGGTCGGCCTCGCTGGCAGATGTCAGACCCGCGGTGGACCGCGCGCTGGCCTGCGCGGCGATCACGGTCTCGCGCGCCGGCGCCAACCCACCGCGCCTGGATGAGATCACAACCTGTGCACCATCGGGCACACACACGTGATCAACGTTCAGCAGTAGGACAAGATCGACTGTTCGCCGCACGCTGAAGGAGACCGTCGTGGCTCAGGTGCGTCCGGTCATCGTTCCCTTGTGGGTGCGGCAAACCAAAGGTTCGGCCGCGCGTGAAATCCAGATGACAGGGGCCGGCTTGGTGGGATGTGCTTCACCAGAGGTTTCGCGCTCAAGTTCGGTGTCGTATGACGATGGCTGAGCGGCACAGCGGGGACCTGTTCGTCGGCGTCCAACCGGAGGCGTTTCGACGCGTTAGTCAGCGTTGGGGCTATCAGCCGAGTTTCCAGCCGGCCATGAGACCTCCACCGGTGAGTGCGCATATCAGGAAGCCGAAAGAGAGGGGGTCGCCTGCGAAGTGGACGTAGAGGAAGTCGTTGCCCTTGGACTCCTCGCGGAGTTGGTGCGTGAACACCTGGACGAGCGCGCCTTCATGGGTGGGTGCCATGAGTCGGAGCTGCTTGAACGCTGCGGCCGCGTCTTCGTATCGATTCGGATCTGTGATCCCCGTTCCGACGAAGGTGACCAAAGCGGCCTTCTCGTGAACGGGAGTCAAACCCTTAAGGAGTGCGCTTAGTCGGTGTGCCAGGGCCTCGAAGCCAATGAACAGGGGCCCGCCTGAAGGTTGGGTCAGGCCGGTGCCGGGCCCGCCCTCGGCGGTCAGGGACGCCATGGGCCGTTCTTGTCCTGCGTCTTCTTCCATCAGCGGACGGGACGTGCGGGTACCTTCTCCCGAACCTCCGTCCGTCCTGCCGCGGTGGAAGAGCCAGTTCATGAAGGTCGACATGCGCATCCCCTTCCCCCTCGACCAATCTCACCCGGAAGAGGTCGATCCGAGGAGCCGCCTTCGGCGCGCCGACATACGCGCCGCTGGGGCGGGATGCGAGGGGGTGGGGCGGCCAATCGCTGGATGAGTGGGCTCGATTGTTGGTCGATCGTGAGCTCAACGCACCTCATTTGGCAGTTGGTCGGCGGTGTCGCCGGTCAGGACCCTCACTGCTCCGGCCCAGACCCAGACTTCATGTTGGTACGGTTGGGGCTCCGAACCTGACCCGGGCCGTCTTTTGGTCCAGGCGAGGGCGTGGGCCTGCACCAGTTCCTCCCCCAAGAGATGGTGTGACTCGGCTGGCGCGACGGGCACGGGCATTTCGGCGTTTGAGGGAGTGTCGTTCATCCGCGGACAGTCCACCCCAGACTCCACTGTCCTGGCCGGACTCGCTGGCCCATTTCAGGCAGGTCTCAACCACCTCGCAGCGACGGCAGACGACCTTTGCCTCTTCCATCTGGAGAAGCGCAGGGTAGGTGTTCCCGATCGGGGAAAACAGCTCAGGGTCCTCGCCCAGGCAAGCAGCGCGGTTGCGCCAAGTCATCAGATTTGACTCCTTAAATCGGTGGTTTCTGGATCAGCATCATGCGAGTCAGTTCGGCAGCGCATGGGTGGGTGCCGCGGTGGTTGTGCAGGTTTCATCATCTAAGAATGAGAGTCGTACTCATTAACGGTCGCAGGTGCGGGTTCAAAACCGCTTCAGCAGAGAGTGCACGGACCTGTCAGTCCTACTGTGCATGCGGAGCTCCTCGACGACATCGATGCGCTCCATGAAGAGGTCGCGCCGAATTCTGACTGACCCCGAACGATTACTGCGCGTCAAGGCGTATCTCCGGTATGGGGATGGCCTTGCGAGAACGAGCCGACCCCCATGCACTCGACCTTCCTGACGGTACGCCGGGGGTGTTCTACGCCGGTCAGCGGGTGGTCGCCGTGGACGGGGGAGTCCAGCGCCCAGTACTACCGGTTGGCCAACGAGCTCGTGCGTGAGCGGTTGGGTGGTTTGCACTCGGCACGATGCCTGCTGGCCTCAGTGGACTTCGCGGACATCGAGACCCTGCAGGTGGCCGGGCGATGGGAAGAAGCTGGGCAGCTGCTTGCCGAGGCAGCCAAGGGCCTCGAGGCCGGCGGGGCGGATGTGCTGCTGCTGTGCACGAACACGATGCACAAGGTCGCCGACCAGGTACAGGCCGCCGTCAACATCCCGTTGCTGCACCTGGGTGACGTCACCGCGCACGCGGTCACCAAGTCCGGGCTGAGCACCGTGGGGCTGCTCGGCATCGCGTTCACCATGGAACAGGAATTCTACCGAGACCGGCTCGCCAGCCGCGGGCTCACCGTGCTCACCCCACCCGCGGCCGACCGGGCCGAGGTGCACCGCATCATCTACGACGGGCTGTGCCTCGGAGAGGTGCGGGATGAGTCCCGGCAGATCTATCGCAACATCATCACTGGTTTGGCAGAGGCCGGCGCCGAAGGCATNGTCCTTGGNTGTACCGAGATCGAGCTGTTGATCTCCGCTNCGGACAGCCCCGTTCCTGTNTTCCCCACNACCCGCTTGCACGTCGNAGCGGCCGTCGATTTNTCCCTGACCACNCNCCCAAGCGGCTGACCCCGCAGGGGCCGGTGCATCCCGTAGTCCGAACGACCACCCGCACGACGTCACCCCTCCGCGCCCTTGACTGTCGCCGTAAAACGATCGGCATACGACACAGCAGAAGGTGATCGGCCACGCCACCCGGACAAGTCGATTTGCGTCGTTTGTCGTTCGGTCAGCGGGACGATTCTGCCGAGCCCACTACTACCCAAACCGTTTGCCTTCGACCAAGCGGGACTCGTTGCAGACAGCCAACTGCGCGCGCTGCGCACGGCCAGAAACGTGAGCCCACTGACCGCTTCCCCGGCAATGAACGGGAAGCAGCCACCGGACGACCAGTGCTGAGCACAAGCCGGTCCCAAGTCCGCCTCCGAGGACTTCGCACTTCCTGAGTAAGGAAGCGGTCCCCGAGCCGCGTTTCCGCTGCTCAGAGCCCCTTTGCGGTGGGCGATACTGCGATCGAATTAGTGCCCTCTCGGTGGCGTCAGCGCAGTACGCCCAGCCGCAAGAGGATGTTGCCGAACCTACGACGCTCTCCGGTTGCGATGACCAAAGCCAGATTGGGTGAGCGCGCCGCCTCATAGAAGGCGAATCGGTCTAGGTGGGTGACCTTCACGTCGGGCGGCAGGAGCTGGTCGAGCTCGGACAGGATCTCTTGAGGCCCCTCGGCGGGCGGTGGCTGCATCGTTGTGGCAGCCTCCAGAGGGATCGCGTCAATCAGTACTGCCAGAACCTCAGGGACGGTTGGCCTTCCCGACTCCAGGTTGAGGAAGACTCGGGTCGCCTGATGGCCGGCGGCAGTGCTGACCGGGTAGTGACCATCCGCGATCAGCACTTGCGAGCCGTGCCCCGCCGCGGCGAGGGCGGCGAGGATCTGCGGGTGGGTCAGGCGGTAGCGCAGCATGCGGGCTCCTTGGGGATGCTGGGATGGGTGTTGCGTCCCGGCCTGTGACCAAGGATCAGCGGAAGTACTGACCACCGTTGATGTCGATGATCGATCCGGTGATGAAGGAAGCCTGGTCTGAGGCGAGCCACACGACGGATCCTGCGACGTCCGGGGGGTAGCCTGCCCGCTTCAGCGCGATCCGCTCGATGGCCTCCACCTGGGCGGCCGGCGGGGTGAACTGCTCATGGAAAGGTGTGTCGAGGATGAGACCGGGAGCTATGGCGTTGACGGTGATCCCCCGGGGAGCCAGTTCCTTGGCAAGACCGCGGGTAAGCCCGAACATACCGGCCTTGGCCGTTGCGTAGGCGGTCGCCCCGTTGGCGCCGCCGTTGTGTCCCGCAAGCGAGGCGATGTTGATAATGCGGCCCCAGTCATTACCCATAGAGTGTAGGACCGCGCGGGTGCAGAAGAATGCGCTGGTCAGATTGACGTCGAGCACCTGGTGCCAGAACGAGGCCTGCATGTCTGCGATGTCAGTGCGGGCCAGCATGCCGCCGGCGTTGTTGACCAGGATGTCTACCGATCCGAACTCTTGGGCGATCCGGCCGATCACTTGGTTAACCTGGTTCTCGTCCGTCGCGTCCATCTTCTCAGCGATCAGCGGCTTCCCAGCGGCTTCGACTTCTGCGAGCAGGTCCTTCGCCGGAGGGTGGGTGAGGTAGGTGACGGCTACCCGTGCACCTGCTTGCGCCAGTGATAGCGCGATCGCGCTTCCGATGCCCACCCCACCACCAGTAACGAGTGCGGTCTTGCCAGAAAGGTCGAGAGTCATGCCGTTTTCTCCTCAGGATAGGGCGGTGGTGAAGGCTGGGATGAACGCGACAGCTAGGAGCGTCGCGATGAGAAGAGCGATGTACTTGAGCATGGGCCGTGCCACTCGTTCCATGGGTACCTGACCCACAGCGCAGGCTGTGTAGAGTCCGACGCCGATGGGTGGGGAGAAGAGTCCGATACCCATCGCGATGATGAGGACGATGCCGAACTGGAGTTCATTGATGCCCAGGGATACCGCTACTGGGATGAGTAGCGGACCGAAGATGACCAGTGCTGGGGCTCCCTCCAGCACGGAGCCGAAGACGATGAGCATCACTATGGAGAGCAGGATGAAGGCCCAGGTCCCCGTGCCCTGCGCCAGGGCGGTCATTGCGAGCGCAAGGTTGTGGGGAACCTGCTCGATGGTCAGCACGTAACCCACAATCTGGGCTGAAGCCACGATGAAAAGCACCATCCCCGACAGGGCAGCAGAACGCACGAAGAATGAGATCACGGACTTGACAGTCATTTCACGGAAGAAGATCACGCCGATGAGCAGCGCATAGACAACGGCGAACGCTGAGACCTCGGTGGGGGTAGCGAAGCCGAGCAGGATGCCACCCAGGATCAAGGCGATCATCAGCAGAGCGGCCCCTGATCCGCCCAGCAGCCGTAGCCACTCCGGGGGAGTGTTCGGCCGGTGCATGGCGACCGCTGCCATGACGAGGCCTTCTGGATCGCTGCCCCGGGGTGTTGCAGAGGCCTGCTTCTTGCGGCCCTTCTTCGAGATTCTCGGAGCCGCGAGAACCGCCAACACTGACAGGGAGATCCCCATGAAGATGGCAGGAAGAATTCCTGCGAGGAAGAGCCCGCCGATAGATATGTTGGCGACGAAGCCAAGGATGATCATGTTGACGCAGGGCGGGATGGTCTCACCCATGACGGCGGTAGCCGCCAGCAGGGCGACCGCCTCGGCGTCGTCGTTGCCGGCTTGTCGCTGAGCTGGCACCATCACCGAGCCGACGGCGGCAACGTCGGCGGTCTTGGACCCCGACATGCCAGAGAACAGAGCCATGCCGGCGATAGTCACCAAGGGGAGCCCTCCTCGCACCCGTCCAAGGAGCGCGTCGAGCAGGGCGATGAGTCGACGGGACATCCCGTTGAGCTCCATCACGAGCCCGGCGAGGATAAAGAAGGGGATCGCCAGCAGGACGAAGTTCTCGACTCCGGACTCCATCTGTTGAGCGAGAAGGCTGAGCGGAACGGTTCCGCCGTTGCCGAAGTAGAGCAAGGCACCGGTGATCAGCGCGAACGCCACCGGCACCCCGATGACGAGGCAGACGGCGATGCCGAGAACCAGCAGCCCTACTGGGCTTGGCTGCGTCGCTGGCGCCACACGAGCCCAGGCCATCCAGACGACGACGACAGCGATCAGTGCCCCCACCGCAACCAGGACCGTCCGCAGCGGGAAGTGTGTCAGCTTGACGACCGCAAAGCAGATCATCACCGCACCACTGATGAGGAACGGCAGGTAGAAGATTCCTGCGGGCAGGTGACCACTGGGAGTCGACTGGCCGGACACACTCGTCAGAACCAGCCGAGCGGAGATGGTCATGGCCACGGCGTCCACCAACACGATGGCCGCTGATGCAGCTTCCGCGACGCGACGCCGTGCTGCTGGAAGCCGGCGCAACAGTACGGTCACGCCCATGTGCTCGTCTCGAGCCAGCGCGAGGGCACCGCCGAGGAAGGTCACTGCCACCAACCCGGAGGTGGCGGCCTCATAGGACCATTGGATGGGGCTGTGCAAGAAGTATCGGAAGATGACGGACACGAACACGACGCCGATGCCCGCCACGAGGATGAGACCGGTGGTCGCCGCTACTGCATGCTCGAGCACCTTCGCTATCCGGTCGATGACATTTAGACCCTTGGAACCTTGCCCCTGCGGGACATCGACCGGCGAGATGGTGGAAGGGAGCATGGTTGCCTACTGCGGCTTGTGGGTTGCCTGGATCGCGTCGAGTGCGGGTTTCGCCTTCGGGTACTTCGTCGAGAACTGTCCCCAAAGTGGACTCACCAGCGCGCGGAACGGCTGTCGGTCCACCTCGTGTATCGTCACGCCCTTTGATCTCAGCTCGCTGAGCGCCGCTTGTTCGGCAGCCGCTGCCTGCTGCCGCTGCGCCGTCGCAGCCTCGGTCGCTGCTGCTCTCAGCGCCTGCTGGTCAGCGGCCGACAGCTTCCTGAGCGAGGCCTGGGAGATGACGGGGTTGAGAAGGTTGAAGATATGTTTGGTCAGCGCATATTGCTTTGCCTTCTCATAGGCCTTGATCTGCAGGATCGACACCGGGTCGTGCTCCAGTCCCTCGANGACCCCTGTCTGCAGGGCCGTGTAAATCTCGCCGGAGGGCAGAGGGACGGGAGTGGCACCCATCGCCGTGAGGGTGGCAACGAAGCCCGGGGCCGGCAGCACCCGCAAGCTCACCCCATGCAGGTCGGCCGGCTTGAAGATCGGCTTAATCGTGCAAACGCTGCGGAATCCGAAGTTGTAGCCGAAGGCCAGGATCTCGGACTTGGTGCCGTCGGTGAACAGCTGGCGTATGCTCGACCCAGCTTGTCCGTCGAGTGCGGCGGCGACCTGGTCATAGTCGTCGAAAAGATAACCGAGGTCGAGCATTCCGAGCTCCGGCACCGTCGTGGAGAAGACCGACGGCGAGATGATGGCCATGTCGACAGTCCCCAGCGACATCTGCTTCGCGACCTGCGCCTCCTCGCCGAGCTGACTGTCAGGGAAGTACTGGAGCTTCACCCGCCCTTCAGTCTTGGCCTCCGTGAGCTCCTTGAGCTTGTTGAACATCGCCGTATGTGCGTTCTTCGCCGCGCCGCCAGGCTGGGAAGACGAGACGCGCAACGTCACGGTCTTGCCCCCAACGGCGGCAGTCGAACCGGTGTTTCCGCACGCGGCCAGAACCGGGGTCATCGGAGCCACCACAGCCGCGGTGGCGGCGTAGCGCAACAGCGTTCGACGGGAAACCGAGCTTTCGAGCATCCGAACTCCTCTGCTGTGTCGAACCCGCGCGAGGAGTTCCTGCGCCATCCGACCATGACATTCAACATCGCTCATGTGCAACATATGCAACGGTGTGCTCTATGTACTCGTGCCGCTATACCCACCTTCGGAGCATTCTTTGCTCACGATGTGCAATATGTGCATCATCAGATATTAGGTGTACACGCGGGGCTTGTCAAGGAGGCGCGTCAGCGACAAACATGCAGGCCAACCGGCTGAGAGCGGCGACGCTGTAAACAACATGTCCGGAGCCCTGGGCTACGGCGGCCAGACGATCTACCTCTACGACTCCTCGGTGGTGGTTAGGGTCGCATAGGCGCGAGTCGCGGCGACCACAGCAAGTCCGAAACGGGCCTGAGCCCCAATGTGCATTGGGGTCCACGGCATGCAGATCACCAGGTCTGAGCACGAAGCTTGGTGGCGCGTTTCAATGAGTTGGCCGCCCGGGAGGCGATGACAACTCTATTCTCACTGGATTTATGCTCTCCGGCGCGGCCCTCCACCCGAGCTCATTTGAAATCCCGGTAGTCGTCTTCAGGAGGTCGGGAATAAGCTGACGGAGAGCGGCGAGATCGGTCTTCTCACGAAAGGCTGTTATCGAGATCGCACCTGCGACCCGATTCGCATGGTCCCACACCGGAGCCGCAACGCAATTAGAGACGATCTCGTACTCGCCATCATCGGTTGCCCAGCCTTGCATTCTGACATCATCGAGGCGATCGAGGAATGCTTCTTTCGAAGTGATCGTCGTGGGGGTGAATCGCGCGAAGGTCGCATTTGCGATGATGGCATCGCGCTGTTTTGGGTCGAGGTTGGCAAGGATCGCTTTGCTCACGCCAGCTGTGTGAATAACGACGAATCCGCCGATAAGGGTATTGAGGCTGATGGCCTGCATTGGTTCGATCTTGTCCACATACATGATGCGGTCCACCAGCGGGACCGCAAACTGAATCGTATGGCCAAGTCGTTCGCTCAGATCCACAATGTGGGGGTGCACGACTGTGCGTAAGTCGAATTGGGACAGCGCCGATTCGGCGAGACCGGCCAGCCGGAATCCCACTCCATAACGTCCTCGCTCGTCTCGGCGGACGAATCCGCCAGCGGCGAGAGTTTTCACGAGACGGAGGGCTGTGGTGCGGTGCACGCCAAGGGACGACGCAATGTCCTTAATTTCGCGAGGCTGGATGCTGCAGAACTCAAGTATATAGATCGCTCTGCTAACCGTTTGAGTCATTGCCCGCCCTTTTCGCCACACGGCATCGATTAGCGCCTATTCACTACGTTTGCGAGATGCAAAGGCGCGGCGATTCTCTTCCAACTGGTATACGTACTAATACTAACATGGCCGCTTGCATCGCCGATCGAGCACCGGGCTCCGCTGACGGCAACCGGGCCGCAGCCGTCGCCACCCTGGTCGAGCGGCAGACCAGGTTTGTGATGTTGGTGCACGTGCCCGGTGGCCCGAATGCTCGGACGGTCCGCTACGGCCAGTAGTCCGAGTAAGGCCCACGCCGGAGTATCCCCGCCGTCCCTGCTGGTCAGGATAAGCGGAAGCAGTAGCGCGTTCCAGATCACGACAAACCAGATCTGAGCGTTGAGCGCCTCCGTCGTGTGATGACGGGTAAACCGGCCTGCACGCCCGACGGTCCCCCTCAGCACGATCGCGGGAACCAAAGGCATCACGAAGAAGGTGAGGTGACCAAGCAGGCCCAGGTCCGTTCCTGCCCAGACCCCCTGGAGGCCATGTCCCAAGCGTGCCCGTCCCACGACCGCAGCACACCGGACGAGTCCGGATACCATCCCGCGGGGGCTAGAACGCGCTCCGAGCCTCCGCCAGCATCAACGCTCGTGCGCGGCAGTCTGCCTGAAGCGCGCGGTCATGCCCTCCATGCCACTAATCCAAACGCCGATGACCCATCCCGAACCGGGACGGTGGACCCGGTCATCGAGAGCACGCCGCGACCTTCGCCTACACGCACCTGTGGTCATCGGTCGTGGTGTTCACTGTGGCGTCAATGGTGGGGCCCCGCGTCGTCGCCGTGGTGGAGTTACTACGTAGTCGGCGTGGTGGAGGCCGGCAGCGCTGCGCCCTGGCCGCCGTGCGCAGCCACGGACAGCGGCTGCCACCGGTTCCAGGTCGCGAGTCGGGACTCGTAGTCGGCGGTGGCGATGGCCAGCGGCGCCTCACCGAAGAAGACCCGCAGCGGCGGGTTGTCAGAGTCCACCAAGGTGAGCACGGCGTCCCTGGTCGCAACCGGGTCACCGGGGGTGCCGCGCCGGCTGGGCCGGTTGGCGGCCTGCTCACGGACCTCGTCGTAGGCGGGCAGCGCCGTGGCGTGCTTGGCCGAGCTGCCGCCCCAGTCGGTGGAGTAACCACCGGGCTCGATGAGGGTGACCTTGATGCCGAAGCCCGCAACCTCCTGCGCGAGCGACTGGCTCAGACCTTCCAGAGCCCACTTCGACGCGTGGTAGATGCCGACGGTGGGGAACGCGGAGACCCCGCCGATGGAGGAGACCTGCAGGAAATGACCGCTGCCCTGGGCGCGCAGGAATGGCAGCGCCGCCTGGGTGACCCACAGCGCCCCGAACAGGTTGGTCTCGATCTGCTCGCGGGACTCCGCCTCGCTGAGCTCCTCGACCATGCCGAACTGGCCGTAGCCGGCGTTGTTCACCACGACGTCGAGCCGGCCGAAGTGCTCGTGCGCCCGGGCGACGGCTGCGAAGACCGCCCCACGATCGGTGACGTCCAAGGAGATCGGCAGCACCGCGTCGCCGTGGGCAGCGACGAGGGCGTCCAGGCTCCTGGTGTCGCGGGCGGTGGCGACCACGGAGTCACCACGCTCCAGGGCGGCCAGTGCCCATTCCCGGCCAAAGCCGCGGGACGTGCCGGTGATGAACCAGATCTTCGCGCTCATGTGGTCTCTCCTGATGTGGTGGGGTTCGGGTTCAGCCAAGNGGTGGGGGTTCAGGTTCAGCGCGGGTCAGTCAGCGCTGACCTGGTGGCGGAAGCGGTCACGCTTGGTGTGCAGGTCCCACAGGTGCCCGGCCAGCACGTCGGGGTCCTTCTCGGCGTCCCCGGCGATGATCTGGCCGCCGATGATGAGCTGGGACACCTGGATGCCCTCCTCACCGAGGACCTCGTTGAGCAGGCGCGCGTAGGCAGCCTGCCCGGCGAACGCCACGGACGTGCCAGTGACGTTGCGGCCCGGCGTGACGGCCGACCCACCGTTGACGAACAAGATGGTGCCGCGGTTCTCGCCGAGGGATCGCATGCCCGGCAGCACCTGGTGCACCGCGGCAACGGGCCCGTAGATGGAGAACTCGATGGGTCCGACGAGGTCGGCGGGGGTGGTCTCCAGCACCGGCCGCATGAAGTCCTTCTGCGGCAGCGGGCTGTACTGCAGCACCTCGATCGGGCCGAGGGTCTCGCTCACCTGCTCCAGCGCCTTGGCGATGGACGACGGGTCGCGCACGTCAGCGGTGAAGCCCTTGGCCTGTATGCCGTCGTTGGCCAGTTCCCCGGCCAACGCGTCCAGGTGCCCCTGGTGGCGGGAGATGAGGCCGACGGTGAAGCCCTCCGTGCCGAAACGCCGCGCCACTGCTGCCCCGAGTCCTGCTCCTGCTCCGATGATTGCGATAGAGGTCATGCTGGGTTCAAGGCGCGACGACGCCGAAGTGTTCCACCGGCTCATCCCAGGGCTGCAACGCAGGTCGCCAGGGTGCACCGCGCCTCCTGGCAATCGTCGTAAGACGATCCCGCTACGGGACGAGCAAGACAATGCCAATGCCAGGCCGGCGCAGCCTCCGCGCGTGCCCGTAGCGGGTTCCTCCCGCGGCGGAACCGCCAGGGCGTCCCTTGCCATGACATCATCAAGGCACTGTGTCGGTGGCAATGACCTGGCAAAGGAGAATTGATGGCGAGACCTACTTATGACGAGTCGGCGATCATCGAGGTCCGCCAACTGACCAAGTCCTATGGAGAGGTCCGTGCGGTCGGGGGCGTTGACCTGCGGATCGCGCGCGGGGAGGTCTTCGCGATGCTCGGACCGAACGGCGCAGGTA
>JGI20177J14857_1000447_pt1 | contig 12531 bp, 7 predicted proteins | sample NGESurdeep072012_6_FD_14857 | JGI IMG/M metagenome (IMG submission 14857) | reverse complement strand
CGCAGGAGCTTCTGCCGGATCAGCGATCTGCTGCTCGAGCTTGAGCGTCAGACCGTGTTGCAGGATCTCGGGGCCGGAGCGCTGGACGATGTCGGCGTGCCGGACGAGGACGATTTCGATTACGAGGTTGTCGCCGGCGCCGAGATTGATCTCGACGATCTCGAGCAGGGACTGGAACGGCAACTGTAAGCGGCGCGAGCCGGATCACAACACCGAGAGGAATCGCCGTGGCCGAAGCGCTGGTTGGACTGATAATGGGCTCCAAGTCCGATTGGGACACCATGCAGCACGCGGCACAGATTCTCGATGTCCTCGGTGTTCCGCACGAGACGAAGATCGTCTCCGCCCACCGCACTCCCGATCTGCTCTTCGAGTACGCCGCGTCCGCCGAGCAGCGGGGAATCGAAGTGATCATCGCGGGAGCGGGCGGCGCGGCGCATCTCCCCGGGATGGCCGCAGCCAAGACCGTACTTCCAGTGCTGGGCGTTCCGGTCGAATCGAAGGCGCTTCAGGGCATAGACTCGCTGCTTTCGATCGTGCAAATGCCCGCGGGTGTTCCGGTCGGCACTTTGGCGATCGGCAAGCCAGGCGCAATCAACGCCGCGCTGCTCGCTGCGTCCATCGTTGCCATCAATAGGCCCGATGTAAGAGAGCGGCTGCGCGCGTTCCGCGCCGAGCAGACCAACGCGGTTCTCGCTCAGCCCGACCCGGCCGCGAGCGAGTGAGAGTCGGGGTCCTCGGTGGCGGGCAGCTCGGAAGAATGCTCGCGCTCGCCGGCTACCCGCTCGGCATCGAATTCAGATTCTTCGATCCCAACGCCGGCGCACCTGTCGGACAGATTGGGCAGCTGATCGCTGCGGACTACGGCGATCACGCGGCGCTCGAGCGCTTTCTCGAGGGCGTAGACGTCGTCACCTACGAGTTCGAGAGCATTCCTGTCTCGACAGTGCGATTCGTCGCCGAGCGCATGAAGGTTTTTCCGCCGGTGAAGGCGTTGGCGACCGCGCAGGACAGGTTGCTGGAGAAGCAGCTCTTCGACGACCTGAATATCCCGACTCCTCCCTTCGCGGCGGTCGACCAGATCCAGGATCTGCAACGTGCTGCCGCGCGGATCGGGCTGCCGGTAGTGCTCAAGACCCGAAGGATGGGCTACGACGGAAAGGGACAGGCCGTGATCCGCGATGCGGCGTCGCTCGACGCGGCATGGCAACAGCTCGCGGGATCGCCGCTCCTGGTAGAGAAGTACGTCGAGTTTCAGCATGAGCTTTCCGTGATTGGCGTCCGGGACACAACAGGCAGGGAAGTATTCTATCCGCCCATCGAGAACGTCCATCGCGAGGGGATTCTGAGAAAATCGACCGCGCCGGCGCCGAGCGTCACTCCGGAGCTCGCCACGCTGGCGATCGAGTACTGCCGGCGACTCATGGACCGTCTTGCATACGTCGGCGTCCTCGCGTTAGAGCTTTTTTCAGTCGACGGGGAGCTGTTCGCGAACGAGATGGCTCCCCGGGTCCATAACTCGGGGCATTGGACAATCGAGGGCGCGGAGACCAGTCAGTTCGAGAATCATCTGCGAGCGGTGTTGTCGCTGCCACTCGGGGTCACGACTCAGCGCGGAAATTCCGTGATGTTCAATATCATCGGACACATTCCGCCCGTTGAACGCATAATGGCGGTGGAGGGCGCGCACCTGCACCTCTATGGGAAAGCGCCCACCGAGAAGCGAAAGGTTGGTCACGTCACGCTCGTCGCGCAGACCTCCGCTGGCCTGGAGCGAGGCTCGATCGAGCTGGGGCTCGCGCTGGGCCTGGGGAGCGATGACGCCTGACCCCTCTGTCGGGCGCCCGCGAGGGGCCGCCGAAACCCGGATCACGCGATCATCGCCGCGACGGTACTGCGGCGAGCAGGCTCACGCCGAGGTAGATCGAGCGCTGGGAGCCCGGCTCGTAGAACTTCCCGCCGGCAGCGTTCACGCTGACGGACGAGATGTACCGCGCGTTGAACAGATTTTGCGCTCCGAGCGTGACCTCCGCGCCCGATCCATTCCACAGCGCGCTCGACACGATTCTCGCGTTGAAGATTGCGTAGCCCGGGGAGCTCTCCGAATTCGCATCGTTGACGAACATTCTGTCGGCGAGCGTCCCTTCCGTGACCAGAGTCGCGAGCGAACCGTGCAACGCCGCGCTTGCCTGAAGCGTCTGGCGTGGAATGCCGGGGATGCGATTTCCGGCGTAGTGCGCTGTGTCCACCGTGAAATCGACGAACCGATAGTTCGCGTAGGTGTAAGCTCCGCCGAGCTCGAGCTGCCTGATTGCAACGCCGAGCCCCAGCTCGACCCCTCGGCGCGACGTGCGGCCGGCGTTCCGAAAGTATCGTCTGCCCCCGCTGGCGGGGATGTCGAATGGAATCAGCTCGTCGTGTACACCGGTTGCGAATAGTGCCGCGTTGTATTGCAGCCCGTTATCTCCCACGCCCTTGACCCCGACTTCGTAAGTCGTCGAGCGCTGTGGCTTCAGGTCGCGATTTATCCCCGCCGCGCCGCTCGGCTGATTCCCGAGCTCGGTTGCGGTAGGAGTCTCGAAAGCCGACGAGATGTTCGCATAGGCACTGTGCGATTCAGACAGTCGAGCGAGGATGCCCACCATTGGACTCACGGCATCGAGAAGCCGCTGCCCCGAGTCGTCGGGGTTCGTCGCGTTGATCAGTTTGTCCTCCACCCGAAAGCGCACGGCATCGGTCCGGGCCGACCCGGTGAGAGTGTACCGCTTTCCGAGGTCTAGCTCATCCCTGACGTACGACCCGAACGAGGAGACGATTTCGCGCTGATTCAGCGTCACATTGCCGCGTTCAACGCCGAGGAGCGGGCACGTTGCTGTCGGCGTGGTGGGCGGGGGAACGTCGTTGCAGTTGGCAAAATTCAGGCGCAGGTCGTTCTGCAGCTGGAGCTCCGTCCCCGCGGTGAGCCTGTGATCGGCGCCGAGCAGCGAGAAGGGAAGCGTTGCGCGCAGATTCCCCCCCGACATCGTGCGGCCAACATCCACGACAGCGAAGGTCAGCGGATTGTCGAGTGTCCGTGTTCCGGCGTAGCCCGATGCCTCGATCTGCCCGCGCGCAACGCTGTGACGCCCCGTCAGGCCGAACTGGGATTGAGTCACGGCCTTGCGGGCGCCCTTCCTTATCGAGAGCGGATCCGCCATTCGCGGGTCAGTCTCGAACTGCGCCCGAGTAATCGCTCCCGGGTTCTGCGCGACCGGAGTGTTCACTCCGAGCCATTCGAGAGCGTACGACCCTCCGCCGTTGTCGTAGGACATGCGCGCAAACCCGTTCGTCATCCGCTGACGCGAGTAGTCGCGATAGCCGTGGCTTTCGGTTCGCGCGACGTTGGCCTGATATCCGAATCCATCGGTCGCGCCCCCGGTCTTCGCGACGAGACGGCGCGTGTCAAAAGCTCCAGTCGACATCCGAACAGCACCTGAAACCGGAACCGGCGGCGGATCGCTGGTCCGGATGTCGACCACTCCGCCCCCGGCATTTCCATAAAGCGAAGACGCACTCCCGCGCATTACCTCTACGCGGCCCACCGACTCGAGATCGAGGTAGTCAACCGGCGTCTGGCCGTCGGGGAGCGTGAGTGGAATTCCGTCGCGAAGCACCCGAATGCCTCGCACCCCGAACGCGGAACGCGCGCCGAATCCACGAATGGAGATGCGCGGATCCTGTGACGGATTGTTTCGATTCGAGACCGAGAGACCCGGGATCAGCCACAGCGCCTCATCGAGCGAGAGATGCCGCTGACCCGGCCGCATTGAGTCCGGGGTCTGAACGGTGACGGCAAAAGGAAGGTCGAGGGGCGATCTGTGTGCTCCGCGTCCGACCTCCACGACTACCGGCTCGAGCTTGGCTACGGTCGTATCCTGGGCGCGCGCGTGATTCGCGAGCAGCGCGAGTGAGATCACCGCCGCCGCCACAGCGCCGAGAGTCTTCGAGTTCATGCTCCTATATACAGGGCGGTACAGGCACGCTCAACTCGGCTCCGGCTCAGCCTTCGTCCAGAACCTTCCTCACGGTTTGCAGCAAGGCTTCAGAAGTGAAGGGCTTTTGCAGAAAACTCTTCGAGGGCTCGATGAATCCGCGTCGGATGATGTCGTCGTCGGTGTAACCTGACATATAGAGCGACTTCATTCTCGGGCGAATCCCCGCCAGGCGCTCCACCAGACCTCTGCCATTCATGCCGGGCATCACGATGTCTGTGAGCACCAGATCTATCTTGCCCTCCTCCCTGGTCGCGATGTCCATCGCCTCGCGTCCGTGCTGAGCCGAAAGGACGCGGTACCCCTGTTTCTCCAGTATCCGCGACGCGAGCCCTCGTACGGCCGCTTCGTCCTCGACGAGGAGGATCGTCTCCGATCCACGGGCCGCTTCCTTCGACGCGGGCTTGTATTCAACTGACTGGAAAGCCGCGGTGGCACTCACTTCGGGAAAATAGAGCTTGAGTGTGGTTCCGTGCCCGGGCTCGCTGTAAATCCAGACGTACCCGCCCGACTGCTTGACGATGCCATACACGGTTGCCAGCCCAAGTCCAGTTCCCTTGCCGGCTTCCTTTGTCGTGAAGAACGGATCGAACGCGTGCTCTCGCGTATCAGCGTTCATTCCGACGCCGGTGTCTCCCACCGCGAGCATCACGTACCGTCCCGGCATGACCGGCGCGTGCTCGCTGGTGTAAGTCTCGTCCAGCTCGACGTTCCGGGTCTCGATGCTTATCGTGCCGCCCTGAGGCATCGCGTCGCGAGCGTTCACCACCAGATTGACGAGGACCTGCTCGAGCTGACCTGGATCGGCGACGACATAGCCACGCGCGGTGCAGGCAGACCCGATCGTGATGTCCTCCCCGATCAGGCGTCGCAGCATGGGCTCGACACTCGCCACCACGCTGTTCATGTCGAGCACCCTGGGCTGCAGAATCTGCTTGCGGCTGAACGCCAGCAGCTGCTTGGTGAGTGAGGACGCCCGCTCCGCCGCGCTACTGATCTGTTTCACGTCCTCGCTGCGCGGATCCGTCGGGTCGAATCCCTCCATGATGATCTCGGTGTTGAGTCTGATCACCGTCAGGAGATTGTTGAAATCGTGAGCGATTCCTCCGGCCAGTCGGCCGACCGCATCCATCTTCTGCGACTGGCGGAATTGCTCCTCGAGGTTGCGCCGCTCGGTCAGATCGATCGAGACGCGAACGTACCCGAGTACGGTTCCCCGTTCGTCGCGGACCGGAGCGGTTGTGAGAAGAGCGGGGAACGCCTTGCCCGATTTTCCCTGCACCAGATACTCGCCCGTCCAGCTCTCTCCGGCTGCCCCGCGCTGACCGATCTCTCCGCCATGATCACGAAGGAAAGGTGATGGCGTCAACTCCTGGATCAGCTTTCCAACGGCCTCCTCGGCGGCCCACCCGTAAAGGCTCTCCGCGAATGCGTTCCAGAAGATCACGATCCCCTCAGGATCCGTAGCCACGACTGCCTGCTGTACGGCGTTGAGCAGCTGCGCCTGGAACCTGATCGCCGCCTCCGAACGAGAGCGCTCGGTTACATCCGTCATCGCGCCGATCATGCGGATAGCGGTTCCAATGTTGTCGCGCGCGATGTGGCCGCGATCCGTCACGTTGGCGTACGTCCCATCGGCGCGGCGGTAGCGATACGAATCGCTCCAGCTCTTTCCAGCGTTATCGAGGGCTCCCTGAATTCCGGCGGTGACTCGATCGCGATCGTCCGGATGGATGTGATCGTACCACCACTTGCTCTCCGGAAAGATCTTGTTCTGCTTGTGCCCGAACACGTGTTCGACGGAATCATTCCAGACGAGCGCGTTGGTCTTGATGTCCCAGTCCCGAATGACGTCGTTCGTGGATCTTGCCACGAAGCGAAAGCGCTCGTCGGTCGTGCGCACCGCCCGCTCGGCCATCCGCTGGTCGGTCACGTCGACCACGATCGCGACGGCGGCTACGACATTGCCGTCAGCATCGTGCACAGGTGCGGAGCTCATGCGGATGTAGCCATCGGTGCCATCGCCGCGCAGAATGCGGATTTCCTCTCCCCGCACGCTCTCCTTAGTGAGTACCGTGCGCGCCAACGGCCACTCGAGCGCGGAGAGCGGTGTGCCGCTCTCGCGAAATCCGACCCATTTGTTGTAGCTGTGGAGATCGGGCGAGGGTGTGAACGAAGTCCGGAAGATCTCCGTCATCTGCGCGTTCACCGAAACGAGCCGCCCCGACGGCACTTCCGCCACGACGACACCGACCGGCATCTGCTGCTGGACTGCGTGCGCGAGAGTCCGCTCCGTGATGAGGCGCAGCTGTGTGTCGTGCATCGCGCGCGCGGCAATGCGGAGCTGAATCTCGGACATGACCGCCGCGGAGAGTCCTGTCAGTACGTCGATGTCGCGCTCGCTCCAGTCGCGGGGTTTTTCATCGAAGGCGCACAGCGCGCCAAGGACATGCCCTTCGTCGGTGGTGAGAGGGACGCCGGCGTAGGCTCGCGCCTTGGTGCCGCGGTCAGCGAAAGCCGGCTCGGTTCGCGCGTCCGCCATCACGAGCGGCATCCCGGTGCCGACGACATCCTGGCAAAACGATGCTTCGAGCGGATGCCAGCCAACGGAAACCGCACCGCCATCGCAGGCTACGCTCTTGAAGTACTGACGATGGGCGTCGACGAGCGAGATGAGAACCGTGGGAACATCGAGGAATTGCGCCGCGAGACGAGTGAAGGCGTCCAAGCGGTCCTCTGCGGGTGTCTCGAGAAGTCCTGTGTTATGGAGAGCAGCGAGCCTGACGGGGCTCGTCAATGCGTGATCGTTGGCCAAGGAGGGACAGTGGAGATGAGAAATCGGACATTATTTGAGCAGCAACGCGCTGCTGGGGACAACAATTTCGACGTGGCAATACTGCAAGAATCACAGCATGATACGCCACGACCGGCGCGCGGAGAGCGCCGTGGCGGAAACCGGCTCACACATCGCGCTCCACGGGTGCTTGTGGGGGATTACCAATTGATTCCGAACGGATCTCCTGGCGGCGCACGCAGCGCCGGAGTCGGGGACGGAAGCTCCTGCCGCTCGAGCCATCGGTTCAGGTCCGCGGCTACGCTCGTCCAGTGCGCGCGGCGCTGTTCGTCTCCTGATGAAGCAAGCGCGCGGCTGCGCGCGCGGAGAGAATTCATCTTGAGCTCGACGAGCGAGCGGACCTCCGGTGCCGCTTCCTTGTCCGCGGCCAGAAGCAGCATGCGATCGACGACCGCTCGCTGCGAGACCCTTCTCAGCGCGTCAAGCTTTGGACTGGCAAGCCTGGGCGCGCCCCATTCGGAGGTCAACGCGTCGACTACTTCGCCGAGCGTAAGCGGGTTCGGCATGCGGGTCTGAAATGCTACGACGCGCGCTGCGCGCTCCCGCTGAAGAATTCCATCCACGATCATCTGAGCCAGCGTGCGCGCCGCTCCCAGCTCGTCGAACGTCGGCCGTGTGCGGCTGCTGAACAACTCCACGTACGGCTGATAGGAAAATGGCCGCGGTCCGAGCAGGGTGAGGACAGTATCGGGGATCGCCAGCTCCCGCGGCTCGAGCGCGGAAATCAGAGTCGCGAGCGCCGCGCGCTGGGCGGCCGCGTCGATCGGGCGCGTCGCCTGCACCCGGTCGCCCCGTACCGCGTTCGCGTACTCCATTCCGCCGATCGTCTTGGTCAGGGAATTGAGCGCGAAACGGTGCATGAGATAGACGGGGACGAAGCGCTCCTGCAGAAGCGCGACCGGCTCCCCGACGCGGATGTTGCGCTCTCCGAATCTGGACATTGCCAGGCTCCGCGCCGCCATCTCGTGCCGCAGAAACTCGGTGGGCGTCGACGCATCATCCCAGAGATTCGTCCGCGGGTCCGACGCGAAATCGGGNCGCGCNTCGGCATCNGAGAGGAANAGNAGTCCGCGCCGCAAACCGTCCTCGACNATGGCACGCAAGGAGTCCTGCTCGGAGCCCGGGGGGAAAATGCCGTAACCCCAGTGAATGGCGAACACATCGTACGCGCCGGGGCCCGTGGCGTAAGCGCTCGAGATGTCGATGTCGCCGTTCGCGTTGACGGTAACGCGGGGCGGGGGATAGTCCATTACCGATCCGCGATCGTAGGTCGAGGCGATGTAATTGTGAGACAGGCCCAGCGTGTGTCCCACTTCGTGCGCGCTGACCTGACGGACGCGAGCGAGCACGAACGCAGTGTCAGCAGCTGCCGCGTCCGCGCCGAACAGTCCGGCGTAGATGTTGTAATCCGTGCGAGCGCGGTGCGAATCCAGACGCGCCATGCCTTTGATGATCTCGCCCGTCCGCGGATCTCCAAGCGAGCCTCCGACCGACCAGCCGCGCTCGTTTCGATTCTCCCACTGGACGACGTTGTAGCGAGCGTCCATCGGGTCCACGCCCTCGGGCAGATCCTCGACCCTGAAGCCACCCTTGAGTCCGGCGCGATCGAATGCGTCGATCCACCAGCTGACGCCCTGCCTGGTCGCGGTTCGAATCGGCTCCGGAATTCCGCGGTCGATGTAGTAGACGAGCGGGTTCCTGATCGGACTGTTCGGATCCGCGGGATTCACGCGCTCGAGCCGGTGGCGCGCGATCCANCGCTGCTCGAGNGGCTGCTGAATGGGTTGCGCGTAGTCCTTGAAGACGATGCCGGAGAATCCGACCCGCGGGTCGAGCACGCGCCGCTTGTAGCCGGGATCGGGAAGCGGCAGCAGCGAGACGTGCTGCCTGAGCGTGAACGATTTTCCGTCGGGAACGATCGACGAGATGGTTTGCCCCGGTCTCCCCTGAGCGGCGAATGTGAGCGCGACATCGACTTCGGTATTCTGCGGAAATGCCTTTGTGTAGGGTCTGTAGATGCTCGACCGGTCGCGAGCGACGGAGTACGCGCCCTCGTTGTTCGAGGCGATGGTTTCTGCCACGTCGTTCCAGTCGCGCATGAAAAACTCGGTTGCATCGACGACCAGCCGTTGGCCATCCTGTGCGATGATCGGGAGCGATGCGGGAGTGCTCGGCGGAAAAGCCTCGAGGACGGTTCGCGCGTGAGCGGGATTGTCTGGCGCCGACGTGCGGTAGTTCCAGTTCTCGAAGACGACGAGGACGCGGTCTCCGTTCTTGTCGAAGCGCGCGACGTAGGAATCGCCGCTCGCTCCGCGGTCGAGGCCGATCGGATTCGATCCGAGGCCGGTGGCGAGACTGACGAACATCAACGCTCGAGTCGAGTCGCGCGGGATCTCCAGGTAAATCTTCCCCTGCCTGGGATCGAGGTACAGTGGAATGAATCCGTCGCGTCTCTCCATTCCCGCTGTCTTCGCCTGAAGCTGCGATCCGGTCGCAGTTTCAGGACTCGCTGCGGTCGCTGGTTGGTGCTGAGGCGAGGCCGATGCGCAGGCGATCGCGCCGATGAGGGTCGCAACGCAGGGGATTGTGATTCTGCTTGGCATGGAGAGCGAAAATCCCACGGCGAGACGTGGGGCGCAAGGCTGACGTCGCCATCAGCTGACAGCTCACCTCTCGTTCTGTTGCAGCTGTTGTTGCCGTCCTATCGGCTGGAGCCGCGATCGGCGAGAGGAACGGTCACAGTGAACAGGGAGCCAACACCAACATCGCTCTGCAGCTGAATGTCTCCGCCCATGCCCCGCGCCAGACCGCGGCTGATTGCCAGGCCGAGTCCGGTGCCTTCGATCGTCCGGGTCAGCCCGCGATCTAGCTGCACGAACGGCTCGAACACGACCTCGTGCTTGTCGCGAGGGATACCCGGTCCGTTGTCCTCGACGTGAATCAAAACCGATTTTTCCCTCAGTGTGCACGAAACCCTGACGCGCCCCCCAGCCGGCGTGAACTTCACCGCGTTGGAGATGAGGTTGATCATGACCTGCCGAAGCTTGTCGGGATCGGTGCGCGCGTACACGTTGCCGGAGGGCGAATCGCACTGGTAGGCCAGTGACTTGGCGCGCGCCAGCGAGCCCACTACGGCGTCGAGGTCGGCGATCAGCGCGCGCAGCGGCACATCAATGATGTCGAACTTCACCTCGGTGGCTTCGAGCCTGGTGAAATTCAAAATGTCATTGATGATGCCCAGCAGGTGCAGCTGGCTGCGCTTGATGCGCGTGAGGTCGGATTTTTGCGCGTCGGTGAGTGGTCCGCGCAGCTCCATCTCCAGCAGATCCACATAGCCGCCGATCGAGTTGAGCGGCGTCCGCAGCTCGTGACTCATCACCGCGAGGAACTCGGCCTTCGAGCGGTTGGCTGAGTCGGCGGCCGCCCACGCTTTCCTCGCCTCGCTGATGACGGCGCGCAATTCCTCGTTGGTGAGGGCGAGCTCGTGTGCCAGCTCACGGGCCTCGTTGGTCTGGTTCTCGAGCTGGCGAGCCTGACTCTGAAGGAGATGATTGCTCTCTTCGAGCGCAGTCATGCGCGCAGCCGCAACCTCACGCTGGCGGGACATCCTCACAGCGCGCATCACTGCGTTGACCTTTGAGAAGGCAAATGGCATTTTCGCGCCCGTGATTCGGGATACTCTGAAGACGATTCTTACGGCGCGGAGCCACCAGGAGTGCCCAGTTCGCTGCGGGAGTGCCGCCAGGGTGGCCTAACATAGATTTGTGATATTATCCCGATGCCTTCCGGACATCGGGAAGCGCACCATCAGCAAGCCTTCCCACACCATCGGACGAGCTGCACGCGAGCGGCTGACTCGATGCACTGTCCGTTGTATCTTGAAGGCCATCAAGGCCCGGTAGCTCAGTTGGTAGAGCAACGGACTTTTAATCCGTAGGTCGTGGGTTCGAAACCCACCCGGGTCATTTCCTAAGTTGTTGGAACGTATGGCATTGGTCGCGCGGCTGGAGAAAGTGGCTGCCATCTCTTGTGGCGTTTGTGTGCCGATAGTGTGCCAATTAGGGAGGAAGGACTAGCGCACCTGAATGGGGTTCAGGGGGTCGCGGGTTCAAATCCCGCCGTCCCGATTCTACAAGTGAAAGCACTGTCAGCATTTAAGCTGATGGTGCTTTTTCTTCGTTACCGGCGTGGTCGAGTTTCGGTCGAGTTTCTCCGTGCCTTTGATTAGGCCACGCCTCTCTCTCGCAGCTTCAGCGTGACGCTGGTGACTGCCAGGACCGACTCTTCATCCGACTGCTGATAAACTTCCAGCAGCGTGCTCACATCCTTCCAACCACCAGCGGCTGCTACGTCCTTCAACGGAAGATGCTTCCGTTCGATAGCCCACTTGCGCCTGTATGCGTGTGGAGGACCGCCTAAATGAATTCGTTGTCGCGGTTGTAACGCGAGCGTACGAGGATCTCGAATTGGATGCGGACGCGGAGGACAACCAGCGTCGTTACAACGGATACGTCCTTGCTCGAATGCTACCTCTGAGCACGCGCACAGTGAAGCCATGCGAAAATCCGTGCTCATTGGGAGCGCGTGACGGGGCGCGCTACCGGCGACGGTGTCAGGAGATCTCCCACCGAGGTCTTCGAGATTTCCCGATAGACATGGACTGCCGCCGAACACAAACTGGTGGTAACACTCGAACGGAGCAATCGATGTCGGCATCCACCACTGTCGAGGAGCCGCGCAGCGCCATCGGCTTCATCGATCTCATCTATCGGCGGCGCGCGGTGCGTGCCTACCAGCCCAACGCCATTGAGGAGCGGCGGCTTCATGCGCTGCTCGAGGCGGCGGTGCATGCGCCCACAGCCATGCATCAGGAGCCGTGGCAGTTCGTCGTCGTGCAGGACCGCGCGCTCCTCGAGCGCCTCTCCGACCGAGCGAAGGAGATGGGCAGAGTGGAGGCGGCGCACCACGGCAACTTGCTCAAACCGCACGGCGCGGCCGGCGATGGCATCACGTCGCCGCTCGCCGACCCGGATTTCAACATCTTTTATGACGCCGGCACACTCGTGGTCATCTGCGCGAGGCCGACGAACGAGTTCGTCGTCGCCGATTGCTGGCTGGCGGCGGAGAACCTGATGCTCGCGGCCTGCGCTGATGGACTCGGGACGTGCTGCATTGGCTTTGCCGTGCCGGTGCTCAACACGCCGGAGGCGAAAGCGGAGCTCGGGATTCCGGCGGACGTTCATGCCTTCGCGCCGATCATTGTGGGTATGCCGCGAGGCGAGACACCCGTCACTCCGCGCAAGCCAGCCGCCGTCCTCAACTGGATTCGCTGATACGCGGATTGAGCATTCTCAGAGAGACGGACGCCAACGTTGGTCCGTTGGGTGAACGCTCGAGGCACCGTTCACCGCGGTAAAATGCAGGGAAATCCTCACGTCTCGTGTCGGGCTTCCACCTACGGCGCGCCGCCCTTCGCCCGACTGTGTAACCGTCTGGCGCAGCCGACCTTCCATTAAATGCTGGTTTGAAGTAGTCGAGCACACTCTAATCCCGGTGCGTGTCACATGAGACGTACAGCAGCCCTCACCTCTTCGCGCGACAGCGCCTGTGGGCCCATCCGTCTAAGGCGCCTGTTCGCCGACATCT